>JACXTT010003411.1_pt1 | contig 24443 bp, 17 predicted proteins | sample 9270951 | NCBI WGS metagenome assembly JACXTT01 (sample SAMN15532306, study PRJNA645909) | rock metagenome | isolation source: weathered quartz diorite | place: Puerto Rico | collected 2017-06-21
CGCCGCCCGGCAGCGACTGAGCCAGATCGGCGCGACGCGCGAAGGGGTAGCGGGCGTAACCGCCGAACAGCTCGTCGCCGCCGTCGCCGTTCAGCACCACCTTCACCTGCCGCGCGGCCTCGCGCGCGATGAGGGCGCTGGTCACGACCGCGCTGTCACCCAGCGGGTCGGCGAAGCCGCCGAGGGCGGCCTCGATGTCGGGCACGAGGTCCGGGGTGACCGCCAGCTCGACGTGCTCGTCGGCGAACCGCCGGGCACCGGGTGCCGCGAGCGGCCGCTCGTCGGCCAGCCCGGCGAACCCGAGCGTGTAGGCGCGGATCGGCCGGTGGCCGACTCGATGCAGCGACTCGAGCACCACGTTGGAGTCGACGCCTCCGCTCAGGAACACGCCGATCGGCACGTCGCTCACGGTCCTCAGGCGTGTCGCCTCGAGCAGCTCGGAATCGAACGCCTCGAGCCACTCGGCGTCCGCGCGGCGGGTGGGATCGGGGTCGGGCAGCCGCCACCAGCGCACCGGCTCCTCGGTGCGGGCGCCGGGCCGCAGCCGCATCCAGCTCGCGGCGGGCAGCTTGTACACGCCGTCGAGCAGCGTGTACGGAGCGGGCACGTACAAGTGACTCAGGTAGAGCGGCAGCGCGCGCCGATCGAGCCGCGCGCGCACGAACGGCAGCTCGAGCAACACCTTCGCCTCGGAAGCGAAGGCGAAGTAGTGCTCGGTGCGGGTCCACACGATCGGCTTCTTTCCCAGCCGATCGCGCGCCAAGAACAGCTCCTCGCGATCGCGATCCCACACCGCGAACGCCCACATCCCGCGGAACCGGTCCATGGCGGCCGGACCGTCGCGCTCCAGAGACTCCAGCACCACCTCGGTGTCCGAGTGCGAGCGAGGCCGCCATCCACGGGCCTCGAGACCCGGAACGAGCGCGCGGAAATTGTAGACCTCGCCGTTGTGCACGAGCACGTTGCGGCCCGAGGCCGAACGCATGGGCTGTGCGCCGGCGCTGCTCAGGTCGAGGATCGCGAGCCGCGTGTGGGCGAGCACCACGCGGCCCTCGCGAAACACGCCGCTGCCGTCGGGGCCGCGGTGGCCGAGCGCCTCGAGCAGCGTGGCGCCCCACGCCGGATCGATCGGCCGATCGCCGAGCGCGACCACGCCTGCAATGCCGCACACGTCAGCGTCCCCCGCCCGCGGGTCCTTGCCCGTCGCTCACGCCGAACGTCTGCCGCGGGCCCACGCCAGCAGGTACTCCGGGGACTCGGTGGGATGGAGCGCACGCTGCGGGGTCACGACCAGCCTCACCACGCGCACCCGGTCGACGACGATCGGCTCCCCGAACGTGTAGGGAAGCTCCTCGACGGGCGTCGCGCTGGGACGCTCCTCGCTCTCGACGGTCAGGTCTTCGTGCAACCAATAGCCCTCGACCCGCACGTCGCGAAAGCAGGCGCGCAGCTCGGCCGCCAGGCGTCGTGCATCGTACGGGTTCACGTGGTGGGGGTTGAGCCGGTTCTCGAGCCGATTGTAGGCGTCGTTGGGAGTCTTGACGACGAGCAGGCCGTCGGGATCGAGCGAGCGTGCCGCGGCGCGAATGAACGCGGCTCCATCGCGAAGATGTTCGATCACTTCGCTCGCGAACACGACGTGCGCCGACCCGTCGGTCACCGGAAAACCGCGCATCGCGTCGTGGACGTGAAACTCGAGATTCGGAATCGAGTAGCGCGCCCGCGCCGACGCGATGGCCGCCTCCGAGACGTCGAACGCGATCACCTGCCGCGCGTGTCGCGCCAGCAGCGCGGCGCCGTAACCCTCGTTCGTGCCCGCATCCACCACGACGCGCCCGAGCACCTCGGGCAGGATCAGATGATACGCGGCGAGATGGATGCGCACGTAGCCTTCGGGCTGCCGCGACCGCTCGAGGCGCTCGCATGCCCCGCCCGCCGGCGCGGTGCCGAAGTCCTCCCACGGGACGATCCGCACGTAGCGCGCGCCCAGCGCTCCGAACACCAGTGCGAGATTCTCGCGGACGCGGGCGAGCAGTCGGCGTGCCCAGTTCCAGTCCCGGTATACGACCAGCGCCACGAGGAATCGGAACGGTCGCCGCACGAAGCTCCCAGGGTTCGAGTGGCGGGCCACGCGGGGCGCGGCCACGATCGCGTGGAGGTTAGCACGCGACATTGACACCCGCACGCGCCGCCGTGAGACTGCCGCGCCATGTCCTCACCGGCGCCCCAGTGGCTGAAGCCGGCCGCGCGCTTCGGCCTGAGTGGCGTGACCTCCGCGATCGGCGCGCTTGGCGGACTGGCGCGCAACAAGTTGCTCGCGACCTGGCTCGGCACCGGCGGGATGGGCGTCTGGGGTCAGATCGTCTCGGCCCAGCTGTGGCTCGGCACGCTCACGGGCGCGGGGCTCACCATTCCGCTGTCGCATGCGATCGCCATTGCGCGCGGCGCCGGCAAGGACGACGTCGTGCGGCGCGCCACCTGGACCGTCGGGATCGCGGTGGCCGTCGCGGCGGTGGTGGTGTGCGGCGCGGGCCTCGCACTCGCGCCGCAACTGTCGACCGCGCTGCTCGGCACGCCGCGGCACGCCCTGTTGGTGCGGCTGTCGATGATCGGCGTCGCCGGAATCGCGGCGCAGGTGACGCTGCAAGGGCTGTGGGCGGGGTACGCCGACGTGCGAGTGACCTTCACGAACGCGTGGATCGGCAACGTGGTCGCGACCTCGGCGATCCTGGTCCTGGTGCCGGCGTACGGCATCGCGGGCGGCGTGCTGGGCGCGGCGTGCTTCTACCCCGCCGCGATGACGGGCGCGATGTGGATTCACCGGGCGCGCTATCGCAGCGCCTTCCTCCCGGCGCCCACGCCGCGGTTCGACGCCTCGATGTTCGGCCGGCTGTTGCGGTTCGCGGGCGTCGCGCTGACGATGTCGCTGCTGGATCAGGGTGTGCTCGTGGCGACGCGGGCGCACTATGTCCGCGTGTACGGCACCTCCGCGAACGGCGTGCTGCAGGCGGCGTTGACCATCGCCGTGCAGGCCGGCGCGATCTTCCACGCCTATCTGGGAGGGTATGCGTTCGGGCGCATCAGCGGGCTGCCCGACGTGGCGGCGATCCGCGACTACACGCGCCGGCAGTGGAGGCCGATCACCGCCGCCGCCGCACTGCTCGCCGCGTTCGTGATGCTGGCCGCGACTCCGCTGCTCCACCTGCTCTACTCGAATCGCTTCGACGCCGCGCGCGGGCTGCTGGCGTGGACGATGCTCGGCGAGTTTTGCAGGGTGGCGATGCAGGTCTGGCTGGTGGGCGCGCTGACCGTCGGCGGTCTGCGGCTGTGGGCGCCGGTCGGACTCGGTTACACGGCGACCGTCGCGGTCGGCTACGTGCTCGCCACGCACCGCGGCGCCGGACCGTATTCACTGCCGTATGCCTACGCGGTCGCGGGCTTCGTCGGCCTGCTGCTCGCGGGAGCGGCGATGAGTCGCCGAGGCGTCACCCTCGCCGGCCGCGACTTCACGCTGCTCGCACTGATGGTCGCAGCGTTGCTGAGCCTGGCCCTCCGCCTTGGACACTAGACCGCCGCACGCTCGGTCGGCGGATCGCGAGACCGCCGAGTCTCCCCGTGCCACCGGTGCGGCTGCTCCCGCCCCCACCGCGTCGCTGCGATTCTCGGTGATCGTTCCCACCCGGGGCGACGTCGGGCGCCTCGAGGGGCTGCTCGACCGCCTCGCGCGGCAGACGCTCGCCCGCGCGGCGTGGGAGCTGATCATCGTCGCCGACACCACGGCCCTCGACGCCGCGCTCGAGCAACGCGTCGCCGGCTTCGGAGGCGCGGCGCGCCTGACACGAGCCACCGGCGGTCCGGGAGCGGCGCGCAATCGTGGGGCCGCCATCGCGCACGCGGAATGGCTGGCGTTCACCGAAGACGACTGTGCGCCCGCCGCCGATTGGCTGGAGCGCGCCGCGTCGGCGCTCGACCGTCACCCCGAAGCCGAGGTGCTCACCGGCACGACGCTCAAGCCCGGCGGGCGGCCGGTGCATCGGCAGCGGGGCAACGGACCGCTCTATCTGCCGACGAACCTGTTCGTGCACCGCGTTGCATTCGCGCGCGCGGGCGGCTACTGCGAGGACTTCTTCGACCCGGCGTCGCAGGTGTTCTTCCGCGAGGATTCGGACTTCGGCTTCACGCTCGAGGCGATCGGCGCGCGCGTTGTCGCCGTCCCGGATGCGCACGTCGAGCACCCCGACGAGCACCCGCGGATGTGGGACCCCGTGCGCTGGGCGCGCCGCTATCTCATGGATCCGCTGCTCGCGGCCCGGCACCCGCAGCGCTTCCACGAGCGCATCGAGGTCCATCGGCTGGGCCCGTTCCGGGTGCGGCGACCGATCGTGCGGCTGTGCCTGGCATTCGTGGTAGCGTCTATCGTGGCCGCCTTCGCCGTGTTGGCCGGCGCGACCGTGGTGGGTGGCGGGCTTGCGGTCGTGGCGGCGGTGGCGCTGCTGGGCCTATGGGCGAAATGGCGATTCGACCCTCGCCGCCTGCCGGTGCTGCCGCTCGTTCCGTTCGTGCTCGTGATCTCCCTCGTTCAGGGTCGGGGCCGGGTTTTGCGGATCATGCGGCGGCGGGAGAGTGGCGCCCGCGATGGCGTCTCGGCAGGCAGACACGGGCCGCATTGACCGGCAAACTGGAGTGCCAGCCGTTTGCTTCGCGGCCTGCCGAGAGTGAGGGCAGGCCGGTGAGGAACCTCGATGGTCCGGAGACGATGGGCGAGTGAATTCCTGCGCGGCGCACTGCGCGGAGTGGGACTCGAAGTCTATCGAGCCCGCGGCGGTCTGTTCATATGCCGCGCTCCGCGCGCCTCCCTAGCGAATTCGCAGGCGCTACGCGACGCGAAGCGTTTGCATTTGGGATGCGGCAACGTACGACTCGACGGATATCTCAATATCGATCTCGTGAGCACACCGGCGACGGACCTGATCGCGAACATTGTGAGCCTGCCGATGATCGCCGACGACAGCATCGAAGAGGTGAGGCTCGATGCGGTGCTCGAGCACCTGTATCGATTCGAGCGGCGAGCGGCGTTGCTGGAATGGCATCGCGTGCTGAAGCGGGGAGGGTTGCTCAAGATCTCCTGGATACCGGACTTCGAAGTCTATGCGGAACATTACTTGAATCAGGGGGTGGGCGCGTTCGGCCGTCCGATGATCTTCGACGAGCTGCGCGGATACACGCACGGAAACGCCATGCGCGGGAATGCGCCCGAGCAGCTTCACAAGGACATCTTCACCAAGGATTCCGTGCGAAGGGAGATCGAGGAGGCCGGATTCGAGGCGGTCTCGGTGGAGAATGCGTGCTTTGGGAAAGAGGTGGTGGCTTTGAATATCAACGTCGTGGCGACGAAGCGGTAGGTGCTGACGCAAGCCGTGGCGCAGAAGAGGTCACGACTTGCGGCGGTAGAGCACGAAGCCCAGGTCCTCCTCCAACGGCCGCTCGCCCTTGGTGTTGGGCTGGGCCAGCGCCAGCTCCAAGCTGTCGAACCGCTTGATCGCTTCGTAGCGCGCCCGGAATTCCGGCGTCGCGAGCAGCGCGATCCCTTCGGCCGAGGGAGTGCCGACCCGCACCATCATCAGGTAGTAGTCCGGGGCGCGCTTCAGGAAGTAGTCCGGACTTACCTTGTACATGTGACGCCCCGGCAGCCGCGCGATCGTGCGGTCCATCAAGCCCGACAGATCGAGGATGCGGAGATTCGGATTGAAGTAGGGCACGTACCCGGCCTCGAAGATCGCGAGCAGGCTTCCGGGCGGGACGATGCGGCCGATCTCGCGCGCGACCACGATCCGGGTCGGTGAAGCCTGCCACTGGATGCCCTTGAACCCGGTCGGAAACTCGAGCTGCGCACGCACCAGTGCACGACCCAACGAGAACGACGACACCGCGAGCGCCAGCACCAGGGCGCCCACGGCCACGGGGCTCACTCGCGGTTGGGCCGAGCTTGTGAATGCGAGCAGCGACGCGATGCCGAGCACCCACAGCAGCGGCAGGACGGGGACGAAGAAGCGGAACCCCGGCATCCAGTCGCCGCCGGATACGAATACGAACAGGGTGTAGGCGCCGCAGTAGATCGCCAGGAACTGCCAATCCGTGCGGCCGCGAAGCAGACGCCCGAGCCCGAGGAAACCCAGCGCCACGATACCGAGGATCGACGCCACCCCCCCGAACGCATATTTGAGTCCGAGCATCACGGTGAACAGCCCGCCTCCGCTCTTCGACGTCACCGAGTTGGGGATCAACGCCCCGTAGTACGTCCAGCGCCACGCGAGCGATGCCGCGTAGATCAACAGCGTCACCGAAGCCGAGCCGGCCAGGGCCGTGCGGAGCGGGCGCGGGGCGACGCCCAGGAACACAGCGAACGCCAGCACCCAGACGAAGAACTGCTCGGGTCTCACCAAGGTCAGCACGCCGAAGGTGACCCCCGCCGCCATGAACAGGCGGAGCGGCGACCGGGCGGTCTCGCGGAAATCGCGCAGCGCCGCCACCATCAGCGCGCCGCCGAGGGTCACGAAGAACGCGCACATCGACGTTTCCAGTCCGGACACGCTCCACACCGAAAACGAATAGGTGGTGCTCGTACACAGGGCGGCCAGGCCGATGAGGTCCGTGTGATCGCCCCACTCGCGATCGCGCCGTATCCCGTAGATGAGCCACGCGAGGACGATCAGCGTCGCGATCGCGAAGGCGAGCCCCAAGACCTTGGCCGCGATGAGCAGCCGCAGCGGCGAGGCGTGCTGGTTCACGCCCTCCTTCGCCAACACCCCCAGCACCAACGTCCAAAGTAGATTCGAGTAGCCCTCGACGCGCTCGCCCGCGTTGAACACGAGACCCTTGCCCGCCGCGAAGTTCTCGGCGTAGCGGAGCGAGATGAACGAGTCGTCGACGGTGAAGTTGAGACAATCCAGCAGCCCAATGAGCAGCACGCCTAGCCCCGCGAGCACCAGCACGTGAGTGAGCGCGGGGCGGGAGCGCGGTGGGTCGGATGGCCGGGCGGCGCTGGCTCGAGTCATGGACCCCAGGGGAAGGAGCGGGCAAGCGACATCGCTATCGAACGAACGCGACCCGCCGCACGAGCTGAGTGCGGTCGACCGTCAGCCGCGCGAGATACACGCCGGGCGGGACCCGGCGGCCACCCTCGTCCGTGCCGTCCCAGTGCACGCGGTGCTCACCGGCCGCCTGCGCGGCTCCGGGCACGAACTGCCTCACGCGGCGGCCCAGCGCGTCGTACAGCGTGAGGCGAACGTTCGCCTCGTGGGGCAGTAGGTAACGCAGCGTCGCGGATCGGTACGCAGGCGACGGATAGATGGGGGCGAACTCGAGCGCGGTCCGGGCGGCGTCGCCGACACCGGCGCTGCCGTTGGGGTGAACGATCCGGTGGACCTCACCGGTTCCCGAGGCGTAATCGACGGCGTTCAAGGCGTAGTACACGCCGCCGTCCGGGCCCTGCACGTAGTCGCTGACCTGATAGTAGCCGCGCGCCCAGTCGCGCGCATTCGGCTGGCCGGGCGTCGGCGGCGCCTTGACCCACGTCCCGAGGCTGTCGCGAAGCCGCCAGATAAACCCATCGTAGTAGTCGCTGAACAGGTACTGCCCGTCGTATTCCGACGGAAACCCGTACCGGGTGTTTTCCACGTGCCGATACACCACGCCGCCGATGATTGCCTGCGCGCAGTTGAGCGGGTTCGGGTAGGGGCAGTATTCCGCGCGGCTGACCTTGAAGGCCGGCGCGATCATGCCGCTCGGCGCCGGCGGGCCACACTCGGTCGTCACGAACGGGACGTCACCTTCCAGGTACGGCCAACCGAAATAGAGCCCCCCCGTGTCGGCGATGTTGACCTCGTCGTACGTCTGGTAGCCGGGGTCGGAGATGAAGAGCCGTCCCGTCGGCGCGTCGATCGTGAATCGGAACGGGTTGCGGAGACCTCGCGCGTACACGAGCCGCTGGTTCAGGTTCGCGCTCCCCGCATACGGATTGTCGGCGGGGACGAGCAACGATTTGTCCGGCGGCCCGGGCCCATCAGGCAGGCGGCGCACGTCGAGCCGCAGCACGACGCCGTTTAACTTGGTCGTATCGATGGCCGTGCAGCCGCTCGCGTCGTCACCCAGGCTCACGTAGAGCATCGAGTCAGGGCCGAACCTCAAACAGCCGCCGTTGTGCAGCGGGTAACGGTTTGCGATGTCGCGAATCAGCTCCCGGCGCGAGCCCGGGACGATCGCCAGATTGCCGCTCGCGCCGTCCGACAGGCTGCCCGTCGCCTCGAGGCGCGAGACGCGGACCGTTGAATCGAGCGCCGTCCCGTAGACATACACGTACGGCTTCGCCGGCCAGCGGGGGTCGACCGCAAGGCTCAACAGTCCCAGCTCCTCCCCGGACGCGTCGACGCTGTCGACGACGCCGATCGGGTCGACGGCAGCGAGTTGGCCGTTGACGATCATGCGCAACTGCCCCGACTTGAGCTCGCAGGTCAGCAACCGTCCGTCGGGCAGGAACGCGAGCCCGACCGGCCAATCCAGCCCCGAGACCAGCGGCTGGTCCTGGAAATCCGTCGGCACCTGGGTCTGAGCCCTCACGGTCGCCGGCCACGAGGCGACGGCGAGCAGCAACGGAAGCCCTACGCCGAAGCGGCGGAGCAAACACCTAGGGATCATGCCAGGCTCTCGGGCAGTGAGGTGGAATGGGGCGGGGTAGCCCCGCACCCAACGAGGCTAGCATGGATCGCCCGCACCCTCTAGGCCCTTCCCGGGTCACCATGGGTTCACAGCAGAGCCTCGCCGCGTTTCGATCGGGTCAGTGAGCGCTGGCGTCGCGAAACACCCGGAGCACCGTGAGCAACAGGATGCGCACGTCGAGCCCAAGGGACCAGTTGCGGATGTAGAACAGGTCGTACTCGATGCGCTGATCGAGCGGGGTGTCGCCGCGCAGGCCGTGAACCTGGGCCCAGCCGGTGATCCCGGCCTTGACGTGGTGTCGCAGCATGTAGCGCGGGATCGAGGCGCGGAACTGTTCGACGAACACCGGACGCTCGGGACGCGGCCCCACGAGGCTCATCTCGCCGACAAACACGTTCCACAACTGCGGCAGCTCGTCGAGTGACAGCGGTCGCAGCCAGCGGCCGGCGCGCGTGCGTCGCGGGTCGTTCGCGACGGTCCAACCCACCCCCTGCGATTCCGCATCCACCCGCATGGTGCGGAACTTGATCATCCGGAAGCGACGCCCGCTGAGGCCCACGCGCTCCTGTGCGTACAGCACCGGCCCGGGGGAGTCGAGTCGCACCCAGATCGCGATCGCCAGGATGACGGGCGACAACACGATCAGGCCGAGGCCGGCGAAGGCCAGGTCGAAGCCACGCTTGAGCAGGGCGTTCCAACCCTGCCCCGGGCTCTCGGTGACGAGCACGACCGGCAGGCCATCGAAATCCTCGACGCTGGCGTTCAGCGTGAACGCGCGGGCCAGGTCGGGCACCAGCCGGACCGACGCGGTCGAATCGTTGAGCTGGGCGAGCGCGGCCTCTTCGGCGGCGAACTCCGCGCGCGCCAGCGCGATGTACACGAGGTCGGTGCGGTGCCGCTCCACGAGCGTCCGCAGCTCGCCCACCGCTCCGATCACGGGGACCCCTGCGACCTCCTCGCCAGGCTTCATCGGCTCCGGCGCGACGACGCCGCTCACGACCAGGCCGTAGTCGGGGTTCGAGGCCACCTTGCGCACGACCGTTTCGGCCAGCGGTCCGACGCCGACGAGAAGCACGTAGCGCAGGTTGCGACCCCCCCGGCGAAGCTGCCTCAGTCCCCACCGAATCCCAACGCGACTGCCGCACAGCCCGGCCCACACGAGCACTGCGAACAGCAGGAGAATCGAGCGGGACAGCTCGCCGCGCGTGAAGAACGACGCCAGGCCGGCCAGCGCGGTCAGGATGAGCACGCCGCGAGTGAGCGCGTACAGCTCCTCGCCGAGCCGCGCCGTGCGCGCGGAGCGGTAGAGCTTGAACGAGCGCAGCACGATCAACCCGACGGGGGTGACGACCGCACAGGCCCATGCGTAGAAGGTCAGCGACGGGACTCCGAGCGGCGTGGACCAGGGGAGGATGTGAAACCGCAGGAAGTAGGCACCGAGCCACGCGCAAGCGAGGATGCCTGCGTCGAGCGCGAAGGTGGCGGCGGAGAACAGCTGTCGGTGGCGCGCCAGCACGGCGCCACCTTACCCGATCTGTGCGCGGGACTCGACCGCCCCGCGCCGGATCGGACGTGGCCCGTCGGCGAGCGAGGTCGGCAATTGCCACCTCACGTCTCTTCCGGCAGGGTGCGGCGGCCCTTCCACCGGAGCGCGATCGTATCCGAGGTGGACAGGCGCATCGCCACTCCGGTCAATAGGGCGAATGTGAACGTGGTGTTCGTCTCGGCAAACGGAAAGTGGACCAAGCTGTAGGCCATGCAGTAGACGACGGCCGCCGCCGCCCCCGTGCACCAGCTCTGCTCCATGACGGTCGGCAGATTCCTGCCCCGGATCCCGGTTCGCACGAAGCCGATGAGCATCCATACCCAAAAGATGAGCCCGATCAAGCCCTGTTTGAGCATGACCTGTAGGTAGTACTCGTGAACATACCATTGCTCGTGCAGCGTGAACTTGTTCGGCTCGCGGAATACGAACGAGTACCCAATGCCGTGGCCGAAAATCGGATTCTGCGCGATCAATCCGAGCACATGGAAGGTTTCGGCCAGGCGAGCGATGTTCGACGACGCCTCGAAGGTCACCTTGGTGCCAGTCGATGACGCGAAGCGAGTGCCCGCGAGCTCCCAAATCTGATTGATCCCGAGCACCAACGCAATCGCGATCACTCCGACGATCGCCATCCCGACAACCATGACGAGCGTCGTGGCGGCGCGTCCGGCGCGGAGCCTGAACCCCGTGCCGCGTCCCACGTAAACGATCACCGAGAACAGCACGCTGATGATCAGCGCGTTCCAGAATCCGCGCGTGAACGACAGGAACTGCTGGGCGAGCATCGGCGCCATGGCGACGACCCACAGGAACATGCGAGCGCGCGTCTGCTGGCGCAATGCGAAGTTGAACATCAGCACGGCGACCAGACCGGGGACCGGCGTGAAATAGACGCCCACGGTGCGGGTGTGGATGATCGAGAAGATGTAGGCACCCAAGAGGAAGTGGGCGGTCCCCATCGCCCACATCCCGATCGTCGTCGCCCACAGCTCGCGATCGCTCAGTCGGCGGCTCGCGACGAGCATGCAGCTCGCGATCGCGAGGCAGGCGAGCAACTCCAGGCCCCCCCAGCGGAAATTGTTGCCGATCGCCAAACCACGAATGAAGTTGACAATGGTCAGCCCGAGGTACAGGAGCAACGGTGTCGTCGCCGGAGTTTTCGGCACGACCAGCGCGTCCCAACGCCGAGACAGCAAGTAGCAGTACAACGTGAAGATCAGGAACGCCGTGAGGATCCACATTTCGTGCGTCACGTCGCCGCTGCTGTAGTTGATGAACGAGCCCACGAAGACGACCATCAGATACGAGGTCAGGAAGTGGAACGGGCGCGCACGCTGGATGATGACGAGTGTCATCACGGCGATCGCGGCGGGCCAGAGCCCGAACAGCACCAGCGCGAACAACCCCAGCGCGAGCAGCCACCAGCCGAGCGGCGGCACGACCACGGGTCGCGGCAGCGCGATCGGACGCAAATTCATCGCAGACCCCCGATCGAGCTCGTGGTTGCCGGGCGATGTCTCGCGGTGCGCAGTCGTCCGATCAACGCGGACGGATCGCCGGTGGGCCACGACACCGCCACGACCAGGAAGCTGAACGCCGAGCCTTGCAGCGCCACCACGCGCAGCGCCTCGAGCTTGCTCGCCGGCTCGGCGCCCGACCACAACCGCGAGAGCAGCGCCGCGGCGACCGCGGGCAGCACGAACCGCGGCAGCGCGAGCCGCAGCAACCACCGCGGGGTCGAGACCTGCAGCAACCGGTGCATCACCAGGATCAGCCAGGCTCCTGCGAGCCCGAACGACAGCGACATGGCGAACGCCGCGCCGGACGGACCGTAGCGCGGCACCACCCACAGGCTCACGAGCACGTTGAGACCGAGGGCCGCTGCGAAATTGTAGGTCTCGAGCAGCGGCCAGCCCCCGCCGCGCGCAATCGCCGTCGCCGGGCCCGACAACGTGGTCGCCGCGAACCCGACCGCGAGTAGGCGCGCCACCGCGACCGACTCGGCGTGGCCCGGGCCGAGCCAGAGTGCAATGAGTGCAGGCGCAGTCAGCCACAGCCCTGCCAAGACGAAGCCCGCGAGCGCGAAGATCCAGCGGCACGCCCAGAGATAGACTTCGCGAATCCGGCCCGAGTCGGCATCCGCCGACGCGTGGGCGGCGGCCGGAATGACCGCGCCCTGGATCAGCGTCGGCACCGACCAGATCGCGAGCGCGACGCGGAATCCGAGCTCGAACTGCGTGACCCACGCCAGCCGGCCCAGGACGCCGAGGAGTACCTTAGCCACCTGCAACTGTCCCACCCCGCAGGCCGCCGTGGCCTGCAAGGTGCCGCCGAAACGGAGCAGCTCGCGCCAGCTCACTCGGCTCGTGCTCTCACGGTCCGGCAAGCCGCTCAGCGTGCGGCGCAGGAACTGCGAGGCGAGTGTTCCCGAAAGCACGTGCCCGCTGACCGCTGCGGCCGCGGCGGCCATCAATCCCGCGCCCGCGGCGAGGCCGACGACGAGCACACCAGCATGGAGCACGAGACCCGAAACGAAGCACACGTTCGAGAGGTCGAGGCGCTGCAATCCCATGAGCGTGCCGTTCAGCACCTGGGTCAGCGAGAACGCGAACATCGACGCCGCGAACACCACCAGGCTGCGCCCGACCTCGGGCTGCAGCGCCAGGGGCACGTGGAACGCCTGCATCAGCGGGCCGCGAAAGACCATGCACGCCAGGCACCACATCAGACCGATGGCGGCGCTCAGCGACAGCGAGCGACGGAGCACGTCGACCGCCTTGCGCCGGTCGCCGGTCGCCGTGGCGAGGGCGACAAAGCGCGCGACGCTGTTGGCCATGCCGAGATCGAGCGTGCCGACATAGCCGCCCAGCACGAAGAACAGCGACCACACCGCGAACCGCTCGTTCCCGAGATGAGACAGCGCGAACGGCGTGACGAGCACCCACAACAGAGCTGAAGCGACGCGTCCCGCGATGTTGGCAACCGCGTTGCGACGCAGCGAGCCGAAGCGCGTGTCGGGCGGGTCGGACACGGGGCGTCCGCCGGCGCGGTCAGCGGGCCGCGGAGGCCGCCGCCGCTGCCGCTGCCGCCATGGTACGGGGGCGCTTCTCGCCCTGGAACATCGCGTAGGTGACGCCCGTCAGGAGGCTAATGATGAAGCCGACTCCGGTGAGAAACAGCCGGTGCGGCCGGTTCTTGCGTTCGGGCGGCACGGGCGGGTCGAGAACGTCGACGGTCACCACGTCTCGAGCCTCGTCGATGCGAGCCTCTTCGTACTGGCTGGTGAGCAACGCGTAAACCTGTTCGTATTTCTTGACGTCGCGGAACAGCCGCGCCAGCTCGACACCGGTCTCGGGGAGCGCACGCAGCTGCGCGTCCAGCTGCGCCAACTGACTCTGGATCTGCTGCACCTCCGGCGACTCCGCCTCACGCGAGTAGTTCTTCACCACGCCGAGTCGAACCTGGAGCGCCATGCGCTGCGCGTAGATCCGCGCCGTGGCCTCCGCCGCGGTCGACATCTCGGGCGTGATGATCGCTGCCTTGTGGCCGGCTTGGTATTCCGCTAGCGCCTGCTCGGCCTTGGCCAGCTCCGCCTTCGTCTCATCCTGCCGCTCCTCGACGAAGATGCGGGTGCGACGACCCTTCGTGGAGCGAACCTCACGGTTGAACTTGTCGAGCAGCTCGATGTAGGCCTGCAACATGGCCGCCGCGCGTTTCGGATCGTGGTCTTCGAGCATCATTTCGATGGTGCCCGCGTCGGTGAGCTTGAACTTGGTGTTTTGCTTCAGGTCCTTGATCGCGTCCTGCATGAACTTGCGCTTGTAGACCTTCTTCAAGTCGAAGCGGTTGACGATCTCCTCTCGCAGGCGGCGGCTGTCGAGCACCGCAAGAAACACGTCGGCGGGGGTCGACTGCGTGGGAATCTTGATACCGGGCACGGCGACACCGCGCAAGAGCTGCGAGATCCCAATGCCGGTGTCTTCCTGGGCGGGAGGCAGCAGCGAGGCCGTCGCCTGGAAGACCGGTGGCAGGGTGAAGACCACGATCCCGGTGAGCACGGTGATCACGCAGGTGAATATCGCGATGGGACGGCGGTACTCCCACACCCGATTCCACAACAGGGCGACGTCGATAGTCTGTTCCATGATCAGCGCCTGCTCAGGGTGAAGATCACGACGGCGAGCTGCCCGGACACGGCCACGATGTCGCGGAACGCAATCCAGGCGTCGATGTCACGGCGTTCCGGCACCCAGATGAAGTCGCCCGGCTGCACGCTCCTCAGGCTCCGTGCCGGAATGATCTGGCCGGTCAACGAGCGCGACACTCGGATCGAGTGGCGGGCGGAGCGCTCGGTGAAACCGCCGGCCATCTGGATGTAGTCCCCCAGCCCGCGCCCCGGAGCATAATCCACAAAGCCCGGCCGTTTGACCTGGCCCTCGATCCGCACCGATGGCACGAACCGGTCGACGCGAATCACGTCCTCGTCCTGCAGCAGGGGGTCGGTGGGGCCACCGGCTCGCAGCCGCGTCCAGTCCACGCGAAAGCTGTTCTTGCGCTCGGCGAGCATGGTCTCCAGCTTGATATATTCGGATTCCGTCATGTCATTGCGCCCCAAGCGGACCAGTCGGTCGAAGTCGGGATCTTTCTCGGCAGCGCTTTCCCGCACCAGGTGGACCGCCTCGCGGTTCGCCTGCGGGCGGAATCCGCCGGCCGCGCGGATCAGGTCGGTCAGCCGGTCCCGCCCGGGCACGATCGGATAGTTTCCCGGCCGCTCGATCTCACCGACTACGCTGATCGTCATCAGGCGGTGGTATTCGGGCTGAAACTTGACGAACAGCCGATCGCCGTCGAGCATCGGAGCCGCGGTCGCGGCAGGGTCCTGCAGATTCACGAGCAGCGATTCCCGGTCGGTGGGCGACGTGAATCGAACGAGCAGTGCGTGATCGGGGCTGGCCGACGGCAGCAGCCCGCCCGCGAGGGCGATCAGCGTGCTCAAGCTGTCGCCGGGGGCTAGCTCGAAGCGCATGGATCGCGCCACCGCCCCCGAGATATCCATGAATTTGGTGGCGTGCGGCACGAGCAGCACGTCCCCATCGACGAGCAACGGGTTCGTATTCTGCCGCCCGATACGTTCGAACTGATCCAGGTCGATTCGTACCGTGGATCCATCGGCGTGCTGCACGGAGATGTTGCGCCGCGACGCCCCATCCAGCAATCCCACCTGCGAGATGGCCTCGTGCGCCCGTGTGGCGGAGGTCGCCTCGACGGCTCCGCTATTCTTGACGTCGCCGGTCAGATACACCTTGAACTTTCGGAGCTGCACGAGTCGAACGTCCGCCCGAACGCCGACGTACTGCTCGGCTACCATCTTGAGAATGCGCTCGCGCGCGCGTTCGAGCGTCTTGCCGCCCACATCTAGCGAGCCGCGGCCTGGAACGAACACGCCACCCTCCGGACTCACGTCCAACGGCACCGTCCGCGCCACTCGGCCCCACAAATCGAGCTCGAGCACATCGCCCGGACCGAGCACGTACGTCGCCGGATCGACGGGGCCGGCCTGAACGACTTGCTGCTCGAGTCGCGCCTCAGCGGTGCGAGCCCGTTCTGCGTTCTTCAACTCCTGCTGCTCGTCCTCGGGCATCGCTACCTGGGCGGCCGCGCCCTGGGAGAGTGTGACTGCTGTCGCCATCGCGAGCACAAGCGACCACCGCGTTCGGCGGGTCAAGCTTGAACCTCCTTCAGGATCCTGCGCTGTCCGTACATGCGCTCGTAGTACTGTCGGAATTCGCCCTGCTTGATCGGGCGCCACCACGTCTCGTGCTCGCGGTACCACTGAACAGTGTCACGGATGCCGTCTTCGAAGGAGATCGAGGGCCGCCACCCCGTAAGGCGGGCAAGTTTCATCGAGTCTACCGCATATCGTCGGTCGTGGGCCAGGCGATCCTCCACGTGTCGGATCAAAGTTCGCGGCCGATCCAGCAATCGCAGGATATGATCCGTGATCGTCAGGACGTCGAACTCATCTATCCCGCCAATGTTAAACGTCTCCCCCGACGAGGCGGGATTCTCGAGGATCGCGATCAGCGCGTCGCAATGGTCGCGCACGTGCAGCCATTCTCGGCGATTGAGCCCGGTGCCGTAGACGGGCAGCGGCTCCCCGTCCAGGGCATTGGTCACGAACAACGGGACGAGCTTCTCCGGGTACTGCCGGGGCCCGTAGTTGTTGGAGCAGCGAGTCACCACGACCGGCAGCCCGTAGGTCTCGTGGTAGGCGTGCGCCAGCCGGTCCCCGCCCGCTTTGCTGGCCGCATAGGGGCTGCGGGGCTTGAGCGGCCATTCCTCGGTGGCCTGCCCCTCGAGGACCTCCCCGTACACCTCGTCGGTCGACACCTGGACGAACCGCTTGACGCCCAAGCGTCTCGCCTCCTCGCACAGCACGAAGACGCCGTAGACGTCGGTCTGGATGAACTCTCCCGGGGCTTCGATGGACCGGTCGACGTGGGATTCGGCCGCGAAGTTGACCACGAACGTGCAGCCCGCCATGGCGCCGGCGACCGCTTTGGGATCCCGAATGTCGCCGTGAACGAACGTCAACGCAGACGCCGGCAGCCCGTCGAGGTTCTCGCGCCGGCCGGCATAGGTGAGCGCGTCGAGCACAACGACGTGGGCTAGCGGGAATCGCTCGAGGAGGCGGTGCACGAAGTGGGAACCGATGAACCCTGCACCACCCGTCACCAGCAACCGAATGCCGTCCAGGGATTCCGGGTCGTTCACGGGAGGCTTGCTAGCCATCCTTGCGGTCCCAGCGATACGGGATGTCGGGGCTGTGCGGATCGACGCGGAATTCGTCCGGCGCGTCGTAGACGTAGTGCTCGGTCGGGGTGTTGATCAAGTAGGCAGGCTCGACGCCCACACCCTTCATGCCGTGCAGCACGAGCGGCGGAATGGCCAGCAAGATCCGGTTCTGTTCGCCCATGAAGAACTCGTTCACCTCGCCGTGCGTCTTGCTGCCTTCGCGGCCGTCGTACAGCACGACCTTGGCCATGCCCTTCACGAACACGAAGTGGTCGGTCTGCTTCTTGTGGTAGTGCCAACCCTTGACGACGCCCGGATAGACCACGGACAGGTACACTTGGCCGAATTTCTGGAAGAACTCGTCGTCGTCGCGGAGCATCTCCATCAGCATCCCGCGCTCGTCCGGGATCACCCGCAGCTGCTTGACCTTCACCCCGTCGATCATGTGCGGCGGCCCCCCGTGCGCCCGCGTCCGCGGCGTGCCTTCGGCTTCGCCCGCTCCGCGCGGCCTCGACCCACGCCCACGTGCACGAGGCCGGCCGCCTCGACCGTATCGGGGTCGTAGATATTGCGCAGGTCGCATACCACCGGCCGGCGCATGAGTCGCTTGAGCCGCGACAGGTTCAGGCCGCGGAACTCGTTCCACTCGGTCACGATCGCCACCGCGTCGGCCCCGGTCGCGGCCTCGTAGGGGTCGCGTGCCAGCGTCACGCCGCGCAACTCGGGCAGCCCTTTGACGCCCGCCATCGCCACCGGGTCGAACGCCGTGACCCTCACACCGCGGCGCCTAAGGCCGCGAATGATCACGAGAGCAGGGGCGGCGCGCAGGTCGTCGGTATTCGGCTTGAAGGCCAAACCCAGCACCCCGACTCGGGCGCCCCGGCGCTTGCCCACCGCGTTCCAGATCTTGTCGACCATGAGCTGCATCTGCCGGTCGTTCGCCTTGATCGCCGCGTCCACGATTCCGGTCGTGACTCCCGCCGAGCGGGCGAACGACGACAGCGCGTGAGTGTCCTTGGGAAAGCAGGACCCCCCGAACCCGGGCCCCGCGTGCAGGAACTTGCCGCCGATCCTCCGGTCCATGCCAATGCCCTTCGCGACCGCCTGGATGTCGGCGCCGAGGGCCTCGCACACGTTCGCGACCTCGTTGATGAACGAGATCTTCGTGGCCAGGAACGCGTTTGCCGCGTACTTGATGAGCTCGGCCGTCTCGAGCGACGTGACGACCATCGGCGTCTCGAGCAGGAACAACGGCTTGTGAATGTCGCGCAAGATGCGCGCCGCGCGCTGGGATTCCGCGCCGATGACGACGCGATCCGGACGCATGAATGTCTCGATCGCCGAGCCCTCGCGCAGGAACTCGGGGTTCGAGGCGACGTCGAACTCGGCGTTCCGGCGGGCATGCTTCGCGATCACCCGCCGCAGGTCGCGGGCGGTGCCGACCGGAGCGGTGCTCTTCTGGACGATCAGCGTGTAGCCGTCCAGGTGACGCGCCACGGTCTTCGCGACCGAATAAATGGCCGACGTGTCGGCGCTGCCGTCCGGACGCGGAGGGGTGCCGACGGTGATGAACACCACCTTCGAGCCGCGCAAGCCGCGCACCAGGTCCGACTCGAAGCGCAGGCGGCGCTCCTGAACGTTGCGCGCGACCAATTCCTCGAGCCCCGGCTCGAAGAACGGAATCATGCCCTGGCGAAGGCGCTCGATCTTCGACGGATCGGCGTCGACGCAGGTGACACGATTCCCAAAGTCCGCCAGACACGTGCCGGAGACGAGACCGACGTAGCCGGTCCCCACGATGGTAATCGTGTACATGGGAGGCCCTTACGAAGCGTGGACACACCGCCCGCGACGAGCGCGCGTGAAAAGGAGCGAGTCAGCTTAGAGATTCGTTGGGTCCAAGTCAATGCTCGGGGCCCGAATCCGGGGAGCGGGCGTCGCCGAGCACCGCCGCCAGCGTGTCGCCGAGGGCGATCTCGGCGCGCCAGCCGATGTCGCGGGCGATCGCCGTCGGGTCACCGACGAGATAGGGCACGTCCGACGGGCGCATGCGCGCCGGGTCCGCCTCGATTCGAACGGGCGTGCGTGCCATCGCGCACAGCTGTTCGAGCACTCGCGACAGCGCGACCCCCTCGCCGCGGCAGACGTTGTAGACGGCGCCGCGCGACCCGCGCTCGAGCAGCGCGACGTAGGCGCGGGCCACGTCGCGAACGTCGCTCAGGTCGCGCGTGACGGCCAGGTTCCCGACGCGAATCACCGGCGCCGTCGCGCCGCGCTCGGCGGCGGCGATCTGATGCGCCCACGACGGCACCGCAAAACCCGGATCCTGGCCCGGACCGGCGTGGGCGAACGAGCGCGTACGCAGGACGTCGAGGCCGTCTCGAGCGGCGAGCTCGGCAAACACGTCCGCGGCCGCCTTCGACAGCGCGTAGGGGCTCACGGGGAGGAACGGAGCGGTCTCGGCGACGCGCCTCCCCTCGGGCTGGGGCCCGTACACCTCGCCCGTGCCCACGACGAGGACGCGGGCGCGCGACGCTTCGGCGCGCACGGCCTGGAGCAGGTGCCACGTGCCCAGGGCGTTGGCGCGAAACGTCTCGATCGGTTGAGCGAACGAGCGCGCGGCGCTGGCTTGCCCGGCGAGGTGCACGACGAGCGCGGGCCGCGCCGCCGCGACCGCGGCCACCAACGACGCCGCGTCGGCGAGGTCGGCCGCATGCCACGCCTCGAGTGGCAATCCGTCGCCCGGCGACTCGTTGCCGAGCCCGTGCACCCGGGCCCCGGCGGCGGCGAGCAGCCCCACGACGTGTCGGCCCACGAACCCCGAGGCGCCCGTGACGAGCGTGTTGCGTCCGGTGAATGCGCTCATGCGAACGGGGTGGGCCGCCGCGCGAATCCCCGCGCGCGGTCAGCGCGCGCGCCAGTACTCCAGCATGTCGCGCAGCGTTTGCTCGAACGGGATGCTCGGCTCCCACCCCGTCGCCTGCTGGAACTTCGACGCGTCGCCTTGGAGGACCGGCACGTCGCTCGGGCGCAGCCGGGCCGGATCGCGGCGCACCTCGATCTTCGTCTTCGTCAGGCCGAGCAGCTGATCGAGCACCTGCTGAATGCTCCATGCCTTGCCGCTGCAGATGTTGTAGACCTCGCCCGGCTCGCACTTCTCGAGCGCCAGCCAATAGGCCCTGACCATGTCGCGCACGTCCGTGAAGTCGCGTTTCGATTGAAGGTTGCCGACGCTGAGCACGGGGGGTTTGCGCCCCTTCTCGATGTCGGCGATCTGCTTGGCGAAATCCGACGCCACGAACACCGGCCCGCGCCGCGGCCCCTCGTGGTTGAAGCCACGCGTCCGCACGCAATCGACCTTCCACGACATCCAGTACTGGTAGCCCAGCAGGTCCTGCGCCACCTTGCTGACGGCGTACGGCGAGAGCGGGCGCAACGGGTTGGTCTCGCGGATGGGGATCTCGTCCGCGTAGACCATGCCGTACTCCTCGCTCGAGCACGCGAGCTGGATCCGGCACTTGAGCCCCATGTGGCGCACGGCCTCGAAGATGTTTACTTGGGCGAGCAGGTTCGTCGTGAGCGACTCGGTGGGCGCGATCCACGACGTCGGCACGAACGACTGCGCCGCCAGGTGGAAGATCCACTCCGGTCGTACCTTCTCGAGCGTGTCACGCGTCGAGGTCGCGTCGCGCAGGTCGCATTCGAGCATCGTGATCTTGTCGAGGAAATGCTCGACGTTCTCGGTGCGGCTGCGCCAGCGGAGGATGCCGAAGATCTGGCAGTCGTTGCGTGTGAGCAGGTAGTCCACCAGGTGGCTGCCGGCGAAGCCGGTGACCCCGGTAATGAGCACGCGACGCATGTCAGACCTCGGTTCCAGGCGGCGCCGCGGACCCCTCCGGGGCGCAAATCGCCCGCCCACGCTAGGGATTCGCCTCGCCGCGGTCAATGGGCGCGAGTCGCGAACCTCGACCTCCTTTGACCGTCCACATGCACGAGGGAACGGATCGCGCGGACCGGGAATGTGCCGTAAGGGAGATCCCGCGGTGACAAATAGCAAGACCCGTTCGGCGGAGTCGCGGCGACTTCGGGAAATCCAAACGGTCGAGTCGTGGGGGGCCGATCCGGCGGAGACGTCGGGCCGGCCCCCTTGCGCGAGCAGGTCTCGATCGCCATCCGCCGTCGCGACCATCGGGTTCTCCTTCATCCGGGCGATTCATCGGCGTCTTCTCAGAACTCCATGGCGATCCCGAGCCGGACCTGCCGGCCCTCACCAAAGACTCTCGGATCCCGCACCGGCACCCACTCGGGGATGCCGTCGCCGTTCAAGTCCTGCAGGTAGGCGCCGCCCGCTCGACCCGTCTCGCTGTAGTAGGCGACGTAATCGTCGCCGGTGGCGTTCAGGTTCGGGTTGAAGATCGCCGCGTCGTTCGGCGTCAGGTCGATGATGTTCACCGCGTCGAGCACGTTGCGCGCATCGACGTAGAACGTCATGGCTCGACCCCAGATCCGGAAATACTGGTCCAGATCGACCGACAGCGTCGACACGGACGGCAGGCGTCGCGAATTCGCGAGCCGGGGGTCGGGGCGGCGGTCGTCGCGGAACGTCGGCGTGAACGGGAACCCCGATCCGTAGGTCCACAGCAACCTCAGCCCCCAGCGGCCGGGCTCGCGGATCGTCGAGCGGAGGGAGAACGTGTGCCGCTGGTCCCAATTGAGCGGCCCCTCGCCGATGGGCAGGTACCGGCGCCCGCCGTTGAAGAACAGCAGCGCTTCGTTGGGGTCGGACGCCACGCCGGTCGCGAGCGAGTAGGTGTAGTTCACGTCCGCGGAGAACCGCGAGCTCATGCGGCGGGTCAGCGAGGCTTCGAGCCCGCGGGCACTCGCGTAGTCCCCGTTCGAGTACACGTTCACGACGTTCCCGTACGCGTCCTTCTCCTGCCGCGCGCTGATCAACCCGAAGATGTCGCGAAAGAACACCGAGAACTGCCCGAACAGATCCGGAGAGAACTGATGCTGGAGAGCCGCCTGATAGGCGACGTTCGTCTCGGGCTCGAGATCGGGATTGCCGCGGATGTTCACGTTGGCGTTGAGTCCCCGGTTCTCGAACAGGAAGCCGCGCTGCGGCGTCTGGTACGTCCAGCCGTAGTGGAAGCTCATCACGTCGCGCACGGAGATCGGATACGCGATGCCGACTCGCGGGCTCAGCTGTTGCTTGAAGCGCCTCCCACTCGGCAGATCGCTCGAGGGGACCTGGTCGCCGGGCGAGAACGCGTCGTAACGCAGTCCCGCGTTGAGCAACATGCCCTCATATTCCCACCGGTCCTGGGCGTAGGCCGAGCCCTCGGGCTGCTCGTTTGCGTAGTCGGAGCGGCTCGCGCCGGGTAGGCCGTCCGATTCCTGGTTCGGCTGCACCAGGCTCAGGTTCTGGAGCCGATGATCGTGCGCCTCGACCCCCATCTGCACGCGGTTCTGGCGTCGCTGACTCGACAGGTCGCTCTTCAGGGACAGCGTCGACGTCCGATGGCGTTCGTAGCGCGGGAAGTCCCCGTGGGTGACGAAGTACGGATTGTTCTCGGTGCCCGGCCCGCTGTTCCCGCTCCAGTAGAACGGCGCCTGGGTGTCGTACTCCCAGGGTTCGAGTCGCCCCACCGATCGGCGGTCGTCGAACTCGAGCGACGCGAGGCGCGTCGTCCAGGCCGTCTGCGGCGAGAGCTGGTGCAGCCAAACGCCGGTGATCTGGCGGAAGCGGTCGTCCGCGGTCGGCGTGTGATCGGACAGGTTCATCGGCACGGACGTGCTGTCGAGCGGCAGCTCCGACCAGGAGCCGTACCGCGGCACGAGCTCCACGCCGCGGCCGGCGACGGTCACGGTGTCGTAGCGGAGCTGAACGAACCCCTTGCGGCTCCACATGTGATCGTAGGGAGTCTCGATCGTGCGGTTGACGATCGACTCGAGCGTCAGCTTGTCCGTGACCGAGGGCCGGTAGGCCAGCTTCACGGAGGTCTTGATCTCGTTCGACTGGCGATTGCCGAGGTGGATGAAGTCGAGGACGGTCCGGCCGGGCAACGTCTTCAGGCTCCGTGGATACGGATCCGAGAACGTACCCTCGTACGCGGCGAAGAACGTGAGGTTGCGGACCGGTCCCGGGCCGCCGATCGCAACCGCGATCCGGTCGAAACGGTCGAACGTCTTCGTCGGGTCGCCGAAGCGGTCGGTGTCCCACCGCAGCTCGCCGCCCAGCGAGTCGCCGCCCTCCCGGGTCGTGACGTCGACCACTCCGCTCAGCGCGCCGCCGTCTTTCGCGGACATGCCGCCGGTGATCACTTCGACCTCCTGGATCGCGATGCTCGCGACGTCGGCGCCACTCCCCCGCTGCGCGTCCACCGCCTCGATGCCGTTGATGCGTCTCTGGACCTCGTCGCCCCGCCCACCCTGGACGTGCAGCTCCTTCCCGTGCGCGACGATTCCCGAGATCAACCCCAGCATTTTCTCGAGCCCGTCGACCGGCGTCTCCTTCACTGCGGCGCGTCCGAGGCTGTGCCACGAATCCGTTCGAGTCGGATCGACTCGATCCCGATGGGCGGTGACGACGATCGTGGGGACGGTGGCGACGGTCTTCGCATCGCCGACCACGAGATCGAGGCGTGCGGTCCCGCCCGAGGGCACGTCGACTCCTTGGACGAGCGGAGGGTGGCCGAGAGCGAGGATCTTCAGCGTCACACGGCCCGCCGGAACGGCGCGCAGCACGAACCGGCCCGCAGAGTCCGTTGCGGTGCCCCGATGCAGGTCCGCCAGGACCACTTGAGCGAGCTCGACGGGACCGCCTTCGCTCGAGGTGACGCGTCCCTCAACGGCGCCCGGGGTGGGAAGTAAGGTGACTTGTGACCACGACGAGGCGAACGTGACGAGGGCCGCGGCGCAAGCGCCAGCGGCCGCGACGGCTGGAATGGGCTTCACGGCTCATGGTGCTCCCCCGATCGGATCGGCTGCGCCCGGTCCGGAGTCGGGAAACGCACGGCCTGCCGCGGCGACGCGCGCCGCCGCGCGGACGAGCCTCCCGCGACGAGGCCCAGCAACGAATCGAGCCACGGGGAACCCGCTGAAAACGCCGAGCGCCGGCCGTCGAAACCGACGCCCGGCGCCCAACGCGAAGAGATTCGCTCGACCGAGAGCACGAGTCAAGCAAAATGCCTCGCCGAGCTCGGGGCGGTGCGGCCGTCGCGCCGTTGCCGCGACGTACAGGCCGTCAGCGCACGCGCTCGAGCAGCCCCCCGTAGTACTGCCGGCGGGCACCTGGCGGCGCGAGATCGAGCACGGTCGTGATCGCGGCGCGGGCGGCGCTCGCGCGCGCGACCGTCGGCCCGATCGACCACGCCGCGTAGCGCTC
>JACXTT010003412.1_pt1 | contig 24440 bp, 21 predicted proteins | sample 9270951 | NCBI WGS metagenome assembly JACXTT01 (sample SAMN15532306, study PRJNA645909) | rock metagenome | isolation source: weathered quartz diorite | place: Puerto Rico | collected 2017-06-21
CCCGTGTCCCTGCCGGCCTCGCGCCACTCGGGCGGAAACTCCGGCCATGCCGCGATCATCACGCTTTCCGTCGCCGGCTCCGGGCTCGGAATGCCTCGCTCGAACGCCACCTCGTTCAGCGCGCTCCATAGCGATTCCGCCAAAAACGGCATGATCGGCTGCACCAGCCGAAGAATCGCGTCGAGTACGCCGATGAGGACACGCTGGACGGTCGCGATGGTAGGCGTCACGCTCCGCGTGACGGATTCCTCACGCGGAGCGTGAGGTCTACCATCCTTCAATCGCCCCTTCGCCATCTCCAGATACCAATCGCAAAACTCCGACCACACGAAGTCGTACAGCGTCCTGGCCGCCTCCGCGAACTTGAACGCTTCGAGCTGCTCCGTCGTGTCCTTCGTCGCTGACGCCAGCCGGCTCAGGATCCAGCAATCTTCGAGTGGAAGCTCCTCGCGCTTGAGCGCCTGCGGCGTGTAGCCGTCGAGGTTCATCAAAATGAACCGGGCCGCGTTCCAGATCTTGTTCGCGAAATTGCGGCCAATCTCGAACCGCTCCGACGCCTGCTTGGCGGTCTTCAGCTCCGGATCGTCCGCGGGCCATGGGCCGCCGGGGCGGAACGGCTGCTTGCAGTTCGGGCACGCCAGCTTCTTCGTCCGCATGTACATGTGCTCTTGCTTCACCGGCACCAGCGAATCGCAATGCGGACACACATTCGCCACCGGCATGCGCGCGTCCTGCGTCTCCGTCGAAATCTGCATGATGAGAAACCGCAGCGCGTCGGCCCCGTAGCGCTCGATGATGTCGAGCGGATCGACGCCGTTCCCCCTCGACTTCGACATCGTCTCGCCGAAGCCGTCCATGAGCTTGACGGTGATGTACACCTGATGAAAAGGCGCCTGCTGGAGGTTGTACAACCCCGCGATCACCATGCGCGCCACCCAGAGCGTGATGATGTCGCGCGACGTCACGAGCACGCTGGTCGGATAGTAGTACGCGAGTTCCGGCGTCTTCTCCGGCCAGCCCAGCGTCGAGTGCGGCCAGAGCATGGAGCTGAACCAGGTGTCGAGCACGTCGGGGTCCTGCTCGAAGCTCGCAGAACACATGAACAACTCATTCGCGGCATGAGTTGCATTCGCAAACCCAGGCACTTCGATGAGCGCAGAGCCAATTTTGCCATCAGGGCCCACCTTTTGCCAGATGTAGCTCTTTGCAAAAGCCTCGTACGCCTGCAACGCCTTCTCTGCCAATTCGCTTTCGGGACAGCAGTTCACAACGAAAGCCGATTCGTTAATATGCACTGCCCACTCGTCAGCGGGAACACCAGCGGCCGTCATATACGCTGTTATTTTTTGCGCCATCTCGCCAGCATTGGCACGATCGGTCCAAGCCCTCCACACCGGAATGCGATGACCCCACCAGAGTTGGCGGCTAATGCACCAGTCGCGCTTTTCGGCGAGCCAATCGAGGTACGAATTCTTGTAACGCTCCGGGAAGAACCGCACGTGCCCGTTCTCGACGGCTTCCATCGCCATGCGCGCGAGGCCTTTTCTCCCCTCTCCCCCCGGGAGAGGGGCCGGGGGTGAGGGTGATGGATAGGGCCCCTCAGGGAGCGTGGGCGAAGCAACATGAGCTGATGGTAGTTCTCGCCAAATTGCCTCCAACACGGCTTCCGAATCTTGGAGCACTTCGTGGTTCCAGAATCGAATCACACGAATGCCTTTTTGGGCCAGGAAAGCCGACCGTTGCTCGTCGCGTACTTTTCTTTCGGGCGTGTTGTGCTGTCCGCCGTCCAATTCGATTGCTAACTGCAATTCGTGACAATAAAAGTCTAGCACGTACGGGTCCTGAGGATGTTGCCGACGGAATTTGTGGCCTGCCAGTCGCCGGTCGCGCAGCATCGACCAAAGAAGCTTTTCGGCATCCGTTTGCTCAGCACGGAGCGTTCGCACGAATTCGAGCAATTCAGACGGCATCGGTAGGTGATGCAGTTTTCCTTCTTTGGATTCTGTCGAACCCCTCACCCCCGGCCCCTCTCCCGGGGGGAGAGGGGAGAAATCGCCCATCTTCACGAACCACTGGTCGCTCAAATACGGCTCGATCGGCGACTTCGAGCGGTCGCTGTACTTCAGCGGGATCACGCGTTCCTCTTTGCCCTCGAACAGGCCGAGCGCCTCCATGTCGGCGATGACGGCTTCGCGCGCTTTATACCGGTCGAGGCCCTTGTATTTGCCGCCGTTCTCGTTGATAGTGCCGTCGGGGTTGAGGATGTTGATCAGGCCGATGTGCGGGTTGCGCGTGTAGCAGGCATAATCGTTCGGATCGTGGGCCGGCGTCACCTTCACGCAGCCGGTGCCGAGCGTCGGATCGGCGAGCAGCGCGTCGGCGATGATCGGGATATCGCGGTTCACGAGCGGGATGTGCACGTGCTTGCCGATGAGGTGCTTGTAGCGCTCATCGGACGGATGGACGCAGACCGCCGTGTCGCCGAGCATGGTTTCGGGGCGGGTGGTGGAGAAGCGGATGAACTCCGCCGCTTGCGGCTTAGCGTCCGGATCGTGCGCTGCGGACGTTAAGCCGCAAGCGGCAGTCACCGGATACTTGAACGTCCAAAATCCCCCCTTGGTGTCCTCGGTGTAGGTCTCGTCATCGGCCACGCTGGTTTGCAACTGGGTGTCCCAGTTGACCAAACGTTTGCCGCGGAAGATCAGGCCGTCCTTGAACATGTTGAAGAACGTCTCGCGCACGGCCCTCACGCAGATCGGATCGAGCGTGAAACGCGTGCGGGCCCAGTCGCAGGAACAGCCGAGCTGCTTGAGCTGGCCCAGAATGCGGGCTTCGTACTTGTCCTTCCATTCCCAGATGCGCTTCACCAACTCCTCGCGGCCAATCTCGTGGCGCGTCTTCTTCTCGGTCTGCAGGATGAGCCGTTCCACCACGGCTTGCGTGGCAATGCCGGCGTGATCGGTGCCGGGCATCCACAGGGCGTTGTAGCCCTGCATGCGCCGCCAGCGGATGAGCACGTCCTGGAGCGTGTTGTTGAGCGCGTGCCCCATGTGCAGCGCCCCGGTCACGTTCGGCGGCGGGATGACGATGGTGAAGGGTTTGCGCGAATCGGGCGTGGCGTGGAAGTAGCCGTGCTCGTTCCAGAACGCGAGCCATTTGGCTTGTGCTTCCTGCGGGTTATAGGCTTTGGCGAGTTCCATTAGAATCCAGTGGCTAGTGGTTAGTGGCTAGTGGTTAGTGGCTAGTGGTTGGTAGTGGCGTCAATCAACCCGCCACTAACCACTAGCCACAAACCACTAGCCACTATTCCGCGTCCTTGAATAGTTTGTACTCGAAGCTATCGACCAACGCCAGCCAGCTTGCTTCGATGATGTTTTCGCTGACGCCGACGGTGCCCCAGGCGTCCTTGGTGTCGCGTGATTCGATGACGACGCGCACGCGGGCGGCGGTGCCGGCACGGGCATTGACGACGCGCACCTTGTAATCGACGAGCTGCATCTCCGCCAACCGCGAGTACGTTTGCTGCAACGCCTTTCGCAAGGCCGAATCGAGGGCGTTGACGGGGCCGTCGCCTTCGCCCACGGTGTGCTGCACCGCATTGCCGACGCGCACCTTGACGGTCGCTTCGGTCGTCACGGTCCGATCCGCCTCGGTCTCCACATTGACGCGATAGGCGAGCCGTTCGAACTTCGGCTGATATCGGCCCAGCACTTTCTTGATAAGCAAGTCGAACGATGCCTCCGCGGCTTCGAATTCGTAGCCCTGATTTTCGAGGTCCTGCACCATGTCGCGCAGCTTGACGCCGACTTCCTTGTTGTTGTCGATCGAATACTTGGCCGTCTTGAGCAGGATGTTCGACTGGCCGGACAGCTCGCTGATGAGGATGCGGCGTTCGTTGCCGACGAGGGCCGGATCGACATGCTCGTAGCTGGCGGTGACGCGCGCGACTCCGTGAGCGTGCATGCCGCCTTTGTGAGCGAAGGCGCTGGCGCCGACGAACGGCTGGTCGCTCTGGAAGTTCATGTTGGCGATCTCGTACACGTAGCGCGACAGCTCGGTCAAACGCCGTAGGCTGCCTGGCAGGAGCACTTCGTAGCCGCGCTTGAGCGTGAGGTTGGCGATGACACTGACGAGATCGGCATTGCCGCAGCGTTCGCCGATGCCGTTGATCGTGCCCTGCACTTGCGTGGCGCCCTGATACACGGCGGCGAGAGAGTTCGCCGTCGCCACGTCGCTGTCGTTATGGCAATGAATGCCCAGCTCGACGCCCGGCAATGCCTGCTTCACCTTGGCGACGCGCCCGGCGATGTCCTCGGGCAAGGTGCCGCCGTTGGTGTCGCACAGGATCAGCATCTTGGCGCCACCGTCCAGGGCGGCCCGCAGCGTCTTGAGCGCGTAGTCAGGGTTCGCCTTGAAGCCGTCGAAGAAATGCTCCGCGTCGTAAATCACTTCCTCGACGTGCGGCTGCACCTTGCAGTAGCGCACCGAGTCGGCGATCATGCGCAGGTTCTCGTCGAGCGTCGTACCGAGCACCTCGGTCACGTGCATGTCCCAGGTCTTGCCGACAATCGTGATGACGGCCGCGTGTGCATCGACGAGCGCCTTCAGGCACACATCGACGGCGGGATCGCAGTTCTTGCGCCGCGTCATGCCGAAGGCGGCAATCTTGGCGTGCTTCAGTTGCAGCTTGCGGACTTCCTGGAAGTACTCGAAGTCCTTCGGGTTGGAGAGCGGGTAGCCGCCTTCGATGTAATCGACGCCGAGTTCGTCGAGCTTCTTCGTGATGAGCAGCTTATCCTGGAGCGAGAAGTTGACCCCCTCGCCCTGGCTGCCGTCGCGCAGCGTCGTGTCGTAGATTTCGATGCGTGTCATGGGAATGTCCAAACAAAAAAGCCCTGGAGATCAATCCAGGGCCTGCATATCGATGGCAACAAACGCGTCGCCTCAGCCCCGGAACCGCTCGACGATAACGACCACGCGCACTCCCTGCGCGGTGCCAATGGCGATCGGAACTGGGACGTTAGTTTGCATGAGGGAATCCTACGAACATAAGCGGAGGAAGTCAACTTTCGTGACGGCGAGGTTGCGTGTCCATCAGGACAATTTGTCGGCCAGCGTGGTTCGCGCCCGGTGCAAGATCGAAATCAAGCGAGCCGATTGGGTATTGCCAGCCGCGAGCATATGGTCGATTTCCCGGAGCAATTCGTGGACTGCGGCCGGTTTTACCCAGCTTGCAGCTCCGGGCTTGACAATGGCGACCGGCGAGGAATGGGCCAGCACCCGCTGGGGCGCTGGCCGCCCTGCGATGAGGGTGTCGCCCGTGCAGCAAATCGCCACCCACGCACTTTCTTGAATCGGCAGTTCGTATTCCAGGCTCGCCACGTAAGGCGCAGCGCTGTCAGGATGGCTGGTTTCGATGGATTCACCGTTCCACAGGAGTTCGAGATGCTCAAACGGGATCCAGCTTCTCGCTTCGGCCCTGACGCGCACGCTCTTCGCGTCGCCTGGAACAGCAAAATTCGTTGCGGGGACCGTGCCATCCACGGTGAACTGCAAAAGCGGCCCGTTGCTGACAAACGTCTGTCCAGCGCGAATCGCCTCGATCCAGCCGGCATACGTGAATTCCTGATTGCCCATGAATGCGTAGGTGCGCATGGCGCCTACGGGCAGACCGTTGTTGTCCTTGGCGCTGGCGCCCACCAGCGCCGCCATCAAACCAGCGTCCAGCATTTTGTAATAATCGGCCAAGGCATCGAACGGCGAGTCCTCGAAGAACGTCAATTCGAAAGCGTCGATATTGCCAAGGGCCAGGTCTGCGAGAGGTTCGCCGTAGCGATAATCAGCCGTTTCATGCGGCGGATCCGTCCAAACAACAAGTCCTTTCTTGCGATGACATTGACCGCACCAGTCGTCGAGCGTCCAGTCGGGACCATCGAAACTCAGCGGATAGACCAGGCGATGACAGTGTAGCAGTCCGAGGCTGCCGAGTTGACGATTCCGATTGTGAGTGTTGACGGCGACCCCGCAACCAACGGCTTGACGTGTGAACGATTGGCCGCTGAAGGCGAGAATATTCGGGATCGCTTTTTTCAAGGTACCGAATTGATCGGCAATCTCCGTTTCGCACGCCAGCAAATTGACAACCGCGACATCCTCCGCCTGCCCTTCCAAAAGAGCTGCATCGGGTGACAGAAAATGCACGCGCGTGTCGCCCGAGTACCAGCCCTGCTTGCGCACATTGCTCCAGCGTTCGATGGTGAAGCGCAGCGACATTTTGCCGGGGAGCAGCGTGACTTCTTCGTCGATCGGCTTGAACTCGGGGCCTTTGGCGATCTCGACGTGCAGCGTTCCCGGCGGCAACAGAATCTCACAGGCGCCGTCGATGTAGGCCCACTTCTTGGCGCCGATCAGCACGTTGCCGCCGACGTCCTGGTTGACGCCGGTCGCGAATTCGGTGAGCCGGCCATACGGGGGGTAGTAGGTTCCGTCAGCGTCGGTGATGCGCAAGCGCACCGGCGTCGGCTGCCCGGTGGCAGCGTCGGTGATGCGCAGGTGGACTTGCTGGAATGCCAAGACATGGCCTCACGGAAAGTGCTTGTAGATATCCTTGCGCGGCAGACAGCGTACAAACTCGATTGCGTCTCCCTCGACGAAAACACCGATGCGAAAGCTGCCGACGCGGATACGGTAGGCGTTGTCCGCCCCTTTCATCTTTTTGACGTTCTCGATTTCAGAGATGTCTGCCGCCCCGAGCGCTTCCTCGATGATTTCATCGATACGAACCGTCGTTTTCTTGTCCTTTACCCTTTTTTTGACGTCGCGCCAGAAACTATCGCGAAAGACCGTCTTCATTTTTTCCCTTTGAGAAGCTCCGAGAGTTTTTCGCGCGGCACCAGCTTGGTCTTGCGCCCCTCGTTCATGGCCCGCAACAGGCCGGCATCTTCCAGAACCTCGGCAATTATCTCCTGGAAAAAATCGCGATTTTCCTGGAACGACTCGACGAACGCCTCTTTGATGGCTTTCTTTAGTATTTTTGCGCTTGCCGTGGCCATGAATGTTCTCCTGTGAAGTGTCAATGCCAGCTACATCATAGCGATTGTGGGCCGCGCGATTATTGATATTTCGCGCCGGCCCCATCGAGGATTTTCTTGAACGCCGCCACCGCCTTGGGGAACAACTCCGGCCCGGTCACGCCGCCGGTCGGGCCGCCGCCGAGCAGGTGCGGCTCCAGCGTTGCGAAGCCGGTGTAGCCCATCTTGACGGCGTCGGCGATGACCTCCGGAATCCGCCCCTGCCCTTCACCCGCCAAAGAACCGTGCTTCGCGTCGGCGATCCAGTCCTTGATGTGGAAGTGAACCAGCCATGGCTTCGACGCCAGCCATCCTTGCCACGGATCGTAGCCGCAGAAGACGAAGTTCGCGGGATCGTGGACGGCGCCGATGACGTTCGCGCCGTAGGTCTTGCGCAAGGTCGTCATCAGGTCGGTGATGCGTTCGGGCGCGTCGCCGTAGATGCGGTGCTCGTTCTCGTGGATGAGCCGCACGCCGGCCTTGGCGGCCAGCTCGCACTTCTGCGTCATGCGGCTCATGATTTCGCCGCGCAACCGATCGTAGACCTCACGCTCCGCGTGAGGCTTCGTCTCGCGGAGCGAGACGTCTACGCTCCAATCGAAGTTGTCGGGCGGGTAGTAGCTGAAGATGCGTATGTTCTTGACGCCGAAGACGCCGCACAAGTGAATGGCACGCTTGAATTTTTCGAGATGCGGCTCGAACGGGTCATCGATCTTGATCTTGCCGATGGGCGAGCCGATAGCGCTGAGCTTGAAAGCGTGCTTGTCGAGGAGCGACTTGAACTCCTGGATTTGCAGGTCGGTCAGGCTGAGCACGTTGATGCCGAGGATCGAGCGGAACTCGAGGTGGCGAACGCCGCACGACTGGAGGATGTCGATCTGCTTGAGCGGATCGGGATCGATTTCGTCGGCGAAGGCGCTGAGGGTGAACATGGAATGATTCCTGGTTTACGTTTAGCGCTCGCATGGCGCCATGCGGGCGCGAAACGAAGAGGGGAATTACTTCGGCCTGCCTTTGGGCGGGATCGGCACGATGACGATGGTCTCGGCACTGAGCGCCCGCAGGTATGCCGGGTCGGGCATGTTGCCGTCGCCGCTGAGAACGACGACGGTGTTCGTCTTGACCCGTTTCCACACCTCGTCGATCGGCAACTGTTTGCCGTCGGGGGTGATGACGCGGCTCGTCGAAGCGACGATGATCGCGTTGGATTCAAAAGGGACCGTGACGTTCACCGTTCTTTCGACTTCGATTTCCTTGCCATTCTTGACTTCCTTACGCCTTTCAACCCGCGTCTCGGTCTTGTAAATAGTCTCCCTGAACACAATATGCCCCTTGTCGGGATCCGTGCTGGCGACGACCTTGAAGATCGGCGGCGCGCCCTTGGGGGCTTGCGCCAGGGCCGAGCTGGTTGCGGCCAGGATAAAGACGGCGAGTGCGATCAGGATTCTCATGATGTTGACTCCGTGGAGGTTGCAAGGCATCGTAGGGGACGATTGGTTCGAATGATCTTCCTGGATCATGCTACGAGCCGAGCTGCTTGCAGTCGAGCGGAGGCAGGCTCACCCCTTCTGCACAATCGCCAGCTTCGCCTTGGCCGCGAGGAACTTGCGTTCGCCGGTCGAGAAGCGAATCTTCAGCTTGCGCAACGCCCCCTGGCCGCTGACCTCGGTGATGCGGCCGACGCCGTAGGCTTCGTGATGGACCAGGATACCGACCTCGTAACCGGTGGGGTCATCGTCGAAGGTTGATTCCGCTTCCTTACGGGCGCGGCTCGTTTCGGGTCTTGTGAAGCCGGTGTCGTACCAGCCCTGGCTCGCGCCCGTTGCGTGCCCGCGCCATGAATCGACCGCGGGCGATGTCCGCCCTGAACTCGACGATAGATCGACCGCCTCGACGCCGTCCTGCGGCAGTTCCTCCAGGAACATGCTCGGCACCGCATACAAGGTCTGACCGCGAAACTCGCGCATCCGCGCGTAGCTCAGGTAGACCTCTTCCTGCGCCCGCGTGATGCCGACGAACGCCAGTCGGCGTTCCTCTTCGAGCTCCTCGTCGCGCATCAGGCTGCGTTCGTGCGGCAAGATGCCCTGCTCCATCGCCATCATGTAGACGACCGGGAACTCCAGGCCTTTCGCCGCATGCAAGGTCATGACGGCGACGCAATCCTGCTTTTCGTCCCAGCCGTCTACGTCGCTGGCCAGCGTGATGTTCTCGATGAAGTCGGCGATGGTTCGGCTCTCGTCCTCGGCGTGGAACTGATGGGCGGCGGTGATGAGTTCCTCGACGTTGGCCAGGCGTTCCTGGTCCTCGGCGTCGCCGCTTTCCTTCAACATGCGGCGATAGCCCGAGCGATCAATGACCTGGCGCATCACCTCAGCAGGCGTGGCATCGAGCACGGCACGCAGGTCCGCCATCAGGAGGGCAAATCCCTTCAAGCCTGCGACTGCCTTGCCGCGGATCGCCGGTATCTTGTCCACATGCTCAGCCGCGGTCAGGAGACTCATTTCGCGCGGCTCGGCGTACTTTTGCAGATGCTCGAGCGAGGTCTTGCCGATGCCGCGGGCGGGTTCGTTGACGGCACGAAGGAATGACAGATCGTCTCTCGGGTTGAGCAGGAGCCGCAAGTACGCGAGCACGTCGCGGTTCTCCTTGCGTTCGAAGAACGCGACGCCGCGCACCAGCTGGTACGGGATGCGCTGACGGCCAAACGCTTGCTCCAGCGCGCGCGAGAGGGCGTTGATGCGCAGCAGGATGGCGAAGTCGCGGTAATGCCGCTTGCCCGCTTCGACCGCTTGGCGAATGCGCAGGGCAACCTGATCGGCTTCCTCCAAGCCCGTCTCGAAGAGCAGAACACCGACTTTGCTGCCTTCGTCTTTCGCGGTGTAAAGCGTCTTTGCCTTGCGCTTCACGTTGTAGGCGATGAGATGATCGGCAACGCGCAGGATGGCCTTGGTGCTGCGGAAGTTCTCCTCGAGCTTGATGACGCAGGCGTTGGGGAAATCGCGTTCGAAGTCGAGGATGTTGCGCAGGTCGGCGCCGCGCCAGCGATAGATCGATTGATCGGGATCGCCGACGACGCACAGATTCGGATGATCCATCGTCAGCCCGCGTGCGATCTGGTACTGGGCCTTGTTCGTGTCCTGGTACTCATCCACGAGCACGTAGCGAAAACGAGCATCGAGCTCGGCCCGCATCTCCTCGTCGTTCTTGAGCGCTAGAGCGGGCCAAAGGAGCAAGTCGTCGAAATCGACCGCGTTGGCGTCACGCATCTTCTTCTCGTAAACCGGATAAACCTGGGCGACGACCTGGGTGAAATAATCGTTCGCCTTGGTCGCATACTGCGGCGGCAGCATGAGCTGGTTCTTCGCCTTGCTGATCGCCCCCTGGATCGTGTCGGGGGTGAAGCGCGTGTTGTCGATGCCGGCGGCGTCGAGCGCCGACTTCACGAGGCGAACGCGATCGTTCTGATCGTAGATGGTGAAGTTTCTGTCGAGCCCAAGTCGATCAGCGTACTGGCGCAACAGCCGGACGCCGAGGCTGTGGAAGGTGCTGATCCAGATGCGTTGCTCAGGCATCATGGCCGCGACGCGTTGCTTCATCTCGGCGGCGGCCTTGTTGGTAAAGGTGATGGCGAGAATCTGGTGCGACCGCACGCCTTGATGGATGAGATTGGCGATCCGGCAGGCAATGACGCGCGTCTTGCCGCTGCCGGGCCCGGCGAGCACGAGGAGCGGACCTTCGGTGTGCAGGACGGCTTCACGCTGGGCGGGCGTCAGGCTGGCAAGGGTTTCGTCGAAGGTCGGCGGCATCGTGCAGGTCTCCGGTGGCGTCCTATTGCGACGGGCAGATTCATTGTACTCAGGACAGTCGGGGCGGCGTCGTCCAAACGACAACACGACTCTCTGAGCGCAAAAAAACACCCAGGCCCGCCGCCAGCGCGGACGGACCTGGATGACGCAGAGGAAGGGCGACGTTGGTGCGCCCGGGGCTAGGCGTCGGCCTTCAGGTGCTTGAGCACGTCCATGGTGCTGATGACGCCGACGAGAATGCCATCGTCATCGACGACGAACAGGCGGTGCACGTGCAGGCCGACCATGTCGCTGACGACGCGGTCAACCGGCGTATCGGGCGAGACGGCGAAAACCGCGGGGGTCATCAACTCGGCGACCGTGTTCTTGTGTGTCTTGCCTTCACGCGGGTCATCGTCCGCTTCGAAGGTCTGAGCAAAGTAGTAATCGTGCTCGCCGGCGCTGTGCCGTTCGTGCTCGCGGTCATGGACCAGCAGATCGGACCGGCTGACGACGCCGATCGGGTGGCCTGCTTCGTCGATGACGGGGGCGGCGGCAATTCTCTTGTCTGCGAACAACGAGATAGCCTCGGCGACGGCCGCCTCCGCCCGGATCGAAATCGGGTTCGACACCATCAGGTCCGCTGCCGTGCGGGCGCATAATACCAAGGGCACTGCCGTTTTGCGAGTTAGCGCGGCGTTCATGGCTGATCTCCTTCCTCTGGGTGCGAGTAAGCGACACGGGTCCACGCGATGCGCCAGCCATGGCGTGTGGTCCAGCGGCTCCATCCGCGCCGGCCGCATCCGCGCGGGCGACGGCGGCCAGGATGTCCATGCTCGAGACGATGCCGATCGGGCGTTGCGATACGCTCTCGACGACGATGACGCGATTGATGTACGCATCCATCATGATCCGCGCCAACTCACCGGCTTTGCTACGAAACGTGGAGCCAGGCTTTCTAGCCTGGCCTGCCCAAATTCGTAATTTGGACAGGCTGGAAAGCCTGGCCCCACGTTTGGTAGCAAAGCCTCCCTCAATCTATGAATTCCGTCAAGGACAAAGCATGCAAGCGCAAAACATAGGCCAACGATGAAATTCGCATGTAACAGGAGGAACAATTGCCTTGTCGACGAATCATGAAAGGAAGAACATCGTTTCGACATGAACCCGCACAGGTGTGGGCGGATTCCGCATATTCTTTATGCTGGCAGAATCGGCGGCAACTGTCAAGTCAAGGGATCGTCGGGAGCCGATTCAGGTTCCGCAACTTCGCCGCGCTGCCCGGTCGATTCGTACGGGAACATCACCCAAAAGAACAAGCCGACGAGCAGGCCAAAGATCGCGCCGATGATCAGGGCAAGAATGGTTCTTCCCGCCGGGGACGTGCCCTGATCCGGAATCGGCAGAAACGACTCGGGCCGTATGAAGTTAAACGAACTGAAGCTCAACAGCAGGCCGATCAAGCAACCGACGCCGGCACGCAGCATGATCGACCCCATGGAACGCAGCTTCACGTCCGGCGCCGGCAGCGCTGGCCTGGGCGCTTCGGCGATGACGTGCGTATCCGCCTCGGCGGGGCCGGCGCACTTCCAGCACTCCTTGAACTGATCCTGGTGCGGTTCGCCGCAGCGCGGGCATATCCACATCGTTCTTGTCCTTCCACTTGCGGTTTAGCGCTCGCATGGCGCCCGAAATTATTTGGGCGCCACCATTGGCCGCGGTAGATGATACCACGCGCGATTGCACACATCCTTCTCGTCCGCGTCCAGCGTCAAATTGACGGCGCCAAGGCTCGCATCGAGTTGCTCCGGCTTGCTCGCGCCGACGATTGCCGAGGTGATCCCCGGCTGCGCCAGCACCCAGGCAATGGCGACCTGGATGAGCGATTTGCCGCGCGGCTGAAAGTACTTCTGCAACTCCTGCACCGCTTCGAGTTGGGCTTGCTGCCAGTAGCGTTCGCGGTAGAGGTCGCCAGTCTTGCCGAGGCTGAAGCGCGTCTTTTCCGGCGGCGGCGCGTCGAGCGATTGATACTTGCCGGTCAGGAAGCCGCCCGCCAATGGATTGTAGGCAATGACGCCTACACCTTGATCGCGACAAAGCGGCAACAGCTCCGCCTCGATGTCGCGGTGCAGCAGGTTATAGCGAGGTTGCGCGCAATCGTACCGTGCCCAGTCGTGGGCCGCGCTGACGCCTAGCGCGACCGCGACCTGCCAGGCTGGATAATTCGAGCAGCCGAGATAACGGACCTTACCTTGCCGAACGACGTCGTCGAGCGCTCGCAGGGTCTCCTCGATCGGTGTATCGGCATCGAAGCTGTGCGGCTGATAGAGATCGATGTAATCGGTCTGCAAGCGCCGCAAGCTGTCGTCCACGGCCTGGATGATATGCCGGCGTGACAGCCCTTCGTCGTTGATCCCGGGCCCGACCTTCATGCGGCACTTGGACGCCAAGACGAAGCGATCGCGCTGCCCCTTGAGCCAGCGGCCGACGATCTCCTCGGTGCGTCCGGCGGTTTCAATGCTGGGCGGCACCGGATAAACATCGGCGGTATCGATGAAGTAGACGCCCTGCTCCGCCGCCTTGTTCATGATGGCAAACGACGTCGTCTCATCGCACTGGTAGCCGAAGGTCATCGTGCCGAGGCAGATTTCGGAGACCTTCAGGCCGGTACGGCCCATGCGGACGGTTTTCATGACTTTTCCTTTTCCGCTTGCGGCTTAGCGTTCGCATGGCGCCGCGCGAGCGCTAAGCCGCAAGCGGTCACAACACAGGCATCTCGTCCCACGTGCGCCCTTGTAGCTCTCGTCCCGTCTTCTTCTTATTGACGCCGCCCCATTGCTTGAAGAAAAACGGCACCCCCGCCTCCCGGCACTGGTCGCGAATCTCGATCACCCAGGCCTCCTGCATGGGCCGCGCTCCCGGCCCCGATTCGCCGCCGACGATCGCCCAGTGAATATTGCGCAGGTCGAGCTTGGGAATCGGCCCCAGCAGCGGCTCAATGGACAGGAAACGCACGTGCGCCCCGGTGTCGCGCAGATGGTCGATGCGCCAGGTGTAATCGGCTGACTCGACGCTGACGCCCATCCAGACGTTCGCCGGCCAATCGATCGCCGGGCTCAGTTCCGCGAGCCGGTCCGCGCGCTTGGTGAGAATCTGAAACCGATGCCACGACGCTTGCCGCATCGTTGCGAAGACGCGCTGGATGAACTCGGCCGGCACATCCTTGTGAAACAGATCGCTCATCGAGTTGACGAAAATGCGCTGCGGCTTCTTCCACTTGAGGGGAATCTCCAGAGCGTGCTCGTGCAGCGTTAACTCGAAGCCGTTGCGATAGTTCTTCTGTCCCATGAGCCGTAAGCGCAGCGACATGCGCTCGGCATAGCAGTTGGTGCAGCCGGGCGAGATCTTGTCGCAACCGGTGAGCGGGTTCCAGGTCGCTTCGGTCCATTCGATGGCGGAGTTTTGGCCCATGGGAGAGCTTTATTGAATCCAATTTTCAATGTGCAAGCCAGGCACCTGATTGAAGTGCTTCAGGTTGCGCGCGACCAGAATTGCTTGGTGCGCGAGCGCGATGCAGGCGATTAGCAAATCGGCTCGACCAATCCTCGTCAGCTTCTTGTTGCGTTTCAGACGGTCGAACTCCGCGGCGCTGCGTGAATCCACGGAGATGATCCGTGTCTTCCGCAGCATCGTCTCGCTGAGAGTCAGCAATTCCTGAGCTTGCAATAGCTGATGGCCGTCGCTGGCCTTAAAGAGGTATTCGTGCCTCCCACGCAAGACCTCGATAGCAGTCACGACGGTGGTTGCAACATTTTGCTCACCGGCCTGCTGGATTCGATCGACCAGGCGCTTATAGCCGCCATGAGCCCGTGAAAGAGTGTCCGTATCTAAGAAAAACATCAGGCCTCCTCGACTTCCGGTCGGCCTCGCCGCTTGTAGATGTCGCGAAGCATCTCTTCCATATAGGGATCGTCCTTGGCCTTGCCAAGTTCAGCAAGAAGTCCCCTCGATACATGCGGCGTGCTCAACCACGTCTGCAACGCGGCCTTGTAGAATCGCCATTCTTCACCGAACTTGCGTGCCGGCAACCCCTCGGCGTCAATCATGCGCACGACATCGTCAGCCGGGACGCGCAGATAGGCGGCAACTTCTTCCAGCGTAAACACGTCGAGGTGTTCCGGCGTTCCATTCGCAGAACTCCGAAGTTGGTTCGTCGTTTTTGCAGGTCGCGTCTTGGTTTTTCTCATGACTAAATCCATTGCAACTGAGCGGATTCTCGTTTCATTCTATCGGACGACGTTGCGGGCGAATCAGAAAAACCAGGAAATCAATTGCATAATACGCGCCGACTCGTTAGCCTTTATGAATACCCCCAAGGCTCCAGTTGTGCCGACCGGCTAGCGAGGATGCCGGCGGCGCGAATCCTCTCCTCGCGGGAGCATGACGATGAAGACACGGCGTGAATTCCTGAAGGATGTCGGCGCGGGCGTGGTCGTCGCCAGCGTCGGCTCCACCCTGGCGACGGACCTGGGCTTCTCCAGCGCCTTTGCACAGCAAGGCGCCGAACGCTTGACCTTCGGCACTCTCGAACCGCTCGTCAGCCTGATGCAAGAGAACACCGCGGCCCGGCTCATCCCGATGGTCGTCGAGCGCCTGCGCGGCGGCACGCCGATGCGCGATATCGTCGCGGCGGCGGCGCTGGCCAACGCCCGCACCTTCGGCGGCGAAGACTACATCGGCTTCCACACGATCATGGCGATCGCACCGGCCTATTACATGTCGCAAGAGCTGCCCGAAGCCCGCAAGGCATTGCCGGTGCTCAAGGTGATCTATCGCAACGCGACGCGCATCCAGGAACAAGGAGGCGCTCGCAACGAGGTGCTGCGTCCCGTGCTGGCGGGCGATCTGCCAGCAGGCCGCGTTCCCGGCGAAGTCCTGCGCGATGCCGTCCGCGGCGCCAACAACAACGCCACCGAATCCGAACGCACCTACGCCGCCATGGCCGGCACGCCGGAAGACGCTCTCAACAACGTCCTTCACGAAGTGCAGGACGGCGCGGACGTGCATCGCGTCGTGCTCCCCTATCGCTGCTGGGACCTTATGAGCATCATCGGCCGCGACCAGGCGCATACGCTGCTGCGGCAATCGGTTCGCTTCTGCGTGCGCGCCGAAAACCCGAACTCCGTTCGCTACTACGGCAACCTGCGCACCACCATCCCGCGCGTGCTCGATCAACATCGGCTCATCGGCCGCGAACTGGGCAATCGCGTGGCGGAGGACCGCTGGGTGGAAGACCTGGCGAACACGCTCTTCCGCAGCACGCCGGAGCAAGCCGCTGACGCCGCAGCCGCCGCGCTTGCCGAAGGCTTCGATCCCGCCGCCGTCTCCGAGGCGATCGCCCTTGCCGCCAATCAGCTGGTGCTGCGCGACAATGGCCGAGCGCAAGCGGAAGGCCCGAACAAGCCCATCGGCAGCATTCACGGCGATTCGATCGGCGTCCACGGCTGCGATTCGGCCAATGCCTGGCGCAACCTCTCTCGCGCCGGCAACGCCCGCAACAAGGTCGTCTGTCTCATCATGGGCGCCTGGCAGGTCGCGCGCGATCGGAGCGACCGCGGCGGCAACTTCCTCAACCAGAGCCCCTATCCGCGCGAGGACGCGAGCCGCGAAATCCGCAAGCTCGCCAACGATCGCCTGCTTCCTTCCCTCGAAGACGCGATCCGCGGCAATAGCCAGATCCGCGCCGCCGCCATCACGCACCGGTACCTCGAATTGAACCAGCCGGTCCGGCCGATCTGGGACTTGATGCTGCGTTATGCGATCAGCGAGGACGGCGCCTTGCACCACGAAAAGTTCTACCGCACCACGGTGGAAGAGTACAACTCGGTGCGCGCCCCATTCCGCTCGCGCTACCTGATCGCGCTGGCCCGCGTCACCGCCAGCGGCTACGGCTACGCTGCGCCGGGACACGCCGAGGCGAGTCGGCTGCTGGGGGTATAGGATCGCCCGTGAAACACACTTAGCCCGAAGCGCCGGCGAGGGATGGCCACCTCTCGCCGGCGCTTCGGGCTAAGTTTTTTGGCGACGCGTCAAGCCCGCCACTACATGAACTGCTCCAAATACCGCTTGCTCTGGCGCAACGATCGTTGGCGCACTTCGAGCGAGCCTTCGTAGGCGCGGTCCTCCACTTCAATGCAGATGGCCCCCTGGTAGCCGGCGTCGGTGAGGGCGGAGAAAAACGCCGACCAGTTGACATCGCCGAGGCCGGGCAGCTTGGGCGTATGCCAGCCGAGGCCCATGATGCCATGCTGGTAGATGCCGTCGGCGTCGATGCGCGTGTCCTTGGCGTGAACGTGAACGAAGCGTTTGCCGAACTCGCGGATGCAGCGAGCGACGTCGATATGCTGCCAGATGAGGTGCGACGGATCGAAATTCAGGCCGAGCGTCGGGATTTTCTCGAACATGATGGCCCAAAGGGAGGGCGTGGTAGCGAGGTTGGCGCCGCCTGGCCATTCGTCGAGCGAGAAGAGCATCGGGCAGTTCTCGATGCCGAGGTGCACGCCAGCGTCCTGAGCGCAAGTCGCGATGTCGGGCCAGACCGTATCAAAGATCGGCCAGTTGTCGCGCGTCGATTTATGCCAATCGCGGCCAATAAACGTATTGACGACGTTAACGCCAAAGCGTGGGGCGGCCTGGATGACCTTCTTCAGATGCCCGACGACGCGCTCGCGATGGGCCGCATCCGGATGCAGCGGATTTGGATAATAGCCGAGGCCGGAGATCTGCACGCCGGTCTTCTGCACCAGTCCGCGTACCCTGGCGACCAACTCGTCGGAAATATTGGTCACATCGAGATGGGTCACGCCGGCGTAACGCCGATCGGCGCCGCCCGGCGGCCAGCACATCAGCTCGACGCAGCCGAACCCCTCGTCGGCGGCGAAGGCGAAGACTTCCTCGAGGGTGAGATCGGGCAAGATAGCGCTGACGAAGCCGAGTTGCATGGGAGTAGTGGCTAGTGGTTAGTGGCTAGTGGCTAGTAGAACCCAGTTGTCTGTTATAGCGAATGAGGATGCCGCTTACACTAGCCACTAACCACTGGTCACTAGCTACTCTTCACGCTGCCGGTATCGTGGTCGTAGGCGGCTCGCTCTTGAGGCGGCTGCTTTCGGGTTTGGCCAGGCCACCGGTGCGGAAGACTTCCGCGAGCAGCGCCTTGGCGGGCTCGGGCAGATTACTTTGTAACACGCTGGTGACGGTATCCTCGACCGGGTACTCGATGCGCTTCAATTCGACACGTTGGTTCTCGACGATCGCGTAGGCGGCGCGCGGATCGCCGTCGCGCGGCTGACCGACGCTGCCCGGGTTGACGACCAGCTTGTCGCCGACTTCCAGAATATACGGATGATGCGTGTGGCCGACGCAGATGACCTGGGCATCCACGTCCACCAGCCGGCGAGCCCAGAAGTCGGCGTCGGCGATCGCGTATTCGTCGAGCGGATCGCGCGGCGTCGCGTGGACCATCAGGAACCGCACGCCGTCCACCGTCACGCGTTTGCTGACCGGCAGCGAACCCAGGAAGCGGCGATCGTCGGCACTGATCCGCTCCTGCGTCACTTGCCGCGTCACGCCGGTGAGATACTTGAAGCCGTTCTTGCCTTGCACCTTGACGAACTGGGCGACGCCGTGGTCGTGATTGCCACGGACCGCGTAGGTGGCCTTTTGCTTGACCCACTGAACGCAGGGGCCAGGCTCCAGGCCGTAATCGACCAGGTCTCCCAGAACCAGACAAGCGTCAAACGTCTCCTTGATCGCTTGTAGTGCCGGCCAATTTGCGTGGATATCAGCTAACAAGAGTGTCCGCATGAAGTTGTCGCCTCCGAATACCGTCGGCGGTTGAAGGTTTGCAGCAACCAGTCGCCCATCACCGGCTGCGCTGGGCGTGCGCCAGGCGTCAATCAGTTTCCGATTCAAGGCTATCCCGCAAAAACAACAAAAGCCAGCGAATTTGACAAAAACCGCTCTCATGGGTTATAATTCGGTGTCGATTCTCACTCTTGGAGCTTCTCATGGCAGACAAATCCCTGCGCCGGCTTCCGTTGCGTCAGCTATTGGCCAGTTCGGACAAGGCGACGCGCGAAATCGCCGAGTTGGTGCATACCCACCTCCTGCCACGCGTGGTCGATTTCCGCGACCTCAGCCGCCCGGTTCGCCGCAAGAGCCAATATCCGACGATGATCGCGTTCGCCAACGGTTTGCGCCGCTTGACGGAAGCGAACGATCAGCTTCCGGCAATGGTCCAGGGTCTGCAAAAGCCACTGGAGGCAATCCGCGAGCACGCCCAGCGCGAGAAGCTGAACCGCAAGCGCTGAACTCGTCCTATCCGCTTGCTTGCGACTTCCCCGGCTCCCAGAGCACGTCGTCCTTCCCGTCGTTATTGCACACGCGCGCCAGCACGAACAGCAAATCCGACAACCGATTCAGGTACACGATCACCTGCGGATTGATTTTCTGCGCGTGTGAAAGTGTGACAACATCGCGCTCCGCCCGCCGACATACCGTCCGCGCAAGATGGCACCACGCCGCCGCGGTGGTGCCGCCCGGCAGCACGAAACTCTTGAGCGGCTGCAATCGTTCGTTGTACCGATCGATCACTTTCTCCAGGCGTTCGGCTTGCTCGGCGCGAACACGCAATGCCTTGTCGCCGTCCGTGATCGGCACACACAGATCGGCGCCGACGTCGAAGAGATCGTTCTGGATGCCGCGCACCAGATCAGCCAGTTCGTTGTCAGTCTGAACCTGCGTCAAGTAGACGCCGAGCAGGGCATTCAGCTCATCGATGCCGCCGTAAGCCGTTACGCGCGGGTGGTCCTTCGGCACGCGGCTACCGTCGCCCAGGCCGGTATCGCCGTGATCGCCGGTCTTCGTGTAGATCCTGGATAGGTAAACCATGTCATCCTCCGGTCTTCGTTTGGCGCCCGCATTGCAGTTGCAATTGCGCCGCGCCATTGCAGCCGCAACGCCGGTGCTAAACGAATAATGCATTCATCATACAATATCCCGCGGAAACCATCGCACCCCTGAGGAATTGACCGCCATGCTGCCAATCTCAAAAATGGCCGCCGCCGTCCAGCCGTCCGCGACGCTCGCCGCCGGCGCCAAGGCCAAGCAATTGAAGACCGAGGGCAAGATCGTCTACGATTTCAGCCTGGGCGAACCCGACTTCAACACGCCCAAGCACATCTGCGACGCCGCCTACAAGGCGATGCTCGAGGGCCATACGCACTATACGGCCGCGTCGGGCCTGGCCGAACTGCGTGGGGCCATCGCTCGCTGGTACAAGCGAACCTATGCATTCGAGTTTTCACCTGAGCAGGTCATCGTTTCCAATGGCGCCAAGCATTCCTTGCACAACGCCCTGGCGTCGAGCGTCGGCCCCGGCGATGAGGTCATCATCCCGACTCCGTACTGGGTGAGTTACAGCGACCTCGTGCAGATGACCGGCGCCTCGTACAAGCTCGTTCAGACGACTGAGGCGGCCGGTTTCAAGATGAGCGCCGCCCAGCTTAAGGCCGCAATCACGCCACGCTCGAAACTCGTGATGCTCAACTCGCCGAGCAACCCGACCGGCATTGTTTACTCTCGCGCCGAGCTCGAAGCGCTCGCCGACGTCGTGCTCGAAACCAAGCTCGGCGTCATCAGCGACGAAATCTACGAGCAGCTCGTCTTCGGCAACGCCAAGGCGACCTGCTTCGCGACTCTGCGGCCCAAGCTCGCGGAGCAGACCATCACCATCAGCGGCGTCTCCAAGAGCTACGCCATGACCGGCTGGCGCATGGGCTGGGCGATCGCGCCGGTACATCTGACCAAGGCGATGGGCAACGTGCAGAGCCAGGAGACGAGCGCTCCGTCGAGCATTAGCCAATACGCGGCCATCGCGGCTCTCGACGGCGAGCAGAAATGCGTTGAGGAGATGCGCAAGGAATTCGAGGCGCGCCGCGATCTCGTCTGCCAGCGGCTCCGCGCCTTGCCTGGCGTCCGCTGCCCGATCCCCGACGGCGCGTTCTACGCCTTCTTCAACGTCGAATCATTCTTCGGCAAGACGCTCAAGGGCAAGAAGATCAGCGACAGCGCCAGCTTCTGCGCGGCCGCCCTCGAGACCGTTCACGTCAATCTGGTGCAAGGCTCCGCCTTCGGCGCCGAAGGCTATGTGCGTTTGTCGTTTGCCACGAGCCGTGAGCAGATCAACAAGGGGGTGGACAAGCTGGCGGAATTCTTGCAATCGTAGGGACAAGCAGCTTGCTTGTCCCAGGGGCAGAGGGACAAGCTGGCAGCTTGTCCCTACGACAGGAGGATTCATCATGCCCATCCTTCTCCTGAACGAACAGGACGTCCAGCAGCTTCTGACCATGGACATGGCCCTCGAAGCCGTCGAAGCGGGGCTGCGCAAGCTGGGCCGGGACGAAGCACAGAACCTCCCGCGCTCGCGCTGCCAGACCGACAACTCCGTGCTGCACGTGATGTCGGCTGCCGCGAAAACGCTCGGCGTTATGGGCTACAAGGCGTACGCTACTTCCAAGAAAGGGGTGCATTTCCACGTCGGCCTTTTCGACGGCATGACCGGCGAGCTGACGGCGATCCTGCAAGCCGACTATCTCGGTCAGATGCGCACCGGGGCGGCGAGCGGTGTCGCCACCAAATACCTGGCCCGGCCCGAGTCGTCCACGGTCGGCCTGTTCGGCACGGGCAAACAGGCGCGCACCCAATTGCTCGCGGTTTGCCAGGTGCGGCCCATCAAGCATGTTTCGGTCTATTCACGCAGCGACGACAATCGCCGCAAGTTTTGTGCGGAGATGACCACGCTGTGCCAGATCCCTATCGAGCCAGCGCCGCGCCCCGAGGACGCGGCGAACAAAAAAGACATCGTCATCACGGCGACCGCGAGCCGTGAACCGGTTCTGTTCGGCGCCTGGCTTGCCGACGGGACGCACTTGAACATCATCGGCTCGAACTATCTGAGCAAGACGGAGATCGACGTCGCCGTCGTTCGCCGGGCCAAGACGATCATTGTGGACAGCAAGGACCAGGCCCACGTCGAAGCCGGCGACTTTCGCCAGGCGCGCGACGACGGCGTGCTGCAATGGGGCCAGATGCGCGAGCTGAGCGAACTGGTCGCCGGCCGGGCGCCGGGACGGCAAGACGCGAACGATATCACGCTCTTCAAATCGCTCGGTCTGGCCATCGAGGACATCACCACGGCGGCGAAAGTCGTCGAGCGCGCAAAGGAATTGAAGGTCGGACGCTGGATCGAGTGGTAGAAATTCATCCATAAAGGCTACCAAAGGCACGCAGAACTTGCGTGTTTTTCGTTCAATGTCTCAGGTTGTGATCTTCGTGTCCTTCGCGGCTGAATTCCTTCTTGCATCCGGCGCCGGCCTCTTGTAGATTGTCACTTCGTTGGCTCGTTTTTCTCGCTTGGAGAAATCGCATCATGCGTACCGCTTTTCGATGGCTGGCCGCGGCGCTCTTGGGCGCATTCCTCACCGCATCCGCTCAGGCCCAGGACCTTCCCAAGATGAAGTTCAACGAGGTGAAGGAGATTGCCCCCGGCGTTTTCTTCCGCTACTCGGACATCCGCGTTCCGTTCGATCTCAAGACCTTCGGCGGCAGCAATAACATCTGGATCGTCTTCGAAGACTATGTGATGGTCTACGACGCCAACTTCCCCAAGGAGGCCGAGGACGTCGTCGCCGCGATCCGCAAAACAACCGATAAGCCGATCCGCTACGTGCTCGATTCGCACCATCACGGCGACCACGCCTACGGCAACGCGATTTTCGCCAAGGCCGGCGCCACGGTGATCGCCCAGACGAATTGCGCTCGCTTGCTGCGCATCAATGGGCCGCAGGAATTCGCGGACGCGGGTAAGGGCAAGGACGGCCGCGAGGACATTGCCAAGAGCTACCTCAAAGTCCCGGATCTGATCTTCGACGAGAAGCTCGTCTTCGAGGACAAGAAGCAGCGCGTCGAGTTGCTCTTCTTCGGCCACGCCCATACCGCGGGCGATGCGTTCCTGTATCTGCCCAAGCACAAGATCCTCTGCACCGGCGATGCCTGCACGAACGGGCCGTTCAACTACACCGGACATTCCGACACCGCGTCGTGGATCCGCGTCATGGAAAAGGCCGAGCAGCTCGACGTCAAGATTGTCTGTCCCGGCCACGGCCCCCTCGGCGGCCAGAACGTGCTCGGCAAGCAGAAACGCTACTTCGTCGAGCTACGCGAACAGGTCAAGAAGGGGATCGACGCGAACAAGGAATTCGCGGACATTCTCAAGAGCCTTGACATGCCGTGGCACAAGGAATGGACTACCATCGAAGCCAACACGCGCAAGGACGAGACGCTGCACGTCTTCAACGAGCTGACAGGCAGGACGATGCCGTGGGACCTGATCGAGGATTTCGGCATCTACGAAGGTCCGTCACCGACCAAAAACGACAAGGGCTGGGCGCCGCCGAAGAAAATCGTCGTGCCCGCGCTGATGCCGGCCCGTTTGCGCGAGCTGAAGGTGATCGCGCCGGACGTGTTCTTCCTTCCAGTCAAGACGATCGAAGAGGCGGCCAAGGAAGCGGCCGGCGCCGATGCCGTGGTCGGCTTCTGCTCGGCGGATATCGTGAAGGCAAATCCGAAGTTGCGCTGGATTCAGATCGGCCACGCCGGCGTCGAAAAAGATCTGGTTCCGGAACTGGTCAAGAGCGATATCACCGTGACGAATCTGCAACGGCTCCACGGCCCGAACGTCGCCGATCAGGCCATGGCCCTCTTGCTGGCGCTGACGCGCGGGCTGGTCCCGGAGCTGCATCATCAGGCCGGATCGCAAGATAAGTGGAAGAAACTGACGATCGCCTCCAACGCCCAGGAATTGCATGGCAAGACCATGCTCGTGGTCGGCCTGGGGGGCATCGGCACGCAGATCGCGCGCCGCGCCGAGGCCTTCGGCATGCGCGTCATGGCCGTCGATCCGAACCAGGCGATCGTGAAGCCGGCATTCGTCTTCAGTCTCGATCGACCCGCCAAGATGATGAAACTGCTGCCCAAGGCCGACGTGGTCGTGCTCGCCTGTCCGTTGACGAAGGAGACCCGGGGCATGTTCGGCGCCAGTCAATTCGGGGCCATGAAGAATACCGCCCACTTCATCAACATCGCCCGCGGCGGCTTGGTGGACCAGAAGGCGATGATCGCGGCGCTGGAAAAGAACGGCATCGCCGGCGCGGGTCTCGACGTGACCGACCCGGAGCCGTTGCCCGCAACGTCGCCCCTCTGGAAAATGCCGAACGTTGCCATCAGCCCGCATCTGGGCGGCCAGTCGGACGGCGCCCGCGACCGCTCGTGGCGGCTGTTCCGCGAGAACGTGCGGCGTTTCAACGCCGGCGAGCCGCTGCTGTGCGTGGTGGATAAGGCGAAGGGATACTAGTGCGTCTCCAACGCTAAATTCTGGGGTTACGCACGTTCGGGAGGGCGAGGCTCCTGCCGAGCCGGAAGCATCGGCGTCGGCGTTTTACACTTGGCGTTTCTCGAGTTCACGGCT
>JACXTT010003413.1_pt1 | contig 24435 bp, 28 predicted proteins | sample 9270951 | NCBI WGS metagenome assembly JACXTT01 (sample SAMN15532306, study PRJNA645909) | rock metagenome | isolation source: weathered quartz diorite | place: Puerto Rico | collected 2017-06-21
GTGCGGCTCGTTCTCGGGAGCGATACCGCGGGTGATTCCAATCGCTGGATTGGCATGATGACGCTGGTGGAGCTGGAAAACATGGTGGCTGCGGGCCTCACGCCCGCCGAAGCGATTGTCGCCGCGACGCGCGACGCGGCGGCGGTTCTGCGGCTCGATCAGCTTGGAACGGTTGCTGCGGGCAAGAGCGCGGATTTCATCGTGCTCGATGCAAATCCGCTCGACGACATCGCGAATGTTCGAAGGATCGCGAAGGTCTATCTGCGGGGGCAGGAAGTTGATCGCGAGGGATTGAGAGCGAAGTGGCGCGCGCAATGGAGCAAGGCCACGCCGACTCATTAAAGAGGATTTACACGGGCGTGGTCAGCGTCGATCCCTTCTTCGCAAAGATCATCGCCAGCAGTCGCGCGGGCTGCGTCTGGCTCGCGTTTTTCGAGACCTCGTGCGTCGCGCCGGGCTGTTCGTAAAACATCTGTCCAGCTGTGTACGTTTTTTCCTCACCCTGTCCAGAGATCTTCGCGATGACCGCGCCCTCCAGGACGTACGCGAGGACGAAGCCGGGGTGGCGATGCGCTGCTCCAACACGTCCGGGAGCGTAGTCGACGTAGCTGACCGTCACTTCCCAATCATCCATCGTCAGATTCGGCAGATCGTGCTTGAACACAGGAGGAAGAGGAGTTGCCGGAGGCGCACCCTGCGTTTGTGCTTCGGCGTGTCTGCCAGTCGCGAGGAGTTCGGCGAACAGCGTGAGCGAGGCCACGGCCTCCCGACGACTCATCATCATGGCGTGGGATTATATTGCTCGCGTTTCCAGAACGTCATGAAGGTTACTGGTCCGGCGTTGGCAGCATTAATCGTCGCGGTGGCGGCGGCGTCTCCGAAGGCGCAGCAGCCTGCGCCACCTCCGACTGGTCAGCTGATTGACGTTGGAGGCCACGGCGGCTCGTCTCCGCCCGCCGGAAAAACTGTTTAAAAAGGCACGAGAGGTAGTTGCGACAACGCGCCGCCAATCCAATTGACCACGAACTTGCTAAACATCTCGCTCGTTAAGGGGGTTGTATGAGACATAACGCAACGTTGCTCAGCCTGGGACTGGCATTGCTCTGGACCGTAGCGGTGTTCGCACAGGGCGCCCCCAATCAGCCCGTACAAGGCGCGGCCAATCCTGCCTATGTGCCGCCCGCCTGGGATACTTACACGCCAAATATTCCGGGGGTCGTCACCGGTGGAACCAGAGTCGAACTCCTCACCGATCAGCTCAACGGAACTGAGGGGCCCGTCGCGTTGCCGGATGGCACCCTGCTCTTCACGCAGGGCGGCGCGAGACAGCTGACGCGCATTGACAAGAACGGCAAACTCTCGACGTTCCTCGAAAACATCCAATCCGGCGGTCTCGGCTTCGACGCGAAGGGTCGATTGATAGCCAACGACAACACGCAGGGCAAGCAAGGGATCTACATCGTCTACCCCAAGGGCGCCGAAAAGACGCTCATTGACAGGAAGACGCACGGTTTCGATCAGTCGAACGATATCGTCGTCGACAAGAAGGGCGGAGTGTATTTCACGCAGCCGGAGCAGGCGAACGTCGGATACATCTTCCCCGATGGGAAGGGGATGAGAATCGTTGCCGAACGCATCACGCGCCCGAACGGCATCACGATGAGCCCGGATGAGAAGGTCCTGTACGTGAACGACTCGCGGGGCGAATACCTTCTGGCGTATGACGTGCAACCTGACGGGTCGCTCACGAACCGCCGCAACTTCACCAGGTACCATCAGGTCAACACCTCCGCCGCAGGAGGCGACGTCGGGCCCAGCCTTCGCTACAAAGTGACCAGCTGCGCCGACGGTCTGGCCGTGGACAAGGAGGGACGCGTGTATAACGCCGGGTGCAATGGCATCCAGGTGTATAGCCCGCAAGGGAAGCACCTGGGCACCATTCCTACGGCCCGACAGATCCAGAATCTTGCTTTTGCCGGCCCCGACAAGAAGACGCTCTATCTCGTGGGGCGCGGTGGAGCATGGAAGGTTGAGACGCTCACGCAGGGATACTCGGGGCGGGCGAAGTAGGACATATGCTCACCGGAGAAGGCTTCTCCGATCTCGCAGGATCTCCTTTGCCACGAGCGCGCCGCTGCGGCCATTCAAGCCAGCATGGGTGCCAGCTCCGCATAGATAAAGGTTGCGGATCGGAGTGGCATAGCGGTTCCATCCGAGGACGGGGCGCCCGATGAAGAGCTGGTCGAGTGCAAGCTCGCCATGAAAGATATGTCCACCGGCGAATCCGTACGTGCGCTCGAGATCCAACGGCGTGATCACCTGGCGCGCGAGAATCGTCGACACGAACCCTCGGGCGTAGCGCTCAATGGTGCGCGTCGCCACCTCGCCAAGCGGTTCGCGCTCGTCGTCCCACGTGGTCCCGCGGAGGGCGTATGGCGCGTACTGCACGTACGCTGATACCACGTGGGCTCCATTCGGTGCGAGCGACGGATCGGTCACAGAAGGAATCGTGAGCTCGATCCACGGTTCGTCTGAAAAGCCGCCGTATTTCGCAACGTCGAATGCCCGCTCGATTGCATCGACGTTGGGCGCCAGCCGGATCCGCCCCGAAAGCGCGGCTGGCGGCTGATTCGCGATGGCCGGCAGCGCAGAAACCGCGTAGTTCACTTTTGCGAGAGTGCCGCGCGCGCGGATGTTTTGCACGCGGCGCAGAAATTCCGGCGCAAGGTGAATGGGGTCAATCATCTTCAGCAGCGTGCGCTTCGGATCGACGCCCGACACAATGGCGCGCGCTGCGACCGTCTCGCCGGAAGCGAGTGTGACGGCGTTCGCGGCATCAGCGGTGACTTCGATTCGCTCGACCGCAGCATCTGTGCGGATGACCGCGCCGGCGTGTCGCGCCGCTTCGGCAAGCGCATCCGAGACGGCGTCGACACCGCCCCGAAAAAACCGGCCGTTTGCAATGGGATGCGAATGGGTTGCGCCAAGCAGCAGCAACACGAGGCTGCTGCCCGCCGAGCGTGGACCGAGAAAGGATCCCAGCACGCCGCCTGCGGCCACCGCGGCGCGAAGCGGCTCGCTTTCAAACCACTCCGTCACCAGATCCGCCACCGACATCGGGATCCACCGCATCAACCGGTGTCCGTCTGTTTTTCCAAGCGCGCGGAACGCGCGCCCGAGCTTCAGTCCCGCGAACAGGTCACCGGCGCTCGGAGCATCAATCGATGGTGGCGGCGATTCGAGCGCGACCGCGAGAACGCCGCTGATCCGTTGCACGCTTTCCAGAAACGGAACGTAGCGTGCGGCATCCCGCGACGAGAATGCCCCGATCTCCTGTAACGCTCGTGTGGGATCCCGCCACAGCGTGAGTGCGCGGCCATCGACCGTCGGTGCGCAGGCGTGAGTGTCTGGTTGGAGAATCTCGAGGCCGTGACGCTTGAGCGCAAGCGCACGGACGATTGCCGGATCGATCGCCACCGTATGCGCAAGCGTTGGGCACCGGAACCCGGGCGCGATCTCGCTCATTCGCGCACCGCCGCCCACGTGATCGGTCCGTTCGAGGACGAGCGTCTTCAGGCCAGCCTTCGCAAGAAACGCCGCAGCGACGAGACCGTTGTGACCGCCACCGATGACGACGACGTCGTTGCGCACTGGGGTCTAGCCGCGATCCCTTTTCAGAATGCGCAAGGCGGCGTTGCGACCTGGCGCTCCCATGATGCCGCCGCCGGGATGGGTCGCCGAGCCGCACATCCAGAGATTGCGGATCGGCGTCGTGTACTGAGCCCATCCCGGCACGGGTCGCGCGAAGAACAACTGGTCGGGCGTCAGCTCACCCTGGAAGATATTGCCTTCGGTCAGCCCCCACTCGCGTTCGAGATCGAGCGGCGTGACGACCTGTCGATGCAGGATGATGTCGCGAATATTGGGTGCGTATCCGGCGAGCGTGTCGATCACCGCATCGCCGAAGGCCTCGCGCTGTTCGTCCCAGGTGCCGCTCGCCAGCGTATACGGCGCGTATTGGACGAAGCACGAGAGGACGTGCTTCCCGGGTGGTGCGACGGAGGGATCGGTCAGCGACGGGATCACCATGTCGATGTACGGTTGCCGCGAAAATTCGCCGTACTTCGCCTGGTCATAGGCCCTCTCCATGTAGTCGACCGATGGAGAGATTGACAAGGCGCCACGCAGGTGCGGCCCGTCGCCGGGCAAGCAGGTGAAATCTGGCAGCGCATCGAGTGCGAGGTTCACCTTGCCGGACGACCCGCGAAATTTATAGCGCCGCACTTCGTCAACGAAATCACCTGGGAGTTCTCGGCCGTCGATGAATCGCAAGAACGTCTGGTTCGGATCGACGCTCGACAGCACCACATCTGCGATCACCTCATCACCATTGTCCAGCACCACTCCGGTCGCACGTCCGCCTTTCACCTCGATCCGCGCGACACCTGCGCGCGTGCGAATGTCGACACCTGCTTCCCGAGCCGCATCGCCAATCGCATTCGAGATCTCGCCCGTCCCGCCGCGCGCGAACCCCCACGATCGAAACGCGCCGTCGATTTCGCCCATGTAGTGGTGCAGCAGCACATAGGCCGTACCGGGCGATCGGATGCCGAGAAACGTCCCGATGATGCCCGATGCCGCCATCGTTGCCTTCAGCACGTCGGTTTCGAACCATTGATCGAGAAAATCAACCGCGCTCATCGTCATCAACTGAAGCTGGTTGTAGCGGTCGGCGTCGGCAAGGCGCTGGAATCGTCGACCGAGAAACCAGAACTTCGCCAGTTCGCGGGGATTGCGCGACAGCGGATCGGGCGGCGTCATGTTGAGAATCGGTTTGACGAACCGCGCCATCTCGACCATCGCTTTGCCGTACTCGTCGTAGGCCTCGGCGTCGAGTTTCGAGTGCCGCGCGATCTCGCGCCGCGTCTTCGCGTGATCGTTGACGCGCCACAGGTAGTCGCCGTTCGGCATCGGCGTAAACGTGCCGTCGAGCGGCAGGATCTCGAGACCGTGCCTCGGCAGATCCAGCTCACGGATGATCTCGGGACGCAGCAGCGAGACGACGTACGAACAGACGGAGAACTTGAATCCGGGGAACACTTCCTCGGTGACGGCGGCGCCACCGACGAGATGGCGTCGCTCGAGCACGAGCACCTTGCGTCCGGCTTTCCCTAGATACGCAGCGGCGGTGAGACCGTTGTGGCCGCCGCCGATGACAACCGCGTCGTAGTTCATTGGTCGGGTCGGACCGCAAATTCTGTCACAGCGCGCGGCAGCGTCGTAGAGGCGGACCTTTAGGTCCGCCTATCGCGGTCCCTATAATCTCGAATCATGCCGATTGGCACAGCCGTCCATACACGTACGTTCGCGCTGGCGGAGACATTGAACTTCCGCGAGTGGTCTGGCTATTACGCAGTGAGCGCGTACGGAACGCATCACGAGCACGAATACAACGCCATTCGCAACGCGGCCGCGCTGATCGACGTGTCGCCACTCTTCAAATACCTCGTGAAAGGGCGCGATGCGGCAAAGCTCGTCGATCGCGTCATCACGCGCGATGTCACTCAGCTTGCGGTCGGACAGGTCTATTACACGCCGTGGTGCGATGAGCACGGCAAGGTGATCGACGATGGCACCGTGACGCGTCTGAGCGAGGACACGTTCCGCTGGACGGCGGCCGATCCGAGCCTTCGCTGGTTCACGCAAAACGCGACAGGCCTTGACGTGACGCTCGAAGATGTTTCAGAACACGTTGCGGCGCTCGCGCTGCAAGGCCCGACATCTGCCCACCTGCTTGATGCGGTTGCTGACGCGGACATCAGGGACCTGAAATATTTTCGAATGACACACGGCTCGATAGGGAAGGTCCCCGTAGACATCTCGCGCACTGGATACACAGGAGATCTGGGATACGAAATCTGGATTCCGTGGGATCGTGCCGTTGAGGTGTGGGATGCGCTGATGCGCGGCGGCCGGCCGTTCGACGTCCGTCCCACGGGGATGCTCGCGCTCGATGTTGCCCGTGTCGAGGCCGGACTCCTGCTCATTGACGTCGATTTCCATAGCAGCAAGAAGGCGCTGATAGAAGACCAGACGTACACACCGTTCGAGATGGGTCTCCACCGCCTGGTGCAGCTGGATAAGGCGCCGTTCGTTGGTCGAGCGGCGCTGGTCGCCGGGCATCGGCGCGGTCACAAGAAACAGATCGTTGGCCTCGAGATCGATTGGACCGCGGTCGAGGCGTTGTACGACGCGCGTGGCATGCCGCCTCAGATTTCATCGAGCGCGTCGCGCGTGGCCGTCCCCATCTACAAGGGTGGGAGTCAGGTCGGACGGGCGACCACGACGACGTGGTCGCCCGTGCTCAAGAAGCTGATCGCGCTGGCGACGATTTCCGCCCCGTACTTCGCCGAAGGGACCACGCTCGAATTCGAGATGACCGTCGAAGCGGTGCGTCACCGCGTGCCGGCGAGAATCGTGAAAACGCCGTTCTTCAATCCGCGGCGAAAGACCGCACCTGTCCAGGCTTAAAACGGCAACGCGTTGCTATTGGATGCGTGACGCCGTCCAGTTCGAACCCTGGATGGTGTTGCCGTTCACGCGCCCTGTATACGACGTGGAAGCTGCCGTGAAGGTGATCTGATCGCCCGTGAGCTTCCCCGTGATCGGTGTCGTTCCCAGCGTTCCGGAGATCTTCTGGAATGACTGTGTGATCCGCAAATTACCTTGCGCGGTCTTCCAGTTTCCCTGGACCTTGGCCGGGACAATCCACAGCAGCGCCGTGCACCAGGAGGTGCATCCGTCGGGTCCGATGACTTTCCGGTCATCCGGTTCCCACTCGGCCATATCGAACGTGTTCGACACGATCCGCGTGCCCGGCTTCAAGTCGAGCAGCGACGGTCGCAGCTTCAGGTTGATGGTTGGCAGCAGGAACATCGTGATGACCGAGGCTTTCGACAGATCCACTGTAAAGAGATCCGCCTGCACGAACGTCGCTTTGGGGCCCACACGTTCGGTAGCAGCGTTCTGCTTCGACAGTTGCACCATGTCCGGGTTGTACTCGACACCCATCGCGGTTGCGCCGCGTTTCGCCGCCGTGATCACAGTGCGACCGTCGCCCGACCCCAAGTCCATCACCAGGTCCTGTGGCGTGACCTTGGCCATGTCGAGCATCGTGTCGACCAGCTGTTGTGGTGTCGGCACCCAGACGACATCCTTGCCGGCCTGGCCTACGGTTGGTTTGTAGGTGTCGGTGGCCTGCGCGTGGAGCAGTGCGGCCATCGCAACGGCAATCGGTAGCGCGAGAAGTGTTCGCTTCGGCAAGAGTGGTTTTTTCATCGTCAGCCCTCTCATGGGGCCCGTATTCTAGCCTCAGATCCCCTGAAACATGCTCGGCCGCCGGCCTCGAGCTGATCCGTGACTACTGGCGCGTCGTCGCGGACGTCACCCGCAAACTGGTACGGACTATATGCACACGTTCTCGTGTCTCATTTGCTTCCAATGACGGCGTAGCCCTGAATCTCGATCTTGGCGTTCGGATCGGCAAGCGCCGTGACCGTAATCAGCGCGCTTCCGGGGAAATTGTCGCCAAAGATCTCTCGGCGAATCTCCGTCAGCCGATCGCCATTGCGAACGTCGGTGATGAACACGGTCATTTGAACCATGTTACTGAGCTTGCCTCCCGCCTTCCGGAGCGTGGCGTCAATCAGCCTGAAGATCTGCCGCACCTGGCCCTCGAAGTCGCCGGCGAGCGACTTGCCCGTGTCGTCCACGGTGGCGATCTGCCCGCCGAGCCACACAGTCTTGCCGCCTTCGGTAATCACCGCGAGCGAATAGCCGCGCTGCTGCGGACGCTCTCCTTTGATGTACTGCTGCGCCTGCAGCGTGGTCGAGAAGCCGAGAACCACGGTCGCAGCAGCGATGCCGGTCGAAATGCGCGAGAACACTGTCGAGGTCATCTTCGCCTCCTGGCCGCGAATCTTCTCCGCTCCCCGGCTCATGCGCAAGCCTCACGCTAATATCGCAACGGAAGTGGAGAGATGGTCGTCGGCGTTCGGGTGACACGAAGCGCGGGAATGCTTCGCTTGGTATCTGGTTGATTCTGGCTAGTATTGGCGCGATGGCGCCGCTGCCGGTGCCGGTATGATTCGGGCCTTCCTGGACAACCACGCGTACACCCTGGGCCAATGAAATTTCTCGCGGTGTTGATCGGCGTCTTCGTTCTCGTGGTCGGCTTTGTCGGCGTCACCGCGCCGTCCGCCTTATTGAGAGCTGCCGACTACGTGACAACACCGATTGGTCTGTATGCCGCAGCCGCGATTCGAATCAGCATCGGGATTGTGCTGATATTGGTGGCTCGAAACACGCGCGCACCGAAGCTGATTCGCGTGTTCGGCGGCATTGCGGTCGCCGCGGGCGTGATCACAGCGTTCGTGGGTGTCGATCGTGCCCGGGCCATTCTGGCGTGGGAAACCGCCCAGGGACCGACGCTCATCCGGCTGAGTGCGGTGCTCGCTTTGGTCTTCGGCGGGTTGATCGTGTTTGCGGTTACCAGCCGTCGGGTTGCCTAACGACGCTGGGATCAGCCGAGGATCGGTTACGCATCATCAGACCACGGCCGGCGCGGCCGCTGCATTACGCTGTCTGGATATGCTTCGAGAAAGCGATATTCAGGCGCTTAGAGCTGGCGAGGCGGGAGAGTGTGCTGATCTCATGATCAGCTCCGACCCCTGGATTACACTGCGGCTTCCTCGCGAAGTCGCTGTTGCAACGCTGACAGACCCAGCGAAAGAGATGTACGGGGTTCGCGACGCCAACGGCGTCGCTGGTTTCATCGTTCTGGACATGCGGGGACTGGTCGCAGGTTACATTCAGATTCTGTGTGTGCGGCCGGACTGCCGGGGACAAGGTCTGGGATCCACGCTGATTCGATGGGCTGAGCGGCGTATTTTCAACGCCAGCCCGAACGCATTCATATGCGTGTCGTCGTTCAACACTGGCGCTCGGCGCCTCTACGAACGACTCGGGTTTGAACCCGTTGGTTGGCTCCGCGACTTCGTCGTTGTCGGCCACGACGAGTTATTGCTGCGCAAGACACGGGGTGCATGGGCCGATTTTCGGAAGTCGCGTCAGTAGCGCGCGCGAACTAAGTCAATTAATTCCACGAATCGACGCCAAAGTGATGGAAGAATAATGAGCGCTCACCGACGGCGAGTACCTTTGATGACGAAGCTCTTGATTCTGTTCGGATCTGCGTACGTCGCCGCGGTGTCAGTCGTGGTGTCTGCGCAACAGCCACAGCGCGATGGCCCTCGATACGACGGGATGAGTCTTCTCCGTCCCCTCGATTATCGTGAGTGGCCCTTCCTCGGGTCTGGGCTTGGGTTGACCTACAACGACCCCGGTGCGGCGAATGCGGCGCCGCCCTTCACCAACGTATTCGTCAATCCCTCGTCATACCGCGGCTTCATGGAGACCGGGGTCTGGCCGAACCAGACGGTGTTCCTCCTCGAGGCGCGGCGCTCCGAGACCAACGCCGCGCCGAACGTCGGCGGACGTTTTCAGGGAGAGATGCTCGGACTCGAGGCGGAAGTGAAGGACGCGAGATTTCCCGACGGCTGGGCGTTTTTCAATTTCGGCCGTGCGCCGGCGCTGAACACGGCTGCCGCACCGCTGACGGGTGATGCTGTCAGCGCGTGCGTGGAGTGTCACACGCAACACACCGCCGTCGAGCGTACCTTTGTTCAGTTCTACCCGACGCTGCTCGAAGTCGCGCGCCGCAAGGGCACGCTGAAACCAGCGTTTCGCTGAAGCTGGAGCCCTCTTCGTTCGACAATTCAGGTAGTGAAAGTCGTTACTGTCGTCGGCATCCTGCTGATCGGAACGGCAACATCCGCGTACGCACAGGCCGCGTCGGCAGACGAGGGCCGCCGGGTGTGGGGATACGTTTTTGCCGCGCCTGCGATCGGCGCGGCACCAGACGCCAAACAATTCTTCCACTGGGGCGGGGGCGTCCAATGGCGCTTCCACCCACGCGTCGCCCTCGCTGCCGACATGGGCGCCCTGCACTTCGCCGACACGCCCGCGTATCCGCTGTTCATGTTGTCGATCGACGGTTCGTACCATTTCCGCGATCAGCGCGCACGCGCGCTGGTCCCTTTCGTCACCGGCGGCTATTCGGGTGCGTCGCTCGTCGCCGGCCTCGACATGCCGTGGGCCAACGCCGGCGCGGGCGTCAATTACTGGTTGAGAAACGGCAAGGGTTTCCTCGCGGAAGTCCGCTATCAGGTCACGCGCCGCGGCAACGGCTGTTATGGTCCGGGTCCTTGCCGTAACTGGTTCGTCGAATCGCGCGCCGGATTCAATTTCTAATCCCTCGTCATTCGCGGGTAGCGCGATACGATGCTCACCTGAGCACTGAGTGCGACTCGGAGGACGCGTGGACGCAGAGTTAGAAATCTCGACAGATCCGGCACGGCTCGATATCGACCTCATTCACAGCTTCCTCGTGACCTCGTACTGGGCGAAAGGCCGGCGCCGCAGCGTCGTCGAACGGTCGATCCGAAACTCGCTGTGCTTCGGCGTGTATATCGCCGGCCGGCAAGTGGCGTTCGCCCGCGTCGTTTCAGACCGGGCCGTGTTCGCGTATCTGATGGATGTGTTCGTCCTTCCCGAGTTTCGAGGTCGTGGGATTTCAAAAGCGCTGATGCGCACGGTGCTCGAACACCCCGACCTTCAGAACCTTCGCGTGTTTCTGCTCGCCACACGTGATGCACATGACCTCTACGCGCAGTTCGGATTCGGTTCCCTGGCCCATCCTGAACGGTGGATGGCCATTCAGGATCCAGGCTCCGACGCGCGAGCCGTCTGACGATCATGCTAAATTCGCGCACGTTCACCTGGCGGCCTCCCGCGAGCCCTGTCGATCCTGGAGGAACTTGATGCCAAACGAACTGTCCTGGGCCCAACTTTCGCGTCGCCAGTTGCTGAAGCGCGCCGGGCTTGTCGGCGCCGCGGCAATTGCCACCCCGATCGGGACGCTTATGCCATCGACGAGTCTCTCGCAGGTCCCTGCACAGGCTCAGACGGCGATCGGGCGCGGCCAGCAGTGGGAAACGCTGACGGCGATGGAGGCCGAGACGCTCGAGGCGATCACCGGCCGCCTGATTCCCAGTGACGCGAACGGCCCCGGCGCGCTGGAGGCGCAGGCCGCACGGTACATCGATCGAGCGCTCGGCGGTGCGCTCGCGTCATCACAAGACGCATACCGCAGCGGCCTTGCAGCGGTTGATGGTTACGCGCGAACGACGAAAGGCTCGCCATTCGCAAAGCTTTCGGCGGCCGATCAAGAGGCCGTCTTGAAAGACATCGAGGCCAACGTGGCTTCCCGCTTCGTGCCCGACTCGTCGACCTTCTTCAATCTCGTACGAGCGCACACCATCCAGGGTACGTTCTGCGATCCGTATTACGGCGGAAACGCCGATTTCGTGGGCTGGGACTTGATTGGCTACCCGGGCGTCCGACTCGCGGTCGCAGCGAACGAGCAGCGGCTGGATCCGCGGCTGACGCCGACCCACCGGTCCGCGTACGAGCACGCGATGTTTTCCAGAAAGAGACCCGCGAGAGCGAGCGTCGACCATGTGATGTCGCCGTGGCCACGAACCTGACGAAAACCGACGTCGTCATCGTGGGTCTCGGCGCCGTCGGGGGTGTTGCCGCACTTCCGCTGGCGCGCGCTGGGCTGCGCGTCGTTGGTCTCGAGGCGGGCGGGTGGCTCAACCCTGACGACTTCGCTCCCGACGAGTTGCGAAACAACGTGCGCGGCTGGCCGCAGGCGGTGCAAAAAGCCAATCGTGAAGTGCCGACGCATCGCCCGAGCGCATCATCGCCGTACTCGCCCAGGCCGGCCATTCATCCGATGATGAACGCGGTCGGAGGGACGTCGCTCCACTACTGGGCGCAAAGCTGGCGTCTGAATCCGTGGGATTTCAAAGTCGTGAGCGAGACGACCCGACGCTACGGCGCGTCTCGAATCCCTCGGGGATCGACGGTCGAAGACTGGCCGTTCGGCCTGGAGGAACTCGAACCGTACTACGAGCTCGTTGAAAACGAGATTGGCGTTTCGGGCAAAGCCGGCAACCTGAATGGGAAAATCGATTCACGCGGCAACATCTTCGAGGGCTTGCGGAAGCACGAGTACCCGATGCCCGCGTTGAGAAGCACAGGATTCACGGAGATGATGGCGGGCGCGGCGCGAACGCTTGGGTGGCATCCGTTTCCCGGGCCAGCTGCTATCAATTCGCGAACCTACGAGAACCGCGCAGGCTGCGCCTACCACGGCTACTGCAACCGTGGAGGCTGCCACGTCAAGGCAAAGGGATCGACGGCGGTGACCACGATTCCCAAGGCACAGCAGACTGGACGTCTCGATGTTGTCACGCAGGCGACGACGACCGCCATCAACGTCGATGCGAACGGGCGCGTGAGTGGCGTCACGTATGTCAAGGACGGTACCGAATATTTTCAGCCGGCCGATGCCGTGTTGCTCGCAGCGTATGTGTACGAGAACGTGCGCATTCTGCTGCTGTCGAAATCGAGGCCGTATCCCAACGGCCTGTCGAACAACCACCGACAGGTGGGCCGCCACTACTTCAGTCATAACCAGGGCGCGGCCGTGACGGCGCTCTTTCCGCGCGACATCAACAACTGGTATGGACTGCCGGCGCAGGGCACTGCCGTCGACAATTGGGCCGACGACAATTTCGATCATTCGTGGCTGGATTTCATCGGCGGCGGGAATCTCTGGGTGTATTCCGACAGACGGCCGATTGGTGCGGCGAACATGACGACGTTCGGAAGAGCGCCGCGATGGGGATCGGAGTGGAAGGCCTTCATCAAGCAGAATGCCGACCGCTGGAACACCGCGTATCTCCAGAAGACAACCTTGCCGTACGAAGACAACTACCTGGATCTGGATCCGACAATCAAAGACCCGCTCGGATTTCCGGTGTGCCGGATCACCGCCGATTACAAGGACAACGAGCGGAAGGTTGCCGCGTTCATCCAGGACAAGATGGTGGAGTGGTTCATGGCGGCGGGCGCTGTGGCGACCGAAAAGGGTGCGATTGGGACGATGGGTCCCACCACGCACGCCTACGGCGGCACACGCATGGGCGACAATCCCGACACCAACGTCGTGAATCGGTGGGGCTTCTCGCACGAGGTTCCGAATCTTGGAATGCTGGGAGCGTCGGTGATGGGGACGAGCGGCGCCCGGAACCCAACGCTCACGGCGCAGGCGCTGGCATGGCGAACGGCGGACCACCTGGCGAAGAACTGGAAAACGATCGCGGCGTAATATCGCCGCCGCATACAGGCAGGAAGGCATCTGTGAAGAGAAACATATTCGTCGTTGTGCTCTGTGCGGCGGGGTTCATGGCAGCCGCGCGACCGGCCGCCGCCCAGGAGATCGAGACCATCCTCGTCAACGGCAAGATCCTGACGGTCGATCCTCAATCCTCGATTCGCAGTGCGCTCGCGATCCGGGAAGGCAGAATCGCCGCGCTCGGAACCGATGCAGACATTCGCCGTCTGGCGGGTTCGAAGACGCGCACCATCGATCTGCAGGGACGAACGGTCATTCCCGGCCTGATCGACTCCCACATGCACGCCACCCGGGCAGCATTGAGCTTCAGCACCGAGGTGAACTGGATCGGGGCATCATCGCTCGCGGATGCATTGAGTCGTCTTCGCGACGCTTCGCTGAAAGCCAAGCCAGGGACATGGCTCATCGTCGTGACGCCGCCAGCCACGCTCGACACGTTCAAGGAGCGCCGGCGTCCGACGCAGGCGGAGCTCGTGGCGGCTGCGCCGAACCATCCCGTGTACGTTCAGCTGGCCTACGGATGGGCGATGTTGACGCCGCTCGCGTTGAAGGCGTTGAACATCAACGGCGACGCAGATCTTCCGAAAGGGAATTCGCTCGAGCGAGGGACGGACGGCAAGTTGACCGGAGCAATCACGGGCAATCTGATAGAGCTGTTCGACCGCCTGCCGAAGCCGACCTTCGACGAGCAAGTTGCGGGAACGAAGGCGTTCTTCCGCGAGCTCAATCGACTCGGCATCACGGGTGTCGTCGATCCGGGAGGGAACAACGTCACGCCGCGCGAATATCAGGCGCTGTTCAAGGTGTGGCGCGACCGGCAGCTCACCGTCCGTGTTGCGTACAGCCTGTGCGGCATGACCGACGGTTCCGAATTTACCGAGTACCAGAATTACCTCGCCATGATGCCGCAAGGGTTCGGCGATGAGATGCTCCACTTCAACGGCATCGGCGAGCGAATCACGTGGGCGATGAACGGCATCAATGGCATCCCTCCTGAGGCGGACAAGACGAAGTACTACGAGATCGTCCGCTGGGCTGCGCAGCGCGGGCTCACGGTGACGATGCATTGGAATACCGAAGCGAATGTCGATCAGCTCCTCGGCATCTGGGAGCGCGTCAACAAGGAGTTTCCGATAGCGTCGCTGCGGTGGACCATCGCACATCTCAACGACGCATCGCCTAAAACGCTGCAGCGGATGAAGGCGCTCGGAATTGGGTGGACCGTACAGGATGCGATGTACAACACCGGCGTGGACATCCTGAAGCGGGAGTCGACCGAGAAGATCGGCCGTCAGCCGCCGGTCGTGACCGGCAGTAAAATCGGCGTGCCAATCGGCGCAGGGACCGACGCCCACCGTGTGTCTACGTACAACCCTTTCACGGTCCTTCAATGGTTCCTCGACGGAAAGAATGCGGGCGGGACGCCTCTCCGCGGCGCGGCGGAAACGCCGAGCCGCAGCGACGCACTCCGGTTTTACACATCCGGAAGCGCGTGGGTTTCACATGACGAGGACGTGCGTGGATCGCTCGAGGTCGGCAAGCTGGCCGATCTCGCGGTGCTTTCAAAGGACTACATGACGGTTGCCGTCGATCAGATCGGCGGCATCGAATCGGTGCTGACCATGGTCGGCGGCAAGGTTGTGTACGCGAGCGGCCCGTTCACCGCGCTGGAGCCGGCGCGCGCTACCGCGACCAAGTAGTAAGGAGGACTTGTGAGATCTCTTACATCATTCATTGGTCCACTGGTTTGCTGTCTAGTCGTAGGGACTGCCCTTCCGTTACGTGCGGAAGTCGTCGACAAGACGAAGAAGGTGGCTGGCAGGACGGTGCAGTACAAAGTGGTCCTGCCGACCGGGTACGATGCGACGAAAGCGTATCCGGCCATTCTCGCCTTCGGCGGCGGTCCCCAGACGATGAACACCGTCGACGGGATTCTGACGCGCAACTTTCGCGCGGAGGCCGAGAAGCGCGGCTACATCGTGATCGCGCCCGCCGCACCCGACGGCGATCTCTTCTTCGAAGATGGCGCGCGGATCTTTCCCGACTTTCTGAAGGCGATCCTCGCCGACTACAAGATCGAAGGCGGCAAGTTTCATATCGCCGGTCCGTCAAACGGAGGGATCGCCGCGTTTCACGTCGCGGCCGCCAATCCTCAGTACTTTCTTTCGGTAACCGCGTTTCCCGGATACATGTGGCAGCCCAGCACGGCGAAGCTGCAGGCGATTTCGAACATGTGTGTCTTCATGTACGTCGGTGAGCTCGACGAGTACATGTGGCACGGCGAGATGAAGCAGGAAGCCGAGTACCTGCGTTCCAAAGGCACTGTCGCGCGCTACACCGTCGAGATAGGACAACCGCATCGTCTCGACACGCTCGCCGGAGCGAACGCGAGCCGGCTGTTCGACGGTTTCGAAGAGGCGAAGCGGAGCTGCAGGACCGAATCAACGGCGCGGCGATAGATGAACGCTCGCGTCATTTCAGCGGGCCTCGTCGTACTGCTGGTGTCCATCGCCGGGTGCGCGCCATCGCCGTCGGGCGGTGGCGATCCGGCGACCGAAGTCAGGGCCGTCTGGAACGCCCAGGTCGAAGCCTGGAATCGCGGCGATCTCGACGCCTTCATGACGGGTTACTGGAACTCACCCGATCTCGTCTTCTTCTCGAATAAGAGCGAGACGCGCGGCTGGCAGCAGACGCTCGACCGGTATCGCATGACCTACAAGGCCGAAGGCCGGCAGATGGGTGCGCTCGACTTTCCGAAGCTGGAATTCAAGGTCTTGGGGCCGCAGGCCGTGCTGGCTCGTGGACAGTGGCGATTGAAGATGCCAGACGGCAAAGAATCGACCGGGATGACGTCGGTCACCTTTCTAAAGCTGCCCGAGGGATGGCGCATCGTCCATGACCATTCGTCGTCGTAGCTTCGGTGTCCACCTTCGCGTGTCAACAGTGCTATGTGTGCTGGTGATGGGCGTCAACTCGTACGCCCAGACTGGTGACACGCCGGCGTTGCTCCGCACGATTGATCATCTCGTTTACGCCACGCCTGATTTAGCGGCTGGCGTCAGGCACATCGAGGCCGTGCTCGGAATCCAGGCGACGCCAGGGGGGCAGCATCCCGGCGAGGGGACCCGCAACGCGCTGGTCGCTCTCGGTCCGACGTCGTACCTCGAGATCATCGGCCCGGATCCCGATCAGGGGAAGCCGCTCCAACCGCGAAAATTCGAAATCGACGATCTGAAGGAGCCGCGGCTCGTCACGTGGGCCGCAAAGGGAACGAACCTGGCGCAGGTCGTCTCGGAGGCGCGTCGCCACGGTGTACCGCTTGGCGACGTGATACCGGGAAGCCGGCGCACGCCAGCGGGCGTTCTTCTGGTCTGGCACATCACCAACCAGCGGGCGTTGCCTGCACATGGGCTTGTCCCGTTTTTCATCGATTGGGGAGACACGCCCCATCCCGCCCGGAGCGCCGCTGCTGGTGCAACGCTGATCTCGCTTCGTGCCGAGCACCCGGATCCGGAAAGTGTCCAACGAATGCTGGCCGCGCTGGGACTCGAATTGCCGGTGGTCAAGGGCACGAAACCCTCCCTTGTCGCAACAATTGCTGGTGCTCGCGGTCGTATAGATCTTCGATGACCGTTTTGCGCTAAGCTTCGCCCATCATTCGGACAACCGGATTGGAGGCACAGATGAAACGGGCTCTGAATCCGAGGCTGGGTGCACTGGTTGTGGCGTTCGCGCTGGTGATCTCGTTCAAGCTGGTTGCCGCGCAGCAGGGGGGCGGCGCCACCGTCGCGATTGACGCCGACGACATCGGCGGCGTGGTCACGAGCGCGAAAGGTCCTGAAGCCGGCGTCTGGGTGATCGCCGAAACGACGGATCTGCCGACGAAGTTCGCCAGGATGGTGGTGACCGACGATCAAGGACGATATGTCGTCCCGGATCTGCCGCAGGCGAATTATCAGGTCTTCGTTCGCGGCTACGGGCTGGTGGATTCAGCGCGTGTCGCGGGGAAACCCGGTCAGCGCCTGGATCTGAAGGGCGTCGTCGCGCCTGACGGACGTGCGGCCGCGCAGATCTATCCAGCGAATTACTGGCTGAGCCTGCTGGAAATTCCGAAGGGAGAACATTCCCCCCAGGAGTTCGCGTACGAGACGAAGGCGTGCTTCTCGTGCCATCAGGTCGGCACCAAGGCGACTCGTGAAATTCCCAAGGGCTCGTTGGCCTCGACGCTCGAGGCCTGGGATCGCCACACGGCGATGGGTCCCAACGGCGCAAACATGAGCAATGTCTTCAAAGGTCTCGGTGAGCAGCGCAAGGCGTTTGCCGATTGGACCGAAAAAATTGCCGCCGGCGCCTATCCGGAAGCGCCGCCGCGTCCCGTCGGCGTCGAACGCAACCTCGTGATCTCGATGTGGGACTGGGGGCTGCCGACCAGCCGCCGCAGCGATGCGGCCGCCACCGACGAGCGCACTCCAACGTAAAACGCGAATGGGTTGGTGTACGGGCCGTACCAGAGCTCCGACATCCTGGCGGTGCTCGACCCGAAGACGAACACGACGAGCGAGATCAAGCTTCCGTCAAACGGGCCCGTGCTCGATGCGAATACGCCGGCGTCTCCGTACTGGGGGACCGAGAAGATCTGGCAGCGGCAGGCCGATCCACGCAGCGTCGCCATGGATGCGAAAGGACACGTCTGGGTGACCGCGCGGATTCGTGCACCGAAGGATCAGCCGGCCTACTGCAAGGACCCGGGTAACAAGTTTGCCAAGTACTTCCCGATGGAGGGACCGAGCGCGCGGCAGATCGAATTGCTCGATCCGAAGACGAAGAAGATCACGATGGTCGACAGCTGCTTTGCCGCCGACCACAACATGTTCGACGAACACGACAACCTGGTCTTCGGCCAGGACGACGCCGTCGGCTGGCTCGACACCGTGGCGTTCGACAAGACGCACGACGCGGGCACATCGCAGGGATGGTGCCCGGGCGTGGTCGACACAAACGGTGACGGCAAGATCTCTACCGGCTGGACCGAGCCGAATCAGCCGGTCGATCCAAAGAAGGATCACCGCATCGAATTTGGATGCTATGCGATCGGGATCAGCCCGACCGACGGAAGCATCTGGTGCTCGGGCATCGGCCACGAGGACCAGACGCTGGTGCGCCTCGAACGGGGCGCCAACCCGCCGATGTCGTGCAAGGCCGAGGTCTACATACCGCCACCGTCGAAAGCGTCGTTGAAGTATTCGGGAGGCGTCGCCATCGACAGCAACGGCGTCGTCTACCAGAACTGGCGCGGCGTCCACGAGATCCTCAGCTTCGACCGCCGGAAGTGCAAGGTGCTCAATGGCCCGACGGCGACCGGACAACAGTGCCCTGAGGGGTGGTCCGTGTACACCAAGCCGGGACCGTCATTCAAAGGAGCGCCGTCATCGCGTGAGACCAGCACCGACATGCTGTATCTCACCAACATCGATCACCACGATGCGCTCGGTCTCGGGAAGGATGTCCTGCTGGGGGGCGACGTCAACGCGGACTCGTTCTTCGTGCTGAGGCCGCAGAACGGACAGATGCAGGCGTTGACGCTGCGCGTGCCCTATCCGCTGGGATTCCATGCGCGGCACATCGATGGACGCATCGACGATCCCAACGCCGGATGGAAGGGCCGCGGCATGTGGACGAGCTATTCGATGTACACGCCATGGCATCAGGAAGGCGGCAAAGGATCGCGGCCGAAGGTCGTCAAATTGCAGATGCGGCCGAATCCGCTGGCGAAGTAAGTTCAGCGCCATGCGAATCGCGTGTGTCGCCCTGTGCGCGGAACTGTTGTTCGCGCCGGGGAATGTTCGTGCGCAGTCATCGCCGAAAGTGCACGAACTGAAGGCGTCGCCGGCAACGGTGCATCGCGGATTTTTCGACGCGTCGCTGAAGCCGGTCCTTACGATCGACTCCGGCGACGTCGTTCGACTCGAGACCGCAACTGGCAACCCGCGATATTTCGAGAAGCTCGGCGTACCGAAAGACAAGATTCCGGCCGAACTGTACGCAGTCTACGAAGGGGTCGACAACGACGGCCGCGGCGATCACACGCTGAATGGCCCCATTGCCGTTCGCGGCGCCGAGCCGGGTGACTCGCTCGAAATCCGGATCCGATCCGTTGACGTGCGGTTGCCGATCGCAGGTCAGGGGTTCGTGCCGAATCGTGGACAGCTGCCGGAAGACTTCCCGTACGAAAAGAACCGGGTGGTCTGGATCGACGTCGCACGCAAGATGGTCCTGTTCGCGCCGGGGATCGAAATTCCGGCGAGGCCATTCTGGGGCGTGATGGCTGTTGCACCGCCGGCGAGCATGGGCCGGGTGCCGAGTGGTCCGCCCGGCGTATTCGGTGGCAATCTCGACAACCCCGACCTTGGAGCGGGCAGCACCCTGTATCTGCCCGTGCAGGTCGCCGGAGCGCTGCTCTCGATCGGCGATGGCCACGCCGTGCAGGGCCACGGCGAAGTCAGCCTCTCAGCGATCGAGACGTCGTTGAAGGGCGAGATACAGGTCATCCTGCACAAGCAGCAGCATCTGAAGTGGCCGCGCGCGGAAACGGCGACGCACTACGTCACGATGGGCCTTCACACCGATCTCGACGAAGCCGCAAAGATCGCGACCCGCGAGATGCTCGATTGGCTCGTTCAGATGAAGGGTCTGTCGCGCGACGACGCGTACCTGCTGGCGAGCGCGGCAATGGATCTCTACGTGACGCAGGTCGTAGATGGAACGAAGGGCGTGCACGCGATGCTCCCCAAAGCCATCTTCCGGAAGTAAGCGATCGTCAGAGCACCGTGGATCCCGAGGTCATGGTCAATGCGGACGCGTTGTGGAAGGACTACCTCGCCAATCCGTTCTCGGCCGACAAAAAGTATCTGGATCGGCGGTTCGCCGTCGAGTTGCGGCCCTTTCACATTGCGCGGCTCCCGAATGGAAGTCCAACGGTGGTGTACCGCGCCTGGGGCATGCAACGTATCCGCGCGCTCTTTCTCGAGTCGGAGACCGAAAAAATCACGCAGCTGGTCAAAGAGATCGATTCCGCGGTCGTCATCCATGGGACGTGCGAAGGCCTCGAGGATGGGTACGTGCGACTGACCCGGTGCACGCTCGTCGATCCGGCGAACGTGGTAGACGCGAAATAGGAGTTGGATTGTGGCAGATCGATCCCCGCACTTCATCACGCGCCGTGAGTTCATCGTGTCGACCGGCGCGGCGCTCGCGTCGGCTGCAGCTTCACGCGCAGCCCAGTCAAGCCGCTACGACCTGATCGTCAAAGGCGGTCGTGTCATCGATCCCGCCGCAAGGCTGGATGCGGTTCGCGACGTGGCGATCGCGGGCGGGCGCATTGCCGCAATCAGTCCGAGCATCTCGGCTGATGCGGCCGACATGATCGATGCCCGCGGCAAGCTCGTCGTCCCCGGTCTCCTCGACATTCATACGCACTGCGCACGATCGGCCGACGGACCGCTCCTCGTGCTGCAGGACGGCGTGACGGGCTGGATCGATGCCGGCAGCCAGGGCGCCGACCACATCGCCGACACGATTGCCGTCGCCCGCTCGTCGCCGCAGCAGGGGCGCGTGCTCATCAACATCGGCCGTGCCGGCATCCTGCCCGACGGCGACACGATGGACATTGCACGCGCCGACGTCAGCGCAGCACGCGACGCGATCGCGAAGAACCGCGACTTCATTGCGGGCGTGAAGGCTCGTCTCTCGCGCGATGTTGCCGGCGCGAACGACTTCGAAGTGCTCCGCCGCGCCCAGGAGGTCGCGCGTCCGTTCAACCTTCCCGTGATGATTCACATGGGGCAGACGATCACGCCGCTGGCGAAATTGTTCCCGCTGCTCAAGCGCGGCGACGTCGTGACGCACATGCTCGCGCCGCCGCCGAACAGCATCGTCGACGACAGCGGCAGGATCGAACCTGCGGTGATGGCGGCGCGCCAGCGCGGCGTCTGGTTCGACGTCGGTAACGGGCAGACGGGCCACATCAGGTGGGACACCGTCGAGATGATCGCGAAGGCGCGCTTCTGGCCCGATACGTTCTCCACCGACTGGAACACCAACAGCCGGCAGACAGGTGTGATCGATCTGCCCAATTGCATGTCGAAGCTGCTTGGCTACGGGATGACCGTGCCGGACGCCGTCGCGCGCGCCACGGTCAACGCCTCCCGGATTTTCCCGGTGTTCAAGGACCGCGGGACGCTCAAGGTTGGCGCACCGGCTGACGTCGCGGTGCTGGAGCTTCGGGAAGGCAACTTCGAATTCCTCGACAACTTCAAGGGGACCATCACAGGTCGCCAGCGGCTGTTTCCGTTTGCGACCGTGCTCGCTGGCAAGCGCATCGCTCGAAGCACCTAGCAGACAGGAGGTACGTCATGTCACAGGCCATTGTCGACGCCGCATCGGCACCCATCCTGGCTTACAACGCTAAAGACTGGGACGAAGTGGCTCGCACCCTCACCGCCGACGCGGTATACGACGAAGTCGCGAACCGTCGAACCGCACGCGGGGCGTCCGATGTGGTCACGATGTGGAAAGGCTGGGGCGAGGCGATGCCCGACTCGAACGGAACGATCGAGTCCGCCCTCGTCAGCGGCAATACCGTCATTCTGGAATTGACGTGGCGTGGCACGCACACTGGACCGCTTCGCACGCCAGGCGGAGATCTACCGGCAACAGGGAACACGTTCGCGGTCCGAGCCTGCATGATTGTCGATGTATCCGACGGTCAGGTGCGAGTCATGCGGCATTATTTCGACATGGCGACGATGCTCGCGCAGTTGGGCATCGCGGCTGCCGCCTAGCCTCTCTGAAAAGGAGGAATCGTGCGCCTCGCAACAGCTTTGCTCGTTGGTGCCGTGCTCGCCGCATCTCCATCCATCGCGCGTGCTCAGAAGTCGGCACCGCCGGCGCCCGGCTTTGAGTATCTCGGGACGATGCAGGTCCAGACCGGCACGCGGACCGTCGTCGAGAACGGACCGCAGGGCACGCGGACCATCGTTCAGATCGTCAGCGGGCGCTTCGAAGGTCCCCGTCTCAAGGCCGCGGTGCAAATACCGGCAGGCGACTGGATCACCAACCGTGCCGACGGCAGCTACCGGCTCGACGTGCGACTCACGTTGAAGACCGACGATGGCGCGCTGATTCTGGTGACGTACAACGGCATTGGACAGACGACGCCCGTTGGCGCGTCGCTGAGAGCCGCGCCGCTGTTCGAGACCGGCGATCAGCGGTACGCATGGCTCACGAAGTTGCAGGCCATTGCAGTCGGCGAACGCGTTGGGACCGACGTCAAGTACGACGTGTACGCATTGAAGTAGCGACCGGACGCGAGAGGCGGCGTTTCCGGTCGCACATGAACAACCCGGGGGTCGACCAGCAGCGCACAGTTCGTGCGCTCCTCGCCAGCCTCGCGACAGGTGTCGTCGTCTATCTGATCGCGATCCGCGGGGCGTTGCCTCTGCTCACGCGGCGGCTGACCGCCGAGCAGATCGACTGGCTCCGCCGCGTCTTCAATGACCACCCGTGGATGGTGCTCGGCAGCCTCGCGATCGTTGCGGCGATTCTGGCGTTGCCGGTATTGGCGGCGTTCAGGATCGTGTACGGTCCCATGAAGGGACACTGGCGCCCTAGTCGTTCGGATCGTTCGATTCGTTCGGCTCGTTCGGGTCGTTCCTGATCTTGAACCGATGCGAACGATCCGAACGTTTCGAACGGTCCGAACGATCCAAATGGACATGGAAACCGTGTGACGGCCATTCGATACTTGCCGCCGGTGGCGATCGAAGGGCATCACTCGTCTGGGTCGGGGGGTCCCGATCATCCGATGCGGATCGCGACTCGGCGGGCGGCGGGACTCGATCCCGGCGGCTGGACTCGGGAATTACGCAAGGAAGTCGGAGAGTTCTTCGACACACTTTCGGGCGAGTGGCACACGAGGACGTCTCCGCAGCGGACCGCCGTCGTCATGGATGCGCTTGAACGTGGGCTCGGACATCAATCCCCGCGGGCTGGCGTTGCCGTGGAGATCGGCAGCGGCATCGGTACCTACTCGAGTCTCCTCGCGCAACGGTTTGCGACGGTGCTCGCGATCGACCTCTCGCTTGCGATGTTGCGACTGATGCCGACTGGTATCGCGCATCGGATACAGGGAGACGGTGCCATGCTGCCATTGCGCGATTCGTGCGCCGCTACAGTGGTTCTCATCAATTGCTTCCTCTTTCCAGCTGAAGTAGACCGAATCCTGTCACGCGACGGTGCGTTGGTGTGGGTGAACAGCAGCGGCGAGCAGACGCCGATATTTCTGGATGCGAAGGATCTGCTGTCGGCACTCCCGGGTAAATGGACAGGTACGGCGAGCCAGGCTGGTGAGGGGACCTGGTGTGTGCTGCGACGGGATTTCTAGAGGTGGATCATGCAGGCAACTGACGACGGCCTTCAACACGATCGAGACCGGCTGCGTGACGAGATCGAGCGGGCGATTCAGCAGGTGCGCCGCTCGGGCCGTCGCTACCGGCGCGCAAGCATGGTGTTGCTGCTAACGGGCCTCATCTGCGGCACCGTCTCGACGGCGCTTGCCAGCGATGCGTTCCGTGGCGGCCGTTTGTCAACGCGGACTGCTGAAGCGACCACCGGCAGAACGCCCGCCGCTCTCGCGCCCGGGTGGCGCAATGTGTGCGGCATCATCGCGCTGCTCACGCTGATGGGAACGGCGGCGACCGGCACGAACTCCGTCTTGAAGCTCTCCGAACACCAGGGTCGTACAACCGCGTGTCTTGGGGCGCTTGCCGCTCTGCAGGCCGGGTTGTTCGAAGAGGGTGCTGTACGGCAGAACGTGTTGGACAAGACGCACGCGTCGCTCGCGACCATCCGCCTCACCTACGACGAATATTTCCCCTAGAGCGTTTTCCTCTTGTACGTAGTACCCCGGCATGGTACTTCTCCGTTCGGAGGTGCCATGGCGCCCTACTCGATGGATTTGCGCACGCGTGTGTTGCGCGATTCAGATGCGGGGA
>JACXTT010003414.1_pt1 | contig 24434 bp, 24 predicted proteins | sample 9270951 | NCBI WGS metagenome assembly JACXTT01 (sample SAMN15532306, study PRJNA645909) | rock metagenome | isolation source: weathered quartz diorite | place: Puerto Rico | collected 2017-06-21
CGAGCGAGCGCCGCCGCCGCCACCGGAGCGGGCGCCGCCACCGCCGCCGGAACGGCCGCCGCCGCCACCGTTACGGTGACCGGGATTTCCGCTGCGCAGTTGAATGGCTTGTGGGCGCGCCGATGGGTCCGGCTCGAAGCCAGGAATGATCTCGCGCGGCAAGGTTTGCTTGATCAGCTTTTCGATGTCTTTCAACATGTCGTGCTCATCCACGCAGACCAGGGAAACGGCTTCGCCGGTGGCGCCGGCGCGCCCGGTGCGGCCGATGCGGTGGACGTAGTCTTCCGGGATGTTCGGCAGATCGTAGTTGACCACGTGGGGCAGCTGGTCGATGTCGATGCCGCGCGCGGCGATGTCGGTGGCGACCAGCACCTGCAGGGCGCCGTCCTTGAATTCCGACAAGGCCTTGGTGCGGGCCGACTGGCTCTTGTTGCCGTGAATCGCCATCGCGCCGATGCTTTCGGCGTTCAGCTGCTCGACCAGTTTATTCGCGCCGTGTTTCGTGCGCGTAAACACCAGCACCTGATTCCAGCTGTTCTTCTTGATCAGGTGGGCCAGCATCGGGTGCTTCTTGTCGCGGTCGACGGGGTGGATTTTCTGCGAAATCACTTCGACGGTCGAATTGCGGCGTGCCACTTCGATCATGGCGGGCTTGTTCAGCAAGCCATCGGCCAGGGCCTTAATTTCTTCCGAAAAAGTGGCCGAGAACAGCAGGTTCTGACGCTTCGGCGGCAGGGCGGCCAGCACTTTCTTGATATCGCGGATAAAACCCATGTCGAGCATGCGGTCGGCTTCGTCGAGGATCAGGATTTCCACTTTCGACAGGTCGACGGTGCGCTGTTCCATGTGGTCGAGCAGGCGGCCAGGGGTGGCCACCAGGATGTCGACGCCGTGTTTCAATTGCTTGATCTGCGGATTGATGCCGACCCCGCCGAAAATCACGGCCGAGTTCAGCTGGGTGTACTTACCGTAGACGCGCACGCTTTCCTCGACCTGGGCCGCCAGTTCGCGGGTGGGGGTGAGGATCAGGGCGCGCACGGCGCGGGTCGAGGACTTCGAGGTCAGTGCGGCGCCGACCTTGTCGGTCGACAGGCGGTTCAGGATCGGCAGGGTAAAACCCGCGGTCTTGCCAGTGCCGGTCTGGGCGCCGGCCAGCAAGTCGCCGCCGTTCAGAACGGCAGGGATCGCCTGGGTCTGGATCGGGGTCGGCACGGTGTAGCCGTGTTCGGTGACTGCACGCACGATGGCGTCGGATAATCCGAGTTGGGAAAATGACATGGTAACTTTATGGTGTCGATCGGCCCGTCGCCGCACAGAATAGTTCTGCGGGCGCCAGTGGCAGGCAATCGGATTGGAAAACCAGGCGGCAGCACACTGGAACAGTGCCGACTGGTGATTCGGTCTCGCACTTGGAGAGGCGGGGAGGCGTCCTCGACGCGCCCGCGCAGTGCAGAGACCGTATTCTACGTCACATCAGGCAAACGCGGCCAACAGGGGCACCATCTGGCCGAACACCTTCGGGCTGGCGGCGATGATATTGCCTTTATGCAGGTAATCGGACTCGCCGCTGAACTCGCCGCAAATACCGCCTGCTTCCGTCACCAGCAGGGAACCGGCAGCGATATCCCAGGGCTTCAAGCCCTTCTCGTAAAAGCCGTCGAGACGGCCGGCGGCCACGTTGGCCAGGTCGAGGGCAGCCGAGCCGCCATTGCGGATCGCCTGGCATTTCTCGCCCATGATGGCGTACATGCGCATGAATTCGTCCATGGCGCGCGGGCCGGCGCCATGGCCGGAAGCGAGCAGGGTGTTGGTGAGGCGGTCGTGCTTGGTGACGCGGATACGCTTGTCGTTCAGGAAAGCGCCGCCGCCTTTGCTGGCGGTAAACAAATCGTTGCGGACGGGGTCGTAGATCACGGCCTGGGTGATGATGCCGCGCTGTTGCAGGGCGATCGAGACGCAGTAGTTCGGGTAGCCGTGCATGAAGTTGGTGGTGCCGTCGATCGGATCGATGATCCAGGCAAATTCACTGTCGTCGTTCAAATTCTTGGAAGCGCCGGACTCTTCGGCCAGGATGGCGTGGTCGGGATAGGCTTTCAGCAAAGTTTCCACGATGGCTTGCTCGGCCGCCTGGTCGATGTCGGTGACGAAATCGTTGTGATTTTTTTCGGTCACGACGATCTGCGCGGTGTCGAAAGAGGCGCGGTTGATCACGGTGGCGGCGCGGCGGGCGGCCTTGATGGCCGTGTTGAGCATTGGGTGCATGTTTGCTTTCCAAGAAATTGACGGTACTCGAACGCAGACGCCCACCTGCGCCTTTCGGCGACGTGAACGATAATGTGATCGAGAGTGAATTAAAGAGCGGTGCGACGGCGAAATCGTTATCATCGCGGCGCTTGTAAGCTTCAACAAAACCCTGATATCCCGATCCCGAACTGCGCGGTTGCGCTATTTTAAATGAACCTGCCTGAAAAAAATACGTCTGTTTTCAATCGCTTACGTTTCGTTCTGGTCGAAACTAGCCGAGCCGGCAACATTGGCGCCGTCGCCCGCGCCATGAAAACCATGGGTTTTACGGATCTCGTGCTGGTCAATCCCCGCTTCGCCGACGCCCAGCAAGACCCGGAAGCGGTCGCCTTCGCCAGCGGCGCCCAGGATGTGCTGGAAGGCGCGCGCATCGTTGCCGACATCGGCCAGGCCCTGGAAGGTTGTAATTTCGCCGCCGCGGTTTCGGCTCGCCTGCGTGAATTCTCGCCGCCGGTGTGGACGCCGCGCGCGTTTGGGGAACACGTGCAGGCGCAACCGGACCTGCGCGCCGCCGTGGTATTCGGCAACGAGCGCTTCGGCTTGCCGAACCAGATCGTCGAGCAGTGCAATGTTTTAATTAACATTCCCGCCAACCCGGCGTATTCTTCGCTGAACTTGTCGCAGGCGGCGCAAGTGCTGGCATACGAGGCGAGGATGGCGGCTGAACCCGACGCGGCGCCGGCGGGACCGGTCGGCTTTCATGGCGATGCCGCCAGCCTGGCGCAGATCGATGGCATGTATGCTCACCTGGAGCAGGCGCTGGTGGCGATCGATTTTCTGGATGCCGATAATCCGAAGAAATTGATGCCTCGTTTAAAGCGGCTGTTTGCAAGGACGCAGCTGGAGACGGAGGAGGTGAATATTTTGAGGGGGATTGCGAATCACATCCTCAAGGCTGCCAGGAAATAATTAGCAAGGGGGACAGGCTCTGCGAGCCTGTCCCCAGCTTTCAAAAGCAATCAACGACGAAAAGCAGGGGACAGGCCTTCGGCGTGCGCTCGGTCCCCCGGACCTCACGCCCCGCAGGGCCTGTCCCCTTCGACGGAGACACAGAAATGCCCCTATCGCGCCGCACCTTCCTCACCACCGGCGGCCTGGCCGCGCTGGCGCTGGCCGTCTGCGGCGGCGCCTGGCGATATGGCCATCCGGCGCAGGCAAAAAGTTTTGTACTTACCGCCGACGCCCGCATCATCCTCGACGCCATCGTCCCCGCCATGCTGGCCGGCGCCTTGACCGATCCAGCCGCCATCCCCGCGACCACCGCCCGCGTCCAGCAAGCCATCCTCGGCTTGCCGCTCAGCGCCCAGCAGGAGATCCAGGGTTTGTTCACTTTGCTGGCGCTGGGACCCGTGCGCCGCCTGCTGGCCGGCGTGCCGGCCGACTGGAAGCGGGCGACACCCGAGCAGGTGAGCGCCTTCCTGCAAAGCTGGAGAGAACACCGTTTCGCCGACCTGCAGGTGGCCTACGCCGCCCTGCACGATTTGATCCTGGGTGCCTGGTACGCCGAGCCGTCCAGCTGGGCGGCCATCGGCTATCCCGGCCCGCTGCCGGCGCTGAGTTCATGAGCCCGATCGAAGATCCCATCGCGGCGGGCCTGCTGCGCGGCTGGAAAGTCGTCGACGGCAGCGCACTCTCCAGCGACCGGCAGTACGACGCCGACGTCGTCATCATCGGCAGCGGCGCCGGCGGCGGCGTCACGGCGGAGATTTTGACGAAGGCGGGCCTGCACGTCCTGATCGTGGAAGAGGGGGCTTTGAAATCGTCGAAGGATTTCAAGATGCGAGAGGCCGACGCCTACCCGCAGCTGTACCAGGAATCGGCGGCCCGCAAAACAAAAGACAAGGCCATCAACATCTTGCAGGGCAGGACGGTCGGCGGCTCCACCACCGTCAACTGGACCTCGAGTTTCAGGACGCCGCCGGCCACCCTCGCGGTCTGGCAAAAGACCTTCGGCCTCGCCGATTATTCGCCGCAGGCTCTGGCGCCGTGGTTCGAGCAGATGGAAGCGCGGCTCGGCATCGCGCCCTGGCAGACGCCGCCCAACGAAAACAACGACATCCTGGCGCGCGGTTCGAAAAAACTCGGCATCCCGACCGCCTCCATCAAGCGCAATGTGCGGGGCTGCTGGAACCTGGGCTATTGCGGCATGGGCTGCCCCACCAACGCCAAGCAGTCGATGCTGGTGACGACGATCCCGGCGGCGCTGGAAGGCGGCGCCACCTTGCTCACGCGCGTGCGCGCCGAGCGGCTGGTTTTCAAGGGAGACATGGTCGACCATTTGCAGTGCAGCGCGCTGCGCGACGATGGCCTGGCGCCCGGCGGCGCGCGCGTGATTGTGCGGGCGCGCCACTTCGTCGTCGCCGGCGGCGCCATCAACAGTCCCGGCCTGCTGCTGCGCTCGGCCGCGCCCGACCCGCACAATCTGCTGGGGCGGCGCACCTTTCTGCACCCGACGGTGGTGTCGGCGGCGCTGTTCGAGCAGCGGGTGGACGCCCACGCCGGCGCCCCGCAAACCATCTATTCGGACCATTTTCTCGACACCAGCGCCACCGACGGCCCGATCGGCTACAAGCTGGAAGCGCCGCCCCTGCACCCGGTGCTGATGGCGACCACCTTCGCCGGCTTCGGCGAAGACCATGCGGCAGCGGCGCGCCAGTTCGTCCACCAGAGCGCCGTGCTGGCGCTGCTGCGCGACGGTTTTCACGAAGGCAGCGCGGGCGGCACCGTGACCATCCAAAAAGATGGCGCGCCGCTGCTCGACTATCCGCTCACCGAATACATCTGGGATGGCGTGCGCCGCGCCTATCTTACGATGGCGGAAATCCAGTTCGCCGCCGGCGCCAGGCAAGTCAAGCCGATCCACGAACAGGCAGCGCTGTACACCTCGTGGAAGGCGGCAAAGGCTGCCATCGCGCAGCTGGACTACAAGCCGCACCTGGCGCGCGTGGTGTCGGCCCACGTGATGGGCGGCTGCGGCATGGCGGGCGACGCGGTGCGCGGCGTGGTGGCGCCGGACGGCAGGTACCGCGGCGTGCGCAATCTGTCGGTGCATGACGGCTCGCTGTTTCCGACCTCGGCCGGCGCCAATCCGCAGCTGTCGATTTACGGCATCACGGCGCGGCTGGCGGACCACCTGGCGCGGGAGTTGACAGCATGAGCGCGCGCCGCATGCTGCGGCTGTTGTTGATCGTGCAGCTGGCGGCGGCGCTGGCCATCGCCGCGGCTTCGGTCCGGTGGGCCGGCTGGCACTGGCCGGCCGCGCTGGCGGCAGGGATGGCCGCGGTGGTGCTGGTGCGGGCGCTCATTTTCAGCAACAATTTTCTGCTCATCGCCAGCGCGGCCAGCGCCACGCCCGCCGAATTCCGTCCTGGTCTGGCGGGCTGGCTGCGGCTGTGGTGCGAGGAATTCGCCGCCAGCATGCTGCAATCGTCGTGGCATGGACCGTGCGGCAAGCCGAGAATGGCCATTTACGATAACGATCAAGTGCCGGTGCTGCTGTTGCATGGCTATGGCTGCAACAGTGCTTACTGGCAGCAGCTGACGGCCAGGCTGGACGCCGCCCGCATCGGCCACGCCACAATCGACCTGGAACCGGTCGCCTGCGCCATCGACGATTACGTAGTGCAGGTCGAGCGTGCCGTGGCGGAGCTGAGCGCAGCGAGCGGCTCGCCAAAGATCGCCATCGTCGCCCACAGCATGGGCGGCCTGGTGGCGCGCGCCTGGCTGCGCGAGCATGGCGCGGCGCGGCTGGCCCGCCTGATCACGCTGGGCTCTCCCCATCACGGCACGGTGCTGGCCAATTTCGGCGTCGGCGCCAACGCCGTGCAGATGCGCCGCTCGCGTGCCGGCGAGGCAAGCGGCTGGCTGCGCGCGCTCGACGCGGCGGAGACGCCAGCCACCCGTGACCTGATCACTTCGATCTACACGCACCAGGACAATATCGTCTCGCCGCAAACCTCCAGCTGCCTGGAAGGGGCCCGCCAGATCGCCGTCAAAGGGGTCGGCCACGTGGCGCTGGGACGCAACGGCCGGGTGCTCGACTGTGTCATGGCGGAGTTGGCAAGCCTGGGTGCGTTCGATACGGCAGCGCAGCGTGGACAGAAGCGCCGGCTTGCGGGTAAGCTGACGCCTTGAGTTAATACGCATTTTTAACATTTACATCGGACCGGTCCCGTGGGCGCTCGCATTCTCATCATCGAAGACAACCCCACCAACATGGAGTTGATGGCCTACCTGCTGACCGCCTTCGGCCACACCCCGCTGATGGCCTTCGACGGCGAGGCGGGCGTGCAGATGGCCGGGCGTGAGCAGCCCGACCTGATCCTGTGCGACGTCCACCTGCCCAAGCTCGATGGCTACGGCGTGGTGGCCGCGCTCAAGGGAAATCCCGCTGTGGCGGGCATTCCCGTGCTGGCGGTGACGGCACTGGCCATGGTGGGCGACCGCGAACGCCTGCTGGGCGCGGGCTTCGACGGCTATGTCGCCAAGCCGATCGAGCCGGAGCAGTTCGTCGGCCAGCTTGAATCGTTTTTGGCCGCGGCGACGCCGCAGATCGCTCACGAAAAGAGCTTGCTGATCGTCGACGACGACCCTTTCATGCTCGACCTGCTGCGCGACATACTCGAGCCGGAGGGCTATGGCGTTTTCACCGCCTTGACGGCCGCCGACGGCATCGCGCTCCTCGGCAGCCAGAGCATCCAGGTCATCGTGTGCGACCAGTGCATGCCCCTGATGACGGGGACGGCGTTTTTCGAAAGGGCGCGCCAGCTGACGCCCTCCTGCTACCGCATCATGCTCACCGCGATGGAGCAAAACGATGCGCTGCTGCTGGCCGAGGAAAGGGGCGACATCGACTGCCGCTTGTCGAAACCCTTCGACGGCGCCGGCTTGCGCACGGCCGTGGCCGAAGGTTTTATCGTCCAGGCCGGGCGCGCCGCTGCCGCCTGAACCGTCCTGCAAACACACTATCCGGCACGGCCGTCAATATTCACAGGAGCCGCCATGGCCAAGAAACTCACCGACACGGTCAACGACCACGACCAGCAACTGGCACAGGCAGTGCGCACTTCCGCGCAGCAGATCTGGCAGGCCGGCCTGGGCGCTTTCTTCAAGGCGCAGGAAGAAGAACATGCCGCCGCCGGTGCCGGCGGCGAACGGGCATTTCAAAAGCTGGTGGAAGAGGGCAGCGTGCTGCAGAAGCGGGTGCGCGCGACCGACGACGAGCAGCCCGACGATGCGGATGCCGAGGATGTGCAGGCCGCCGGCCGCTCCTGGGACAAGCTCGAACAGGTGTTCGAAGACCGCGTGGTGCGCGCGCTGGGCGCCATCGGCGTGCCCAGCAAGCGCGATATCGACCATCTGACGGCGCAGATCGCGCGCCTGTCGGAGCAGGTGGCCACGCTGCAGGCGCAGGTCGACGGCATCGCCGACGACACCCGATAAACGAAGGGGCGCGCAGCGCCCTCCCACCGACGTATGCATGGTGTATGCTTGAGGCAGCACCACGCCAGAATAAAAAACCACGCCCACCGCCATGCTCCAGAAAGCTCCACGCAGAACCCGCGAACGCATCCTCGAATTGTCGCTGCGGCTGTTCAACGAGTTTGGCGAACCGAACATCACCACCACCGTCATCGCCGAAGAGATGAATATCTCGCCCGGCAACCTGTACTACCATTTTCGGAACAAGGACGACATCGTCAACTCGATTTTCGCCCAGTTCGAAACGGAGATCGAACGCATCCTGACGGTGCCGGACTCGCGCCGCTCGAACCTGGAAGACGTCTGGCTGTACCTGCACCTGATGTTCGAGCTGATCTGGCGTTACCGCTTTTTTTACCGCGACCTCAACGATCTGCTGTCGCGTAACCGCAAGCTGGAACTGCACTTCAAGGCCATCCTCGCCCATAAGATCAAGGTGGCGCGGCAGCTGTGCCTGGATCTGCGCAGCGAACACTCGCTGGAAGCGGGCGACGCCCAGATCGACGCCATGGCGACCAATATGGTGGTGGTGGCGACCTACTGGCTGTCCTACGAATACGTGCGCAATCCGCGCAACTACACGGAACAGAAAGCCATGTCGGATGCGCTGGCGCGCGGCTGCTACCAGGTGCTGTCGATGCTCGGCCCCTACCTGCGCGGCGACACCAAGCTGCTGTTCGAAAAGCTGTCGCAGGAATACCTGAAAAAGATCGAACCGATTTGAACCGCAGGATCACTTGATTGAAGAGGATGCCATGAACTGGATGCCGTTTCCCCATCCCTCGGCCGCATTCGTCTACGATGCCGCCAGCCTGCGCCAACACTGGGCGCGCCTGCACGCGGGCGACTGCGAAGCCTTTCCCGTCAAGCCGGCGCTGGTCGACGCCTGGATCGCTTTTCACGCCGGCGATTTTCACCGCGCCATGAAGCTGGGACTGGCGCAGGGCGTGTGCGGCTACTCGGTCGCCCACAAGGCCACCTGCGTCTACGCCAGCGACGTCGAAATCGACCTCGATCGCAAGCTGGCGCTGTTCGACGTCGTCGCCGAACGCTGCGAGCGCCACCAGCGCGAAGAGCCGGACAATCCCGCCGCCTGGTACTGGCAAGCCTTTGCCCTGGGCCGCTACGCCCAGACCATCTCCATCGTCAAGGCGCTGGCCAAGGGCCTGGCGCCGAAAGTGCGGCACGGCCTGAAACAAGCCATCGCGCTGGCGCCGGACCACGCCGACGCCTGGATCGGCCTCGGTGTCTACCAGTCGGAGATCGTCGGCGCCACCGGCCCCCTGATCGCCAGCATGACCTACGGTGCCCGCAAGGAAGACTGCCACGCCGCCTTCAGGCGCGCCATCGAACTCAATCCGAACGCCCCCAGCGCCTACATGGAATACGCCAACGCCCAGCTGCGCTTCGACGGCAAAAAGTGCCTGGACGAGACGCGCGCCCTGTACCGTCAGGCGGCCTCGCTCGATCCGCGGGACGCCAAGGAGCGCCTCGAAGTCGAGCGCGCGAAACGCCAGCTGGAGATCGCATGAAGGCCATCGCCGTCTACTGCGGCGCTTCGTCGGGCGCCGATCCCGTATATGCCGAGGCGGCCCGCGAACTGGCCGCGGTGCTGGTGTCGCACAATCTCGGCCTGGTCTATGGGGGCGGCAACGTCGGCCTGATGGGCGTGATCGCCGACGAGGTTTTGAAATTGGGCGGCGAAGCCACCGGCGTGATCCCGCGCGCCCTGCTGGAACGCGAAGTTGGCCACACGGGGCTGACGCGCCAGTTCGTCGTCAAGGACATGCATGAGCGTAAAGCCATGATGGCGGAGCTGGCCGATGGCTTTATCGCCATGCCGGGCGGGCTGGGGACACTGGAAGAGCTGTTCGAGATGCTGACCTGGGCGCAGCTGGGCATACACAGCAAGCCGGTCGGGCTGCTCAATGTGAACGGCTTTTATGATGGCTTGATCGGCTTCGTGGCGCATCAGCAGGCGGCCGGGTTTGTGCGGCCGGCGCATGCGGGCTTGATGATGGCGGATGCATCGGCACGCGGAATCGTCGAAAAGCTGCTACAAGGGGGGACAGGCCGGGCCACGAATGGCGCTGCGAGCCTGTCCCCGGCTTTAACAGTCGGCTAAATCCGATTGCGCTTCTGTGTTGACGAAAGCTGGGGTCAGGCGCGTGCGCCAGACCCCGCCGCTAACTAAGCCAACTCGCGTTCGGTAGTGCCTATCCCCACCGGCACGATCCGGTTCCTGCCCGACGACTTGGCGATATACATCGCCCGGTCCGCCCGTGAAATGGTATCGGCGAACGGCTCCTCGCCGCAGCGCTCCACCACCCCCGCCGAGAAGGTGATGGTGAGTGCCCGATCGAGTTCGTTGATGCTGGTGGCGCCCACCTGGTCGGCCATGCGCTGGACGATGGCGGCAGCTGCCGCCAGATCGGTATCGGGCAACATCAGCAAGAATTCCTCGCCGCCCCAGCGTGCCAGCACGTCGCCCATTCTCAGTTCGGAACGGGCGGCGGCGGCGAAGCTGCGCAGGACGGCGTCGCCGCCGGCGTGGCCGTAGCGGTCGTTGATGGCCTTGAAAAAATCGATGTCGAGCAGGGCGATGCAGACCCGCTTGTTCGGCATGCCCTTGCGGCGCTCCTCGGCGCCCAGCACCTCGTTCATGTGGCGGCGGTTGGCCAGCGAAGTCAGTTCGTCCATGGTCGCCAGGGTGCGGATGGTGTCGACCGCGCTCAGTAGCTCTTCCTTCTGGCGTTTCAGCCGCCCGCGCAGCTTGCTCATCTCGCCCGTCAGCAGCGACACCGCCAGCAGCGAGGCCACCGTCACGCCGAAGTGGACCATCTCGATGCGCGCCGGGTAGCGCTCGGGGTGGCGGGCCACCATCCACAGCATGGTCACGCCCAGTTCGGCCACGGCGACCATGCACAGGGCCAGGGTAGCGCGTGTGCGCAGGGAAAACGTATTAAAGACGACGATCACCAGCAGCACCATCAGCGATGCGCCGCGCAGCGGGCCGACCAGTGCGTAGACGCCCATCGTGCAAGTCATGGCCACCAGCGACTGCAGCACTGCCAGCTGGGCCGGGCGCAAGCCGAGGGCGTCGCCGGCACGGATCAGGAAGTAGCAGCCGAAGATGCTGGTCATGCCGAAGCGGATCAGCGGCGTGCCGGCGGTTTCGTCGACCAGGCCGGCATCGATCAGGCTGAACATCAGGAACATGCCCATGGTGTAGAGCAGGCAGGTGGCGGCCCAGTAGCCCAGCATGCGGTGCATGCGCGGTTCGGTGCCGATGAACAGGCGGGTCAGCTTAGACGGCTGCTGCATCGCAGGTCTCCTTGGAGGTGTCGGGCGCCTGGACATCCAGCTGGGTCCGGGCCTGGGCCCGCAGCAGTTCGGCGATTTTTTCCGGTTTGACGGGGGGGCTGAACAGATAGCCCTGCATTTCGTCGCAGTCGTTCTCGCGCAGGAAGCGCACTTGCTGCTCGGTCTCCACCCCTTCGGCGATGACCAGCAGATTGAGTTTATGGCCCAGCGAGATGACCGCCATGGCGATGGCTTGGTCGTCAAGGTTGTCGGCCAGTTCGCTGACGAAGCTCTTGTCGATCTTCAGGCTGCTGATCGGGAAGGATTTCAGGGCCGACAGGCTGGAGTAGCCGGTACCGAAGTCGTCGATCGACAGCGCCACGCCCATCGCCTTCAGTTCGGCCATCTTGCCCACCGCCTGCGTCAGATCGCGCATGATCAGGCTCTCCGTCACTTCCAGCTCGAGGGCGGCAGCCGGCAGGCCGGTGTCTTGCAAGGCCAGCGCCACCCGTTCGACCAGGCGCTTTTCTTCGAACTGGCGCGGCGAGACGTTCACCGACACCGTCATGGGCGCCAGGCCAGCATCGCGCCAGGCGACGTTCTGGCGGCAGGCTTCGCGCAGCACCCAGTCGCCGATCGCCACGATCAGGCCGGACTCTTCGGCCAGGCCGATGAAGCGCAGGGGAGAGATCATGCCGTGCTCCGGATGGTGCCAGCGCAGCAGGGCCTCGACGCCGAAAATCAGGCCGCTGCGCAGGTCCACCTTGGGCTGGTACACCAGGCTCAGTTGGTCGAATTCGAGGGCATTGCGCAAGCCTTCAAGCAGCACCAGCTTTTCTTCCACGCTGGCGTTCATCTCGCGGGTGTAAAACTGAAAATTGTTACTGCCCAGTTCCTTGGCGCGGTACATGGCGGCGTCGGCGTTCATCATCAGGGTGGTCGGATCGACGCCATCCCTCGGGTACATCACCACGCCCATGCTGCAGCTGACCTGCACCTGCTGGCCCTCCACCTGCACCGGCTCGCGCACCGCCTGGCGGATTTTTTCCAGCACCGGCGTCACGGCCAGCGCATTGTCGGCCAGGTCGGACAGGATGACGACGAATTCGTCGCCGCCGAAACGGCCCAGGGTGTCGTCGGCGCGCAGGCACTCCTGCATGCGCGCGCCCACCACTTTGAGCAGTTCGTCGCCGGCGTTGTGACCGAGGCCGTCGTTGACCAGTTTGAAGCCGTCGAGATCGATGAAGGCGACCGCCACACAGCGCCGCTTGCGTTGCGCGTGCAGGATGGCCTGGTCGAGGCGGTCGGCGATCAGGCTGCGGTTCGGCAGGCCGGTCAGGGCATCGTGGTGAGCCATGTGGGCGATGCGTTCCTCGGCCCGTTTGCGCTCGGTGATGTCGCGCACGATGGCCACCACGCCGCCTTCGACGGCGACCACCTGGCGGTGCATCCAGGTGTCGCGGGTGCGCTCGGTGCCGCCGCGCCATTCGGCTTCGCGCATGCCGCCCAGCAGGGCCGCTTTCACCATGTCGTCGAAGATGCCGTTGTCGCGGTAGGACGGCATCAGGCGCAGCAGAAATCCCCCTTCGAGTTCCTGGCGCTGCAATCCGGTCAGCTGCTCGGCGCGGTCGTTGGTCGCTTCGATGAGGAAGTCGGCGATGGCGCCGTCGGCGCCGTACACGCTGCGCATGACGAAGAAGGCATCCAGGCTGGCCTCGGCGGCGGCCGAAAAATGCTCTTGCGCGCGGCGGATGCGGCGCTGGGTGCGGGTCAGCTGCCACGACCACACGCACACCAGGGCGACGATCAGCACCAGCAGCAGGCTGACGCCAGCGGCGCCCCACAGCCAGTTGCGGCGGTGCCGCTCGAAGGTGAGGAACTGTTCGTCGCGGTCGAGCGCCACCATGGCGGACAGGGGAAAACCGTTCAACTGGCGCACGGCGGTATAGCGCATGCGGCCGTCCCACGGCGTCGGGGCGGCGGCCAGCGGCCGTTCGACCGGCGCCGCAATGCTGCCGGCCTGCTGGCCCCAGCCGATCTTGTCGCCGCTGCGCATGGCGCGGAACACGCCGTCGCTGCCGAACATGCCGAGTATGCCCTTGTCGCCCTGGCGCGAACGCTCGTAGCCGCTGGTGAAATAGGCGGGATCGGCTTCGATGATGACGATGCCGGCGAAATTGCCGTCGCGGTCGTCGATGCGGCGCGTGAAGTGCAGGTGCCACTCCGGGTTGGCGTCGTCGCGCAGCATGCGGCTGACAAAAGGCAGGTCGCCGGCGCTGTCGCGGTGATAGTCGAAATAGGCCTGGCCGGCCACATCGATGTGCGGCGCCGGTGGATTGCTGGCGACGATGCGGCCGTTCTTGTCGGCGATGCTGACGACGAACACCAGGCCGGAGGGCAGCAGGCCGTTCGATGCGAGGCTGTGCAAGGCGCCGTCGGCGCCCTTGGTCTGCACGGCGAATTTGAGAATTTTCAGGGTCTGGTCGATGCCGCCCAGGTTGCGCGCCAGCTGGGCCTCGTAGGTGTCGACCATTTCGTGCACCGCATCGAGAGCGGCGCTGTTGGCGGTATCGCGCTCGATGGCGATGAAGTGAAAGGTGAGCGCCCAGATCGCCGCCAGCAGCAACAGCGCGAACAGGGGCAGCGAGATATGGGTTTCCAGGCCGCGACGCAGCCAGTGCGCCACGACCGCGCGCTTGCCGGCATCGCCCTTGAGGCGTTCGATGGCGGTGAGGGTGGGGGAAGTGAGCGGCATCAGTGTGCTTGGATCGGGCGGCGATGCCGACAATAGTGGCTTGCTGTTCACGCCACAGGATCGCTGCGGCATCGAAGTGTCACCGCGCTATTTATTGCGGTACATCAATAACTGTAAACAAAGCGCTTGCTGTTGTCGATAAATTTACGTTAAGCAATACTTTTTCGGACGGAGTTTGTGCATTAGTGCAACATTTTGTTGATTGAAAGCTAAGCCGGGGCGGTTCAGGCCGGCGCGCCGCTCCACAGCGGTGTGGACGAGGTGTCCATGTGGGTCAGCACCAGCCGCAGGTCGAATTCGTACTGGTGGTACTGCGGCTCCATGTAACAGCACAATTTGTAGAAGGCCTTGTCGTGCTCTTTTTCCTTCACGTGCGCCAGTTCATGGACGGCGATCATGCGCAGCAATTCCAGCGGTACCTGCTTGAAGACGGTGGCGATGCGGATTTCGCGCTTGGCCTTGAGCTTGCCGCCCTGGACCCGGGAGATGGCCGTGTGCAGGCCCAGCGCGTGCTGGATCACCTGGATCTTGTTGTCGTAGGCGACCTTGTTGATGGGATCGGCGTTGCGCAGGAATTCGCTGCGCAGGTCCTGGACGTAGTCGAACAACGCCTTGTCGGTGCGGATGTCGTGGGCGCGCGGGTAGCGTTTGAGCAGGGTGGCGGCCAGTTGGTCCTTGGCGATCAGGTCGGCGACCTGGGCGCGGGTCTGGTCGGAGTAGGCGCCGAGGTATTTGAGGGGAGGGGTTTGCATGGAGGCGGCAATGTAGCATATTGGCCGCGGGGGTGCTGTATCGACGATGTTTGAGGGAGTTGCGGCCGTGCGATGGACGACATGCGTGTCACGCTATGGTGGCAGAGCCAAAAATGGGACAGGCACCTTCGGTGTTTGCATCAGGTCCCCCGGACCTGATGCTCCCCATGCCGCCCCCGCAGCTGGTCATTCCTCCTTCCCGCCCTGGCGGTTGCCCTTGTTGGAGGCGGCGGCAGCGGCGCGGCTGGCGGATTGGCGGCTCTCTCCGCCTTTGCGGCCGATTTCGGCCATGTGGTTACGGTCGCGGCTGACTGCTTCGCCGCCTTTTTGGCCGGCCCGGCGCGCTTCTTCGGAGTCGAACTCGTGGGCCGTGCCTTTCTGGTGAGCCGCCTGGCCGCCCTTGCTGGCGATTTCGCGCTGCTGGTTCTGGTCCATTGCCGCGAAGCCCCGCTTGGCGGGGGTGGTGGTGGTGCCGCTGCTGCTGCCGCTACCGCTTTTTTGGGCGCTGCCGCCCGTACTCGCACCCTTGCGGGTGCCGCCTTCTTTGCTTGTGGCCATGTCACTCTCCTTGAGTTGAAGAATCGGACGGTATTCCGCTACCGGATACGCATGAACGCGCTCTTGAAATTAGAGGGAGGCGCAATTATTAAGTTCCGTGATTTGGCTGCGATTGCTGAATTTGTGCGTGGCGCGGCCAAGGACGGCCTAATCGGCGATCGGCGCGGTGGCATAGCGCGCTGTCGGCACATACGATTCGGCGATGGCGGCCAGTTCGGCCTGGGCGCCGCCGACCAGGTCGAGCACGCGCTCCTGCCAGGCGTCGATGCGCTGGGCGGTGGGGTGGATTTGCCTGGCGAGGACGGACAAGACCTGCAGCGGGACTTTGCAGCGCAGCAGTTCGTGCGCCGTATAGCACCACGCTTCGGTGTTCTGGCGCAGCAGGCGCCAGGTGGCGGCGTTGATTTCGCGCCAGGCGTCCAGCGCGCGCACGCCGGCATCGCCCGTGAAGGCAGCGCGCGCGCGCAGATAGGATTGGTAGGCGGGGGAGTCGCTGATTTCCATGGCAGTCTCGACGAGATAAGGGATCTCGTCAGACGCCGGCCGGGGCGCGAAAGTTCCCGCCCAGGGGGGAAAGCGGTGGCTTAAGCTTCGGCGACCTTCAGCACCAGCTTGCCGAAGTTCTTGCCTTCGAACAGCATCAACAGGGCGTCGGGGAAATTGGCGATGCCCTCCACCACGTCTTCGCGGCTTTTGAAAGTGCCTTCCTGCATCCACTTGGCCAGCGCGGCCACGCCTTCCTTGTAGCGGGGCGCGTAGTCGAACACGACGATACCTTCCATGCGCGCGCGGTTCACCAGCAGCGACAGGTAATTCGCCGGGCCCTTGACGGGGGTGGTGTTGTTGTACTGCGAGATGGCGCCGCAGATGACGATGCGGGCCTTCATGTTGATGCGGGTGAGCACGGTGTCGAGGATCTCGCCGCCGACGTTGTCGAAATACACGTCGACGCCGTTCGGGCAATGCTGTTTCAACCCTTCGCGCACGTCGCCATTTTTATAGTCGATGCAGGCATCGAAACCCAGTTCCTTGACCACGTAATCGCACTTGTCCTGGCCGCCGGCGATGCCGACCACGCGGCAGCCCAGGTGCTTGGCGACCTGGCCGACGGTCTGGCCGACCGCGCCTGCAGCGCCCGACACCACCACCGTTTCACCCGCCTTCGGCTGACCGACGTCGAGCAAACCGAAATATGCGGTCATGCCCGGCATGCCCAGGGTGTTCAGCCAGGTGGTCAGCGGCGCCATGCGCGGATCGATTTTGAAGAAGTTGGCGGTCTTGTCGTCGGCCGCGCCGACCCAGTAGGTCTGCACGCCGATGCCGCCGGAGACGTGGTCGCCCACGGCGAATTTCGGCGACTTCGATTCGACCACCACGCCGACCCCGCCGGCACGCATGACTTCGCCGATGGCGACCGGGCGGATATACGATTTGCCTTCGTTCATCCAGCCGCGCATGGCGGGATCGAGCGACAGGTACAAGGTTTTGACGACGATCTCGCCGTCGGCGATGGCGCGCACCGGCTCCTCGACCTTGTTCCAGTCGCCCGGCTTGGGCAGGCCGACGGGACGGGCGGCAAGGCGGAACTGGTCATTCTGCAGGGTGGTGGCGGTCATGGCATCCTCGAAGTAGGGTGGTTGGTCAGGAGTCGATGACTATACCGCAAAATGCACGGTCGTACTATTTTTAGGCGCTTTCACCGTTAGGTGTGGGTCGTGCCTGAGAGAATCAATTCGCCTCACTGCCGCTGTCGCTTTGAACTTCGAGCAGGGTGACATTGACGCACGTAAGCCAGAACCGACATCGCGCGTCCGGCGCCATGTACTGGATCAAGCATCGTGACGCAACTCTCAGTCGCCACTGGCGTACTCGACGCTACTGCGAGCGAAATTAAATCCGGGCGGAAAATCCACAGCTAACGGTGAAAGCGCCATTTTTTAAAGGGTGGTGGCGCGACGCCCATGCGACAATGACGAACTGACACAATTAATCCCCTTGCCGATGTCGCCCGAATACATCCTTACTCTTTCCTGCCTCGACCAGCGCGGCATCGTGCACCGCGTGTCCGGCTTCCTCGCCGAGCATGGCTGCAACATCATCGACTCGGCGCAGTTCGGCGATGCCGAATCAGAACTGTTCTTCATGCGCGTGCATTTCTCGCTGGAAGAAGCAGGCGTCAGCGACGCTGCCTTGCGCGAAGGTTTTGCGGCGCTTGGCGCATCGATGCAGATGAACTGGCAGTTGCACGACGCCCACGTGAAACCGCGGGTGATGCTGATGGTGTCGAAAATCGGCCACTGCCTCAACGATTTATTGTTCCGTTACAAGAGCGGCCTGCTGCCGGTGGAAATTCCCGCCATCGTCTCGAATCACATGGATTTCTATCAGCTGGCGGCCAGCTACAATATTCCCTTCCACCATTTGCCGCTCGCGAACGGGGCAGGGGACGAGGCCAAGCTGGCGCAGGAATATAAAATACGCGAGCTGATGGCGACGCACCAGATCGACCTGGTGGTGCTGGCGCGATACATGCAAATCCTCTCGCCCGGCCTGTGCGAGGCGCTGCGCGGCAAGGCGATCAATATCCACCACTCGTTTTTGCCCAGTTTCAAGGGCGCGCGCCCGTATGCGCAGGCGCACCAGCGCGGCGTCAAGCTGATCGGCGCCACCGCCCACTTCGTCACGGGAGAACTGGACGAAGGGCCGATCATCGAGCAGGACGTCGAACGCGTGGACCACGCCATGAGCGCCGAAGCATTGACGGCCATCGGCCGCGATGTCGAATGCGTGGTGCTGGCGCGCGCCGTCAAATGGTTCGTCGAACACAGAATTTTACAAAACGGTCACAAGACCGTCGTCTTCAAATAATTTATTCAGAATCGATTCAATGGCACTCAAAGCAACCATCTACAAGGCCGAACTGCAAATCGCCGACATGGACCGCAATTATTATCAGCAACATTTGCTGACGGTGGCGCGTCACCCTTCCGAAACGGAAGAAAGGGTGATGATCCGCGTGCTCGCCTTCGCCATCCACGCCAGCGAGTCGCTGGTGTTCACCAAGGGGCTGTTCGATACGGACGAACCGGACCTGTGGCAAAAGGATCTTACCGGCGCCATCGACCTGTGGATCGAAGTGGGCCAGCCCGATGAAAAGCGCCTGATGAAAGCCTGCGGGCGCGCCGAAAAAGTCGTGGTGTACAGCTACGCCGCCACCAGCCACATCTGGTACAAGCAGATTGCGAACAAGTTGGAACGGGCGAAAAATCTCAGCGTGATCAACATCCCGGCCGAGGCCAGCGTGCAGCTCGAGAAAATGGCAAACCGCAATATGCAGTTGCAATGCACCATCCAGGACGGCCAGATCTGGCTGACCAACAGCGTCGACACGGTGCTGATCGAGCGCGAGACCTTCAAAGCAGAGAAATAAAACCGCGCCTCGCTTATACTTCAGGCATGCGACGAAAATCTAAAAGCTGGAGCGCGACGATCTGGATGGCCTGCCTGGCCATCTTGATGAATGCGCTCGCGCCGTCGATTTCGCACGCCATGAATGCGCGCGTGAACGTGCCCGCTACCTGGGAAATCTGCCGCGCGCCCGGCAGCACCGTGCAAAGCGATGGCGAGCACCACTTGCTCGGCGTCGGTAAATTGTTCGCCGAACTGACGCCGGCGCTCAAGGTGAAACACGCCGACCACCAGTCGATGGCGATGGCCGATTGCGCATATTGCGTGCCGCACGCGGGCGCCTTCGCCATGCTGCCGCCGAACTACGAGGGCGCCGGCTTGATGGCCGCCCAGGCCTTGCGTCCCTACCTGTTTTATCACGCGCCCAGCCCCCTGCTGGCGCTGACCGCGGCACCGCCACGCGGGCCGCCTGCCGTTTCCTGAAATCGTGCCTTTTCACGCGCGCCGCCGCATCGGTCGGCGCGCGCCGTCGCCCATATTCTCAGGAACTGTCATGCATTCAAAATTGATCGCCCTTGCCATCGCTGCCGCCTTGAGCACCAGCGCCTTTGCCCAGACCGTCGTCAGCGACGCCTGGGTGCGCGCCACCGTCCCCGCCCAGAAAACCGGCGGCGCCTATCTGACCCTGCGCTCTCCCACTGCCGCCAAAGTCGTCGCCAGCAGTTCGCCCCTGGCCGACAGCGTCGAAATCCACACCATGCAAATGAACGGCAGCGTGATGTCGATGCGGGGCGTGGACAGCATCGAGCTGCCGGCCGGCCAGGCCGTCAGCAATTTTCACATCATGCTGATGGGACTGAAGCGCCCGCTGAAGGAGGGCGAGTCGGTGCCCCTGACCCTGGTGGTGGAACGCGCGGGCGCCAAGCGGGAAATCGTGCAGGTCGAGGTGCCGGTCAAGGCCTTGACCTTCAAAGCCGTTGCGCACTGAAGGGGGCTGATATGAAAACCCTTCTTTTCTTTTCTACCTTGATGCTTGCGCCGCTGGCGCAAGCCCACGTCAGCCTCGAACAAAAATCGGCCAGCGCCGGCAGCTACCAAAAGCTGACGTTCCGGGTCGGCCACGGCTGCGAGGCCAGCGCCACCACCGCGATCACCATCGTGCTGCCCGAAGCGATTGCCAGCGCCAAGCCGATGCCGAAAGCAGGATGGACCTTGAGCGCCGGTGCGCGCGACATCAGCTGGCGCGGCCTGCTGCCGGACAGCCAGTTCGACGAATTCAACCTGCTGGTGAAACTGCCCGATGCGGCAGGCAAGCATGCCTTCAAGGTGATCCAGCAGTGCGAGAAGGGGCGCGCCGAATGGAGCGAATTGCCCGGCGTTGCCGGTAAATTCCCTGCCCCCGTGCTGGAGATTTTGCCTGCCGCCGCCACCGGTCCGTCCGCGGTTACCGGCGCCATGCCCCATCACTGAGGCCGGCCATGACAATTCAATTGAACTATGGCGCCCGCGTGGTAGCGCTGGCGGCCTGCGCCTGGCCGCTGCTGGCGCTGGCCGATCATGAAGTGAAAAAAGTCGATTGCGAGCTTGCTCGCAAGGCCGATCCGTCGACGAAGTGCGTGGATAAATTCGAGAAAGTCATCGTGCGGGGAGGGCGGCCCACCAGCCTGCCCCTGCAAATCCCCACCACCATCGAAGGCATCAGCGGCGCCCAGGTGGAAAACCGCATCAACGCCACCGACAGCGAGGACGCCCTCAAGTACTTCCCCAGCCTGAATGTTCGCAAGCGCTACATCGGCGATTACGACCACGCGGTGCTGGCCAGCCGCGCCTCCGGCACCGGCAACAGCGCCCGTTCGCTGGTCTACGCCGACGGTATTCAATTATCGAATTTGCTGGGCAACGGCGCCACCTTCACGCCGCGCTGGGGCATGGTGACGCCGGAAGAAATCGAGCGGGTCGATGTGCTGTACGGCCCCTTCTCGGCGGCTTACCCGGGAGGCTCGGTTGGCGCCGTGGTCGACTACCAGACCCGCATGCCGGATAAATTCGAAGCCCACGCCAAGTTGGCCGCCTTCAGCCAGCGTTTTAAATTGTATGCGGGCGACGACCGTTACAGCGGCCGCCAGGGCAGCGCTTCGGTGGGCGACCGGGTGGGCGCCTGGTCGTGGTGGGTGGACGTTTCGCGGCTGGACAATGCGGGCCAGCCGCTGACCTTTGCCAATAAACTGGTATCGAGCGGGGTCGTCAGCGGTGCCGGGCTGCCAGTGACGGGCGCCGTCGCCGGGCGCAATCCGGCGGGCCGCGACTGGCTGATTATCGGCGACGCCACCCAATCCGATACGGTGCAGGACCACGCCAAGTTCAAGCTCGCCTACGACATCGCGCCGACCCTGCGCGCCAGTTACACCATGGGATGGTGGCAGAACGACGCGGTGCGCTCGGCCACCTCCTACCTGCGCTCGAGCGTCGATGGCAGCGTGGTCACGCGCGGCGACGCCAATGGTTTCATCAATATCGACGGCCGCCGTTACAGCCTGCTGGCATCCGACCTGGCGCCCACGCGCGCCGGCCTGGAACACCTGATGCAGGGCTTCTCTTTAAAACGCCACGGCCGCGGCGAATGGAACTGGGAAGTCGCCGCCAGCAGCTACGACTACCGCCGCGACCTGGTGCGCACGCCGACGGTGGCGGTGGCCAGCGCCGGCGTCGGCGGCCCCGGCACCCTGACCGACATGCGCGGCAGCGGCTGGACCACCTTGGCATTGAAAGGCGTCTGGCGGCCCGATACCGTGCACGTGGTGGAAATGGGCGCACAATCCGATGTCGCCAGGTTGCGCTCGAGGATTTCTGCGAGCGGCGACTGGATCGGCGGCGACGCCGCATCGGTCATCTCGGCCTTCACCGGCAGCACCTCCCTCGACAGCCTGTACCTGCAGGACAGCATGCGCTTCGCCAGTGGCTGGAAGGCGACGCTGGGCGCACGCGCGGAACGCTGGCGCGCCTTCGATGGCTCGCTCGCCAACGCCGCCCGCGCCGCGGCAGGCACGCCGCTGCGCTTCGCCGACCGCATTGAAACCAGCATCTCGCCGAAAGCGGCGCTGTCTTACGGCGGCGTCGAAGCCTGGACCTTCAAAACATCGTTGGGGCGCGCGGTGCGCAATCCCACCGCCGCCGAGCTGTTCCAGGGTTCCATCGTCGACAATGTCATCGTCAACAGCGACCCTTCGCTGCGCGCTGAAAAATCGTGGACGGGCGAATTGACGGCAGAGCGCAACGTGGCCGACCAAAGCCTGCGCGCCACCCTGTTCGCCGAACGCACCCGCGACGCCCTGTACTCGCAAGCCTTGAATGCCACCGTCAACACGGTGCAGAACGTCGACCGCATTCGCACCAACGGCCTGGAACTGGCCTGGCAAAAGGACGAGGCGTGGATCAAGGGACTGGCGCTGCAAGCCAGTGCGACCTACGCCGACTCCATCATCACCGCCAACCGCGCACTGCCCGCCAGTATCGGCAAGCACCAGCCGCGCGTTCCCCTGTGGCGCGCCAACGCGCTGGCGTCCTACCACGTTGGCCAGCACTGGACCACCAGCCTGGGCGTGCGTTACAGCGGCAAGCAGTTCAGCGCTTTGGACAACAGCGATACCAACGCGAACACATATATGGGGATATCGGATTACCTGGTGGCGGATGTGCGGGTCAAGTACCGCTTCGACCGCAACTGGTCGGCGGCGGTGGGGATCGACAATTTGAATAATGCGACGTACTGGGCGTTTCATCCTTATCCTCAACGCACCGTGCTCGCTGAACTTCGCTGGGATTATTAAAATTGGGACAGGCACCTTCGGCGCCAGTCCCCCTGCTGCTTGCATCGCCGTGCATCGATTAGCAGGGGGACTGGCACCGCAGGGTGCCTGTCCCAATGTTCGAATTTCGGCAAATTTAAAATCGGTTAGCGTCGCGCACCAGCCCGATTCGCCGACCCCGATCCCATCACCGATCGGTTCAGCTTCGGATCGCCATAATAGTTAACATTGCCCGAGCCGACGATCGACACATCGAGTGCATCTTTCACATTGATCGTCGCATCGCCCGACCCGGCAATGCTGGCCTTTGCATTCATACTCTGCACGCGCCCCAGGTCGACATTGCCCGAGCCCGCAATCGACAGCGACAATTTATTCGCGCGCCCGATGGCCGCCTTCAATTCACCGCTGCCGCCCAGGTCGATGTCGAGGCTGTCGGTGTCGATGTTCTTGACGTCGATGTCGCCCGAGCCGCCAAGGTCGATGGAGATTTTCGGGCCGCGCAGGCTGTCGGCGGTGATGGTGCCGGAACCGCCCAGCGCCAGCTTGTCGATGCTTTTCGCTTGCACCACCAGCTTCATGTGCTTGCTGTCGACGCCGATGTTTTTCTTGCTGGTGCGGATTTTCAGGGTGCCGTTTTCGACCACCGTTTCGATCAGGGGCAAGAGGTTGTCGTCGGTCTCGATGCTGATCGCCTCGGTATTGCCTATGCGGACCTCGACGCTGCCCGGCAGCGACATCGACACCCCGTGAAAGCCGGCGACATTGCGCGTTTCCGTCTTGATGCGGCCATTGCCTTCGACATTGTTATTGCCCCACATGCCCGCCAGCGCGGGCGCCGCGGGCATGGCGACGGCGGCGGCGATGGTGGTCATGGCGAACAGCAGGGCGAAGCGGCGGCGGGGCAGGGTGCGAGCGGTCATGTGAGTTCCTGTGTTGAGTGATGGGCAATCTTGAACTGATGACCCAGTGTAAATCCACCTCGCCAATGAAGTGCGCCGTTTGCGACAGAGTGCAGCGCCGGCGGGACAGAATGCGTTTTCAGCGCTCCGGCGGTGTCACCGGGTATCATGACGCCTTTGGCGGCATCGACCGATCGAGCCGCCGTCTCACAGGATTCGTATGCTATTCATCACCATCAAACAGGGCAAGGAAAAGGCGATACTCGCCGGCGACCCCTTGATCTACGCTTCCGCCGTCGAAAAAGTCGACGGCAAGCCGAACGAGAAAATGAAACCCGGCTCGACCGCCGTGGTGCAATCCTCGTCCAAGCAGTTCATCGCCCGCGCCGCCTACAACTCGCACTCGCAAATCCGCGCCCGCGTCTGGACCTTCAACGAGGCCGAACCGGTCGACCACGCCCTGATCAAGGGCCGCGTGCAAGCCGCCCTGAAACGCACCGAGGCCGCCGCCGCCAAGGCCAGTGCGGAAAAGCTGGTACGCCGGGTCGACGGCGACAGGGACCGCTTATCGGGCTTGATCGTCGAATCGTTCGGAAAAAGCGAGGACGGCTACCTGATCTGCCAATTCCAATCCGGCGCCGTCGAAGCCTGGAAAGTCGCCATCGTCCAAGCCCTGATGGCCGGCACCGGCTACAAGAACGTCTACGAACGCTGCGACGACTTGTTAAGAAAAGGCGAAGGCTTGCCGCTGGTCGCCGGCGCCCTGGCCGGCGACGAACCACCCGACGACATTCTGATCACCGACGGCGGCACAAAATTTTCCCTCGACCTGCGCACCGGCCACCGCCGCCGCTTTTAAATCGGTAAAAGCCCGCCCGCAAAATCCGCCATTCCCCGAGGCGAACTCAAATCACCATCGGGCTTGCGTCCCCTCCAAAATCGTCCGGCTCCGCCGGTAATGCCGTTCAGTTGAGGCGTTTTCTCTGACGCTAGATGTTGGCGAGTACAAGCTGGGGACAGGCCTTCGGCTTGCATGCGGTCCCCCGGACCCCATGCCCCGCAGGGCCGGTCCCCCCTGCTGCCGGCGCCATTAGCATCGGGGTCTGGCTCTGCGAGCCTGACCCCAGCTTTTACATCCTAACGCCACTAACTGAACGGCATTACC
>JACXTT010003415.1_pt1 | contig 24428 bp, 21 predicted proteins | sample 9270951 | NCBI WGS metagenome assembly JACXTT01 (sample SAMN15532306, study PRJNA645909) | rock metagenome | isolation source: weathered quartz diorite | place: Puerto Rico | collected 2017-06-21
TGTTTCGGACGGAGATAGGGGGATTCGAAGACGCTCCCCTGCAGGGGAGCGGCTCTCCGAATCGCCCATCTGCCATCGCATCGCGATGGCGCGCCTCCGGCGCCAGGCGCTCCGCGCCACGCGTCGAGGCCCTCCGGGCCTAGCGCGCTTCGACGTCCGCTTCGCGAACATGCCGCCATGCACCAGAACTCCGCAACGCAAACCGTCGTTGTTCAGTCCGTGTCTGTTTTTCGGACCTGGCCCCGCGCTCTGCTACGCATTCGCCTTGCTCTGCGCAGCGATCTCACCCATCGCCAACGCCCAGTCCGAACTTCCCCTTGACGCGGACACCCGCGCCGTCGAATCGGCCCATCGGCAATTCGTATCCCTGCTTCGGCGCTTTCCGCTACTGAAGGATTCACCTGTCCGTGCAGACGGCAGCCATGGCTTCGAGTTCGCCATATCGGGAGGAAGGCAAGCGGTGATGCTGGACACTTTCAGAAATGCCGACGACGAATTATTCAACACCTTGATGTGCCGGGCCGACTTCATCGTGGTCGCAAAAAACATCGCGTCCACGCCGCGCTTTTCCAAGGACGGCAAGAGCATCTACACGATTAATCAGCTAAAAGTCGAACACTCCATCCGCTCCAACGCCGCAGGTCGGATTCCCAATGTTTTCGACCTCGTGCGATTCGGAGGAGAGATAAGCGAACACGGGCAAACATACCGCGTGTCCTCGCCCGATTTTCCACCCTATGCCATCGGCGCTTCCTACCTCCTTTTTCTGAGAACAGGCGACGATGGCGGCGATCAAATACAGGCGGAGGATATGTTGATCGAGGTGCGTGAAAACAAAATTTTCCCTGACCGTGGCAACAAGCCGAGGCTTTTCAGTGCCGATACACTCGACCAACTGCGCCAGGTGCTTGCGGCGTCGGAAACAAAGAAAGCATGCCCTGTTAGGTACCGGTAATCGACTACGCCGGCTCCGCAAATGCGTAGCGCGGTCCGCACCATTCTCCGCAAGTTGCCATCCCTGCGCAAGAACTGGTGATACGCCACCGCCGCCACATGTCCTCCGATCAGCCATAACAGCACCCAGATGGCGGTCCCATGTACATCGCCCGACGTATTCGCCCAATGCGCTCGCGGCGCGGCGATGGTCGGCAGGGTGACGAGGCCGAATACATTCACCGGCAGCGGGTGCGGCGACGCCGCTGCCCAGGCACGGCAGAGGGGCAAGTCCGGTAAACGGACATGGACTGAACGCTGGTGAGCGTGATGTGGGGTTTTGCACTGACGCGGCCGTGTCCGATTGTCCCTTCGGACATCACTCCCCTACATTCGACCTTGTAAATAACTCAACTCCTGCTACGATAAATCAAGCACTGAGCAGCGGCACAGGAGTCCGTGCGACCCTAACGAGGAGAGAAGCATGCTTATCCCCCAAACATGGCGACGCCTGGCCAGCGCAGTATGTCTCTCACTATCTCTGGCCGCATGCGCCGCCAGCCCCCGTGCCCCGAGTGCGATAGTCCTCACCCCAACCCACAACAACGTAATCGCCTACTGGGACGACATCGGCAGAGCAACCGTCAACGGCACCGCCGCCACCGCCACCACCCCCGAGGAAAAATTCCCGGTCTTCCACGCCGACATGGCGACTCTGCACCTTGCCATGTACGACGCCGTCAGCGCCATCGACGGCCGCTATACGCCGTTCGCGATCCGGTTATCCGCCCCCGCCGCCGGCGCGTCGCTGCCAGCGGCCGCCAGCGCCGCCGCGTATGGCGTGCTGCGCGCCCTGTTTCCCGATCGCGGCGCCTACTACCAGGATGCCTACCAGCGCTACCTCGCCACCATACCCGCCGGCGAGGCCAGGGAGCGGGGCGTCGCGCTGGGCGCCGAGGTGGCGGCCGGCATGGTCGCGCTGCGCGCCAACGACGGCCGCGCGACGGCGATGCCCGCCTATGCACCCGGCACCGGGCCAGGCGAGTTTCGCGGCGTCGATCCGATCCTGCGCACGTCGCGCTACATCCGGCCGTTTGCTTTGACCAGCCTGTCGCAGTTCCGCCCGCCGCCGCCGCCGGCCCTCGACAGCGCGGTGTACGCAACGGACTTTAACGAGATCAAGGCAATGGGCGGCGCTGTCAGCGCCAGCCGCACCCCCGCGCAGTTCGAGGTGGTGCGCTTTCATACCGAACAGCCGCCCTTGTACATCAGCCGCAACTTCGGCAAATTCGCTCACACCACCGACGACGCCGCCGATGCCGCCCGCCTGATGGCGATGCTTTACGTCAGTTTCGCCGATGCCATCGATGCCTGCTTCGAGGCCAAATATCACTATCTGGCATGGCGGCCGCAAAGCGCGGTGCCGCTGGCCGACAGCGCCACCAATCCGTCCACCATTGCCGACCCCGCCTGGCGGCCGAGCGCACCCACGCCCAACCACCCCGAATATCCCGCCGCGCACTCCTGCACCGCCGGTGCGCTCGGCGAAGTGTTATACCGTTACTACGGCACCGACAAAGTCACCTACACTTTCGACAGCAAGGCCACCGGCACGACGCGCACCTACACCTCGACCGATGCGCTGACGGAAGAAAGCATCTGGGCGCGTATCCATGGCGGCATGCATTTCCGCTATTCGACGACGGCAGGCGCGCTGCTCGGCAAGCAGGCGGCCGGCTGGGTCATCGATCATCATTTCGGCAAGCGGATGTGAGGCGGGCCGCGGCGGTTCCGCTGTTTTGAACGGCTGTGTTGCCAAACGTTGCGCGCGCGCGGGCACGGCGTGGAAGAGGGCACGCCCCCCGGGCGCTCCAACTCAACGACAATTCAAGGTCAGCGCTCCACCTTCATCAGCCTGTCCACGCCGTTCGTCGCCCTTGCCGCAACGGTAGATCACCGTCAGCCGCTTGCGCTTGTGGGGCGCAGGATCGCCGCACAGCTGGTTGCCCACCGTGATCGAAAAATTGCCACCGCGCGCCAGCGCCTGCATCACCGCCGGACGGGCATCGCAAAACCCTTCGCGCACGCCGTATTCGGCGCGTTCGATTTCGATGCGCCAACGGCCTCGATCATTGCTGCCGCGGCCGTCACCGCGCCAATCAGCGCCGTTCCCTTGGGCGGCCGCCATGCCATCGCGGTAGCCCTGGTCGTAACCGCGCCGGAATTCCTGGCTCTGCGCCATGGCGGAGACCGATGCGGCCAGCAGAAGAGCGGCGCCGGCCAGGCGGCACACGGAAAGCGTGTATATCGTTTTCATTAAGCGCTCCTGAAATGAATGACAGCCACATCATAATGCGAATCGCCGCGATCGCTTGTTACGCTACCGCACTCGCATGATGACCAGAAAAACAAGTTGCGCCCTCGTTGATTCCGCCGCTGCATCACCCGCGACAAGCTGGAAACTTTCCCCGTGCCCGATTGACTTCCCTGACAAACTGCTCCGCCTGATCCTGCTCAAACTTCTGCACCTGATCGTTGATCTTGACCTTGCTAAACACTTCCTTCCCCTGACAAGTCACAAGAACCACTTCCCCATCCCGCACGATGGCAGTGCGCATCTCGGTCAACGGCAGCGCCAGGCTATGGTCGAGCAGCTGCTTCACGCCGCCAAGCGCAATGGACTTGATCATATTGCCGAAAAAGCCTTCATCGCGTTTTCGCGTGTCCTGCGGCTCCGCGACCTGCTTCAGGCCGTAATCCGTCATTTGCAGATATACCGCGTCGTCCTTCAGCATCATCTCGGACCATCGATTTGTCGACAGCAGATAAGGCTGTCTCGATAAAGCTTGTTGGCGAGAACCGATGCGCTCGGGTCCGTCGCCGTCTTTCGACTGGATCGACACGGTCGAACCCTGGCGGGAGTCGCCAGGTGAGCTGGCATAGGCGAGGGGCGTACTGGCAAGCAAGGCGGTGGCGCAGACGATCATGCGGAGGAGGCTCATGTTGTTTCCATTGGTCGGTTGAAGGTCGCGGAGGTCTCTCGATCACCCGCATCGGTAATGAAATGACGATAACGCAATGTGCCTGCTGCGAATGCCGGTTTGCGACGAACGGCACTATTCGGGCGCCGGACCGTTCGATCGCGCTTGCGGACAGGACTGCGTGGTGCCGTGATTTTCAGCGATATGCGGCCACGTGTTTACGCGCGACGGCCTCACCGCGCCGGCTGACAATCCAGATATTGAAAGTCAAAACTGAAATCCGTCAGCGCCTGCGCCGGCGCCATCGTCGACAGTCTCGTCATCTTCGACGACGGCCACCGCGATGCCGGGCACATCGAAAGCGTTCATGGTGCGCGCTATGGTTGCATCGATCGCCGGAGCGCTGATCGGCGTCGCGGCCGTGGCGAAGGGCGCTATCATGGCCGCCGCAATAGTGAGAACGCATGGCATGCAAGCTCCTGCTGGGAGCAGCGGGCTGGACGCCCGTGCCCGACTTGTGGCTTCGCTGGCGCGGGCCGCCACACCGTGACCCGACTCGACTTCACCCCGGCGCCTGCAAAGACAGTGCGCTCGCGCGATGCCGCAGTTCATAGCAAGGAAATTGCTAATTAAACATTTCAAAAATTAAATGTTGGTAGCTGTTGTTTTTATGGCGATACGACGATGCAGGCGCCGGTCCGGCCGGCGCCTTCGGTGGCTTGCAGCTTATTTACGCGCCTTCAAATCCTTCATCGCCGCATCTTCCTTGGCATCCGCCTCTTTCTTGCAAGCCGACATTTCCGCCCCTTTCAACTTCTTGCATTCCGCCTTCGCCATCTTTTCATCGGCCTTGATCTGCTTCTTGGCCGCCTTGTACTCCGCCGATGTCATCTTCCCGGCCGGCATGGTCGTTGCAGGCGCCGCCATAGGAGCAGCCGGCGTTTGCATGGTGGCAGCGGGCGCTGGCATGGGCGCTGGCTTGGCGGCCGGGGCGGGTGTTTGCGCAGCGGCAAAAGCCGACACGGACAAGGCGAGCGCAGCGGTCAACATCGAAAGTGTGGTCTTCATGGTTTTCTCCTGGATAGTGTTTTTAGTGTGCGCAGCAAACGGCCGCCAGCCTGAATGGCCATGCGGAATGAGCGCCTTTTGATTGTCCGACAAGCACTCAAACGACAGCGCACCGCTGAAGGCCATGAGCTGGCTCAGCGGCGGCTCAGCCCTGAGGCTGTGCCGGTGCATGCAGCAAGGGATAGGGATTGATCGCCCCGCCGATACCGTACACCCCGTAGTGCAGGTGCGGTGGGGTGCCTTTGGCGTTGCCGCTGTCGCCCACATAGCCCAGCACCCGACCGGCCGGGATGCGCATGCCGGCCTCGACGTCCGCATAGCGTTCGAGGTGCGCATAATAATGGCGCTGCCCACCCGGGCCCATCACCCACACCACCAGCCCGCCCAGGCGGTTGCTGCCGACCTCCATGACGATGCCTTCGGTGCTCGACAGCACCGGCGTGCCGCGCCTGGCGAAAATATCGATGCCCTGGTGCTTGCGGCCTTCGCTGCGGGCGCCGTTCCAGGTGTCGCGCAGGGCGCGCGGGCGCACGCCTTCGACCGGCACAGGCAAGCTCTCGGGGCTGGCCATCGCCACCAGGCGCACGCTGTACAGGGCGCGGTCGACGGCCGGCCTGAACAGCGCATAAGCCAGGATCAGGAGGATGGCAAGGGCGAGCAAGCGTAGAAAAAATCGCATGGTGGTGTATTTGTGAGGGGGCTGCCGGCGTGGCTTCTCACATGATCGCGATGATGACGGCGTTGCCCTGGTTGGCGGCGCGCTGATAGAAGGCGCGCAGCTCGGCATAATTGTGCAACAGCTCCTTCAGGCCGTCCTGGCCATCGCGTTCCCAGATGGTCGGATAAATTTCCGCTTTGTCCATGGCCTGCGGATTGTAGCGGGCCGAGAGTTCTTGCGCGGTGACCTTGTCAAGCGCCTCCGCCACTTTTTTGACGTCCGCGGCCGACATTGCCCGGGCGGGACCATAACCCATGTCGTCGCCGAATTCTTTCCCGCCAAGAATGGCCTGGCCGGCCACCCCTGTCACCTTCCACGGGTCGCCGTTCAACAGAAAATGGATGCCGTGCCAGGCCTTGTCGAGGTTGATAGCCTGTGCACCCCTGGCGTCCGAAAGGGTGCTGGCAAGCAGGGCATCATCTTTGGTCAGCGCTTTGACTTTGTCGGGCGCAACCGCGATGGCCACCCAGATCATGCTGGCGTGGACGCAGGATACTGAAAGCATCAGGGTGATCGCGGCAAGTAGTCGTTTCATATGAATTCGATCTCCAAAAAAGTGTGGCCGGTAACTGAAAGCAGGATGCTGAAATGGCCGCAAGGTCCGGCCGGCTTTCAATAAATTGCCAAAAGGTTAAGCGTTCCCACTATAATCAAGCACGTCAAAAAACGCCAGCCGCCCCATGAACGCAGTCGAACTGATCAACCTTACCCACCGCTACGGCAAGGTGCAAGCCCTCGATGGTTTGAGCCTCACGGTGCGCCAGGGAGAAATGTTTGGCTTTCTCGGCCGCAACGGCGCCGGCAAGACCACGACACTGAAACTGCTGATGGGCCTTCTGCGCCCGGACAGCGGCGAGATCGCCGTGCTCGGCCAGCCCGTAAAGCGCATGCGCGCCGCGCTCAAGCAGCGCATCGGCTACGTCTGCCAGGAACCGAATTTTTATCCGTGGATGACGGCCGACCAGCTCGGCAAGTTCGTCGGCAGCTTTTATCCGAACTGGGATGCGGCCGAATTCCAGCGCTTGCTGCGCCTGCTCGACGTGCCGCGCGACCGGCGCGCTGCCGAAATGTCCGGCGGCACCCGTACCAAGCTGGGCCTGGCGCTGGCCTTGTCGCCGCGGCCGGAACTGCTGCTGCTCGACGAGCCGACCGCCGGGCTCGATCCGGTGGCGCGGCGCGAGTTCAACGATCAGCTGCAAGCCTTGCAGCGCGAGCAAGGCACCACCGTGATGTTTTCGTCTCACCTGGTGGGCGAGGTGGAGCAGCTGGCGCAGCGCGTCGGCATCGTCCAGGCCGGCGCTTGCCGCTTCGAAGGCGAAGTCGATCTCCTGCGCGCCAGCGTGCGCCGCATCGCCGGCGATGCGGAACTGGCGCCGGGCGACGGTTTTACGCGCTTGCGCGGCGACATCTGGCGTGCCGAACCCGAACGATGGGAAAGCGCATTCTTGCCGGCCGGCGCGACCGTCGAAACACTGTCCCTGGAAGACATTTTTCTCGCCTTCGCCCGTACCGACAGCGTCGCCGCCTGATGCGCGCGCTGTTGCTCAAGGAGTTGCGCGAACACCGCTGGGTGCTGCTGGCGATGCTGTTCCTGCTTGCCATGGTCGAAAGTTTCATGCTGATGGGCGCGCAGACCATGGGCAGTCCGATGGTGGCTTTTCAAAAAACCGTCGCCTTGTTTGCGCCGCTGCTGGCGCTGGCATTGAGCCACCGCCTGGTGGTGCGCGAGTACATGGGACGGACGCAGCTCTTCCTGGAAACGTTGCCGGTCAGCCGCAGCCAGGTACTGGCGCTGAAGTGGCTGCTGGGCCTGCTGCTGTGGCTGGCCATGGCCGCCTGTTTCGGCGCCACCTTGCTGGTCGCGCGCCATAAAGTCGTGCTGACGCCCCATTACCTCGCCCTGGTCGCCATTCGCAGCAGCACTTTCATCCTGTTCAGTTATTCGCTGGCCTTCGCGGTGGGCTTGACGGGGCGTTACCGCTACGTGCTCTGGGCCACCTTGCTTGCCTGCGTGTTCACGGCGGACGCCGCCGGCCAGCTGGCCGCCGCCAACTGGCCGCCGTTTTACCTGGTGCAGGAAGCGATGGTGTATGAACGGCTGAAGCTGCCGCTGGCCGCCGTGCTGAGCACTTGCGCGATTGCGGCGGGCCTGGTGGCGGCGACTTTTGCGCTGGCCTTGTCCGCCGAGGGTTCGCTGGTGGTGGCCCTGTCGCGGCGCATGAGTTCACGGGAGAAATCCGCCGTCACCATCGGCTTCCTGGCGCTGATCATGGGGTTTTCCGTGCTCGAAGCGCGTAAACCCAAGCCGGCCTTTGCGCTGGCCAAGGCGGTGCGAAGCGCGGCCGGCCCCAGCGTGGCGGTCGGCGTCGCCGGGCCGCCGGGTGCGGCGCAGAAGCTGGCCGATCTGCTGTCGTCCGACCTGGCGCGCATGCAAGCGTTTCTCGCGCTGCCGGAGGCGCCGGCGCTGACGGCGCTGCCCGACGATACCCTCGATGGCGACGCTTTTCAGCGCGCGGCATTGCCGAATGCGGACGGGGTGGTGGTGCGCGCCGCCTTCACCAACAGCGAGTTCGACCGGGAAGGTTTCCGGGCCTACGCGCTGGCCGCATGGATGGATTGGTATTCGCGCGGGCAAGCGGCGCAGGAAGACCGCCGCTGGCTGCTGGACGGCACGGCCCAATGGCTGATCGCGCGCGATCTGCCGCAGCGACAGGAACAGCTGGCCCTGCGCGCGGCCCTGGCGGCACGGCTGCTGCAGGCGCAGCCCCAGTCGGGCACTGCCGGCAGCGCCGTCCAGCAGCAATGGCTGCGCGTGCGCGAGCAGCTGGGCGACTGCCTCGCCGATGCCCTCGCATGGCGCATGGCGACCTCGCTGGCCGGGCAGATGGGAGAGCAGCGCTTTACCGCCTTGAGCCGCGCCGTGCTGGCGGTGCGTCCGCCCAACGACGCCCGCGCGTCGCTGTCCGATCCCGGTATTGCACGGCTGCTGGCGCAGGCCGGGGCACCGGACCGGGCGGCGCGGGCACGGCAGTTCGATCGATTGTTCGGCGCCGAGCAAACGCGCCTGGCGGCGCCGCTGGGCCGCATTGCCATACCGCAAATACGCTTTACGGCGCAGCCGATGGAGGGCAAGAGTTTCGAGGTGCACTACAAGGTGGGCAAAGATGGTGAAGAGCTGCCGCCGTTTTCGGTGCGCTACTTCACCCTCGGACCGTGGGACGGCGAAATTCCAGCCGAGCTGCCGTCGCGAGCCGATACCACGCACTCCGGCGTGCTGCCGGCTTCTTACCCGCGCGGCACCCGCCTGTTCACCGCGGTCGAGCGGCGCGAAGCCACCCTCGGCTGCAGCATCCGGCTGGCGGCGCGGCGCTGGGAGGTCAAATGAATCAGGCCATGTTTCGCAAGGAGCTGCGCAGCCTGCGGCCGTTTCTGTATGTGATCGTGGCGCTGCTGCTGCTCGATACCATCGATGTCTTCCTGACGCCATTCGGGGCGCGCTTGTTCAGCGGCCGCATGAACTCCCTGTCCGACGAGCTGGCGGTGCTGCAGATCGTGCTGGGCTTTGCCCTCGGCGCCAACTTGCTGGTGCGCGAGATCGACGACGGCACCTTGAATTTCCTCGACGGCCTGCCCTTGACGCGGCGGGCGATCTTCGCGGCGAAAATCGAGGCGGCCATGCTGGTGCTGATGATCCTGCCCGCCGGCCTGCTGTTCCTGCACGCGGCCCTGCACGCGGCGACGCGCGGCTCGCTCGATGGCGCGCTGCGGCCGTCGCTGCTGTTGACGATGTTCGGCCTGAGCGCCCTGGTGACGGCGGTCGGCCTCACTGCCGGCATGCTGCTGGGTTTTTTGCGCACCCTGGCCTGGCTGGTGCTGGTGCTGTGCGGGATCGGCATCAAGCTGCTGCAGGACGCTTCGCCGTCGGTGGCGGCCCTGCTCAACACCGCTGACCTGCTGACCTTGCGTTTCACGGGCACGGCCTGGCAACTGCCGATGGCGGCCATCTGGACCCAGCTGGGCGCGGCGCTGCTGTTCGGCGCCGCCGCCTTCGCCTTGTTCAGCAGCGCCGGCCGCGTGCGCGCGCAGGCCCAGCGTTTCAAACGGCGCCGCCGCTGGATCGTTGTCCCTGTCGTTGCCGTGATGGTGGCCGCCGCGCTGGGCGGCACGGTGATGCTGCTCGAGCGCGATCAAGGCGGCGGCGGCCCCACGGGCAAGGCCGATGCCCTCGAGTTCACGCCGATCGCCGGCGCCCACGCCACCACCAAGCATTACAGTTTCAGTTACCCGGCGCTGAGCAGCGCGCGCGTCAGTCCGCTGATCGCCGACGCCGACCGCATCTACGAGGCAGTGGCCGCGATGTTGCAAGTGCAGGGTGGGGCGCCGATCGACGTCGACCTGTCCGGCAGCATCGAGAACCACGCCGGCACGGCCTACCAGGACCGCATCCGCATGAACGGCCGCGACGCCGACGCCGGCGCCACCCTGGCCCATGAAACCAGCCACGTATTCGCCGCACGCCTCGCCGGCGGCGACCGGGCACGCCAGCTGGACGGCATGCTGGTGTTCAACGAGGGGCTGGCGGAATGGGTCGAAAACAAGCTGGATAATAAAGCCGGCGTCGAGCAGGCGCACGAACTGGCGGCGGCCATCGTCTCGGCGCGCCGCCTGGTCACGCCGCGCCAGCTGGCCGATCACGAGGCCTTCGCCAGCGCCGTCGACGACAACCTGAAATATCCGCTGGGGGCGATTTTGGTCGGGCGCCTGGTCAGCCGCTACGGCCCGGCGGCGCCGTCGACCCTGCTGCGGGCACTGGCCAGCGCCGATTTTCCGCGCGACTTGCAGGGTTATGCCTTGTGGCAGACGGCGTTTCAATTGGCAGGTTTCGACCTCGACCTGGTGCTGGACGATTACGCGCGCTATCTAAAACAGCTGGAATCGAAGTATGCGGCGCAGATCGCCAAATTGCCGCGGCCGCGCGGCAGCCTGGTCGAGGTCGATGACGATGAGGATGATGGGGAAGGTTACGGCGTGGCCCTGCGCTTCGATCTGCCGCTGCCGGAAGGCGCACGGCCGCTGGTGCGCTTCCGTCCCGGCACGACGGGCGATTCGGCGCGCTACCGCAGCCGCTTCGCCGGGCGTTCCGACAAGGGAAAATATAGCGCGCAGCTGCCCGCCGATATGATCACCCGCGGCGAAGTCTGTTTTCAGCCGGGCTTGATGGTGGAGACCTTGATCGTGTATGAGCCGTGGATGTGTTTGCCGGTGTCATCGGCGGGCGCGCAATGAGGCAGTAATCAGCCCGCTACGCGCTCGGTGACGTGCCGCGCCGCAGCCACCCGGCGCAGCACCTCTTCCACGCTGGCCAGATCGGCCGGCTTGGTCAGATGTCCGTCGAAACCGGCGTTCTCGGAGCGCTGGCGGTCTTCCTCCGCGCCCCAGCCGGTCAGCGCGACCAGCGTCACGCCGTCCATGCCGGCGACGCGGCGCAAGTCCGGCGCCACCTCGAAGCCGCTGCGGTCGGGCAGGCCGATGTCGAGGAACACCACTTGCGGCACGAATTCGGCGGCAGCGCGCAAGCAGGATGCGCCGTCGTGGACGATGCGCACCGTGTGGCCGCGCATTTCCAGCAAGGCGCCCAGCATGTCGGCCGCATCGATATTGTCATCGACCACCAGCACGCGCAATCCGCCCGGTGAGAGCGGACTGGCAGCGTCGGCCAACGCCATCCCAGGCGTGGAAGACACCGCCCCTTCCAGCGGCAAATTGACCGTGAAACAGCTGCCTTTGCCCGCGCCCGCGCTGTGCGCAGTGACGCTGCCGCCATGCAGTTCGACCAGCCGCCGGACCAGGTTGAGCCCCACCCCCAGTCCGCCCTGGGCCATGCCCTGGTGGCGGTGCGCCTGCGCATACATGTCGAACACCACCGGCAGCATGTCGGCGTCGATGCCGATGCCGTTGTCGCCCACCGAGAGCGACAGCTGGCCATCTTCGAGCTTCGCGGCGACCGTGATATGGCCGCCGGCAGGAGTGTACTTGGCGGCGTTGTTGACCAGGTTGGACAGCACCTGGGCAATGCGGTGGCGGTCGACGTACAAGATGACGGGCGCCGCCGGCAGCTGGCGCGTGAGGGTATGGCCGCTGGCGTCGATCAGCGGCATGCTGATCTCGATGGCGTCGTCGACCAGCTGCAGCAAAGGCACCGCCTCGCGGCGCAGCTCCACTTTACCTTCCGACAGGCGCGCCATGTCGAGCAGGTCGTCGACCAGGTGCACCATGTGGTCGACCTGGCGGCGCATCATCGCTTGCACTTGCGTATTCGGCGCGTCGGGACGCAGGCGCATCAGATCGAGGCCGGTGCGGATCGGTGCCAGCGGGTTGCGCAACTCGTGGGCAAGGGTGAACAGGAACTCGCTTTGCATGCGGTTCTTCTCGGCCAGGGCGGCGGCGACGCGCTGCTGCAGGCGCCGTTCTTCTCCCATGGCGACCTGCCGGCGCACGCGTGCCAGCAATTCGTTGGCGGCGAAGGGCTTGACCATGTAGTCGTCGGCGCCCGCCTGCAAGCCTTCGATCTTGGCTTCTTCGCCGGCGCGCGCCGACAGCAGCATCACGGGCAGGTGACGCAGCGCAGGGTCGAGGCGAATGCGGGCGATCAGGCCGAAGCCGTCGAGTTTGGGCATCATCACGTCGCTGAGCAACAGATCCACCGGCGCCGTTTGCAGCAGCGACCACGCGGCCTCGCCGTCGGCGCACACCGCCACCTGCGCATGCGGCTCCAGCAGCGCTTTCAGGTAGGCGCGCATGTCGTTGTTGTCGTCGGCGATCAGGATACGCAGCGGCGCCGCCTGCGTCAACGGGCTCGCCGCCGCGGGCGATGCCGGTGCCGCGTGGACGTCGTCCGGCAGCCAGCGCAGCGCTTCCTCGACAAAGGCGGCGCCGGTCCTGGCTCCTGCCTGTGCGCCTTCGCTGGCGCCCGCGGCCGGATGCAGCACGCGATCCTGCGGCAGGTGGGCGTGGCCGAACGGGATGTCGACATCGAAGCGGGTGCCTTCTCCAGCGACGCTGTGCACGGCGATACTGCCGCCGTGCAGGCGCACCAGTTCCTGGATCAGCGCCAGGCCGATGCCGGTGCCCTCGTAGGTGCGCCCCGGCGTGCCCTCGATGCGGTGAAAGCGCTCGAACACGCGCGGCAGCTCGGCTGCGGGGATGCCGCTGCCGGTGTCATGCACCGACAGCCGCGCCATGTCCTGATGGTGGGAGAGGGTAACGGTGACGCCGCCTTCCAGGGTAAATTTGAAGGCGTTCGACAGCAAATTGAAAACGATTTTTTCCCACATGTCGCGGTCGATGTAGACCGGCTGCGCCAGCGGCTGCAGGTCGACACGGTATTCTAACCCGCCTTTTTGCATGGCCGATTCGAACACCCCGGTCAGGTCGGCGGTCAGCCGCGCCAGGTCGAGCGGCGCATAGTTGGCCTGCACCCGGCCCGCTTCGATGCGCGAAAAATCGAGCAGCGAATTGACCAGTTTTAGCAGACGCAGCGAGTTGCGGTGGGTGACGCCGATGCGGCCCCGCTGCACGGGACCCAGCACTTCGTCGGCATCGGCCAGGGCGTCGTCGAGCGGCCCGAGGATCAGGGTCAGCGGGGTGCGAAATTCGTGCGACACGTTGGAAAAGAAGGCCGTTTTGGCACGGTCGATCTGCGCCAGCTCCTCGGCCCTTCGCTGTTCCTTTTCGTAGGCGATGACGTTGCCGACGGCGGTGCTGACGGCCGCGCCCAGCATGCCATAGAAATTCAGGTAGTCGGCATCGATGGCGCGCGCAGCGCTGACGCCGGCGACGACGAAGCCGAACAGTTCCTGCTGGCCGGGCACCGTGACCGGCAGCACCAGCGCGGAATCGGGGGCGTTTTCATACGGTCCGCACTGCACGACGCCAAAGCGGTGCTTCAGATCGTCGATGCGGCTGGGCGCGCGGGTGTCGGCGGCGGCAGCAAACGGCCAGATGGCATCGTCCAGGGCGGCCGTCTGCGGCGCCAGCGCAGGGTGGGCGTCCAGGCCGGCGCTGGCGCGCAGCTGCAGTGTGCCGCTGGCGTCGAGCTGGTACAGCAGCACGAAGGGCAGGTCGAGCGCCATACTCTGGTATTGCGCTTCGAGGTCGCGGCCGACGTCGGCGATCACGCGGGCGTCGGCGATGGCCGCATTCAGGTCGCGCAGGCCCTGGCTGCGGCGCGCGTTCAGCACGGCCGGCGTCGCCTCGGTAATCGGGTGAAAAATCCCGCCCACTTCGCCCGACTCGGCGCGAATCGGCGAGAAGGAAAACGTCATGAAGGCTTCTTCAAGATAGCCGTAGCGGTCGAGGAACATGCGCTGATCCTTGATGTACGCGCCTTCCCCCTTGTGCGCGCGGTCGAAGGCGTCGCCAACCACCGGCAGGGCGCTGGCCCAGATCTCCTTGAACGGGCCGCCCATGGCGCGGGGATGGAGTTCCCCGCAGATGGGGCGGTAGGCGTCGTTATAGATCTGGATATCGTCCGGCCCCCACGCCACCAGGATGGGGAAGGTCGAGGACAGGCACAGGCTGACGGAGGTGCGCAGGCTTTGCGGCCAATCCTGCAAAGGCCCCAGCGGCGTCGCCGACCAGTCCATCGAGCGTATCAAGGCGCCCATCTCGCCGCCGCCGGACAGCCAGCTCAAATCGTCAGTGGTGGGGGCGGGGCTGGAGAGGGGCATGGAGGCGCAGGTGGACAGGAAACAAAAATCGCGGCAAAAGTGACAAATTGATCGCGATATTGTAAAGCAGACCCGCCGAATGTGAGCCGCCTGTCCCTTATCTCCCGTTCAAAATCCCCGCCGCCAGCCACACTACCCGTCGCACGGCGCGCCTGAAGCACCGATCAAGGTACGAGAGTGGCCTGTTTTTTGTACATCTGAGGTGCGATCTTCGCGAGGTTGGCGATCTTCGGCAGGTCGTAGGTGGCGATGTAGCCGCTGTCCGGATTGAGCGTCAGGTAGTTCTGGTGATAGCGCTCGGCCGCGTAGAAAGGTTTGCCGTCCTCGATGGTGGTGGCGATCTTGCGGTTGAAGGCGTGCGCTGCGTCCAGCTGGGCGATGTAGGCGGCGGCCGCCTTGTGCTGTTCGGGATTGACGGCGAAGATGGTCGAGCGGTACTGCGGGCCGCTGTCCGGATCCTGGCGGTTCAACTGGGTGGGGTCGTGGGCGACCGAGAAGAACAGCTGCAGCAGTTGGCCATAGCTGATCTGCTTCGGATCGTAGGTGATTTGCACCGCCTCCGCGTGGCCAGTGCGGCCCGACCCGACTTCCTCGTAATGGGCGGTGCCGGCGGCGCCGCCCGCATAGCCGGATACCGCGTTGCTCACCCCCTTGACGTGCTGGAACACGCCTTGCATGCCCCAGAAACAGCCGCCTGCGAAGACGGCGGTGGCGGTGGCGCCGGCCGCCGGCACATCGAGTGCCGGCACCGGCAGCACTATCGCTTTTTCGGCGGAGATGGCCGGGGTCCATGTCAGCACGGCGGCGGCCAGGGCGCAGCCAGAAGCCAGCGGCAGAATCAGTGAACGGTATTGATGTGTGAGTGTGCGCATGATGTTTTCTCTCTCGGTGGATAAGGTGCAGCTTCAGCGAAGGCGCAGGCACCAGCCTGCACCTTAACTCGGGTTTCGCTCAGGCGGCGCCGGCCTTGAAGGTCATGGCGGCGCCGTTCATGCAGTAGCGCAGGCCGGTCGGACGCGGGCCGTCGTCGAACACGTGGCCCAAGTGGCCGCCGCAGCGGCGGCACAGCACTTCGGTGCGCATGGCGCCGAAGCTGCGGTCGGCCTTGGCCACCACCGCCTTGTCGAGCGGCTTCCAGAAGCTGGGCCAGCCGGTACCGCTGTCGAACTTGGTGGACGAGGAAAACAGCTCGAGCTGGCAGCCGGCGCAGCTGAACCGGCCGGCGCGGTGCTCGTCGTTGAGCGGGCTGCTGTAAGGGCGCTCGGTGCCGGCCTGGCGCAGAATGTCGAATTGCCGGGGCGTCAGCAGCTTTTTCCACTCGGCCTCGGTGTGGCTGACTTCGAAGGCGGCGGCCGCCGGCATTGCCTGTGCTGCGGCGGAAGCGCCGCGTCCCTGTGCGATGGCGGCCAGGGCGGCGCCGGCCTGGAGACTACGGACTAAAAACGAGCGGCGGTTGGTCATGGTGTGCTCCCTGTGTAAAAAACGTTGAAGCCATTGTGGCCCGGAGCCGGTCCCGAAGTCCTCACGCAAACGTAAACGATTCGTGATACTTCGCATTTCAAACCTGTCGCCGCGCGCTTTGCGGCACAATGAAGCACCCGCATCGATCAGGAAAAGCTTATGGATGTTGTCAAACGCGTGCTCATCGTCGAAGACGACCAGCCGATCGCCGATCTGCTGCGGCTGCATCTGCAGGACGAGGGCTTTTATACGGCGCACGCGGCCAACGGTGCCGACGGCCTGGCCCTGCTGCGCCAGGGCGGCTGGGATGCGCTGATTCTCGACCTGATGCTGCCCGGCGGCGTCGACGGCCTGGAAATCTGCCGCCAGGCGCGCGCCATGCCGCAGTACACGCCGATCATCATCACCAGTGCGCGCGCCAGCGAGACCCACCGTATCGTCGGGCTGGAACTGGGCGCCGACGACTATCTGGCGAAACCGTTCTCGGTGCTCGAACTGGTGGCGCGCGTAAAGGCGCTGATGCGGCGCAGCGACGCCATGGCGAAGCAAAAAAGCGGAGAAGCCGGCAGCCTGTCGCTGCACGGCGTCTCGCTCGATCCGATCACCCGCGAAGCGGCGGTGGACGGCAGAAAGCTCGAGCTGACCCCGCGCGAATTCGACCTGCTGTATTTTTTCGTCAAGCAGCCCGACAAGGTGTTTTCCAGGCTTGATCTGCTCGACCAGGTATGGGGCTACCAGCACGACGGTTACGAGCACACCGTCAACACCCACATCAACCGCCTGCGCGCCAAGATCGAGCTTGATCCGGCGGCGCCGCGCCGCATTTTGACGGTGTGGGGACGCGGTTACCGCTTCGCCTCGCACGATGAAGGAAAGGCGTGATGGGCCGCCTGAACCTGACCCTGACCCAGCGCCTTTCTCTGGCGTTTTCCATCCTGTTGCTGGCCTGCTGCGGCGCCTCCGCCTGGCTGCAGGTGCGCGCCAACGCCATGCACGAGAAGGAGGTGGTGCAGGGGCTGTCGCGCGGCCTGGCCGACAGCATCGCCGTCGAAACGCGGGTGATGGGGGCCGACGGCCTGCAGCCGGATGCGGTGCGGCGCCTGTTCGACCAGCTGATGATGGTCAATCCCAGCGTCGAAGTGTATTTGCTCGACGCGCGCGGCGTCATCACCGGCCATGCGGCGCCGGCCGGCCATCTGAAACGGACGGCGGTCGATCTCGCGCCACTGCGGCGCTTTTTAAACAATGACATGCTGCCGATCCTGGGCGACGATCCCAGAAGCAGCGACGGCCGCAAGGTGTTCAGCGCCGCCGTGCTGCACGCGGGCGGCAATGTCGACGGTCCCGTATCCGGCTACATCTACGTGGTGCTGCTGGGAGAAGAGCACGACCGCCTGGCCGCGCGCGTCGCCGCCAGCAGCGTGCTGCGCACGACCTTGTGGTCGATGGCGCTGGTGGCATTACTGGGCTTGCTGGCCGGCTTGATGGCGTTTCGCTCGATCACCCGGCCGCTGCGGCGTTTGACCGATACCATGCGCGGCTTCGACGCCAGCGCCGAACCGGTGGCGCTGCCGCTCGCCGCGCCGGACGTGCAGCGCAAGGACGACATCGCGGTGCTGGAAACCGCCTTCGTGCAGATGGCCGAGCGGCTGGGCGAGCAGTGGCGCAGCTTGAGCCGCCAGGACCAGGAGCGGCGTGAGCTGGTGGCGAACATCTCGCACGACCTCAGAACGCCGCTCGGCTCCCTGCACGGCTACATTGAAACGCTGCTGGCAAAAGATGCGACGCTGACGCCGGCCGATCGCCGCCGCTACCTCGGCATCGCGCTGACGCAAAGCAGCAAGGTGGGCAAACTGGCGCAGTCGCTGTTCGAACTGGCGCGGCTGGAACACGGCATGGTCGAAGCGCAGTTGGATGATTTTTCGCTCAGCGACCTGCTGCAGGATGTATTTCAAAAATTCGAACTGGCGGCGCAGGCGGCCGGCGTCGGCCTGCATGCGCAAATGCCGCCTGGCGCGGCGCTGGTGCGGGCTGACCTGGGCATGATCGAACGGGTGCTGACCAATTTACTGGACAACGCCATCCGCCACACGCCGGCGGGCGGGCGCATCGACGTCGATGTGCAGGCGGACGGCGCGCGGATGGCCGTCAGCATCGCCGACAGCGGCCCGGGCATCGCGCCCGCGCTGCTGGAAAACCTGTTCAGGCGTCCCTTCAGTCCCGCCCCGGACGGGCGCGGCGGCGGCCTTGGACTGCTGATCGTCCAGCGCATCCTGCAGCTGCATGGCGCCGCCATCGAGCTGCGCGATGTCGCCGGCAAGGGCGCCGTATTCCGCTTTTATCTGCCGCTGGCGGGATCAGCTTGATGCCGGCGGTTGCGCCGGAATCTCCATCGCCAGCAACGCCGCCGCCAGGCACTTGCCGTGCGCATCGAGGGCCAGCGAACGGGTGACGCCGCCACCCAGCGCTTGCCGCATCACGAAGTTCATGGCGCCCAGTAGCGGCAGTTCGTAGCGCGTCACTTCGCCATGCACGATGCCGGTGAAATGCGCGCGCACCCGCTCGGCCGTGACGTAGCGCGCCAGCAGCGCGTAATCTTCCTTGCGGTAGGCGATCAGCGACAGGTTGGAGACATCGCCCTTGTCGCCCGCGCGGGCGTGGGCGATCTCGTGCAGCTTGATGGTGGCCGTCATGTCACAGCTCCTCGTAGGCGATGGTGGGCGTGACCAGCTTTGCCGGCAGCAGGGTGGAACGCACCGCCACCACTTCGCGCGCCGATTTGACGGCGCCGCCGCCGCCCGATGGTCCGCAGGTATATAAGGTCTCGACCTCGTTGCCGATCTTGATCGCCTCGGCCATGCTGGCGGTGCGGCCGCTGACGCGCAGGCGCACCTCGAGCGGCTCGGCGGCCTGCGCCGCCAGCGCTTCGCCGTGGATCGCGTTCAGGCCGATCAGGTCGAATCGTAATTCGGTAACCGCCACGGCGGTCAGCGCCAGGCGCTCGGCGACGATGTGCTGCGCCAGCCGCGCACGCGCCAGCGCGCCCGGACCGGCGTAGGAAATCTGACCTTCGCCGATGTAGCTGTCGACATACCCCACCGAGACTTTCAGCAAGCCGCTGGCGGGATGGCCGCCGGCGCCTTCGATGGTCACATGGTCATGGCCGCTCTGGCGCATCGTCACTTTCGAGAAATCGGCGATGACGTCGGGCGTCAGGTAGGCGGCGGGATCGTGGATTTCATACAGCAGCTGCTCGGTGCAGGTGGCGGTGCTGACCACGCCGCCGGAGCCGGCCACCTTGGTGATGGCCACGCTGCCGTCTTCGCCGATGACGCCGACCGGAAAGCCAAGCCGCGCCAGGTCGGGCACGTCCTTGCGGCCGGGATCGGCGAAGTAGCCGCCGGTGACTTGTCCCGCGCATTCGAGCAGGTGGCCGGCCAGCGTGCCCTTGCCGAGCAGCTCCCAGTCGTCCATGGCCCAGCCGAATTCGTGGACCAGGGGCCCCAGCACCAAGGCCGGGTCGGCCACGCGGCCGGTGATGACGATGTCGGCGCCGGCCGCCAGCGCATCGGCGATGGGCTGCGCGCCGAGATAGGCATTGGCGGAGATCAGCCGTTCGCCCATCGCCAGCACCGGGGCGCCGCTGTCGTCGATGTAGTCCCCTTCGCGCAACAGGTGCAGCACATCGTCGCCGCCGACCGCGGCGATTTTCAGGGAGCGCAGACCCAGTGACACGGCGATCTGTTTGACTCTGGCGGCTGCCGCCTGCGGATTGGCGGCGCCCATATTGGTGACGATCTTGATGCCCTTGCGGGCGCAGATCGCCAGCACGGCGCGCATTCTCGCCTCCAGCAGGGGATCGTAGCCGAGCGCGGGATCGCGCAATTTAGCTTGCTGGGCCAGGGCGATGGTGCGCTCGGCCAGGCATTCGAAAATCAGGTAATCGATGTCGCCATGTTCGGCCAGTTCGACGGCCGGCTTGATGCGGTCGCCCGAGTAGCCGGCGCCGGCGCCGATGCGGATGGTTTTCATGATGGATTTTCCTTACAGGGGAAACACGCCGATGACGATACAGGTGAGGGTCATCAGGATCGACGCCGCGAACAGAAATTTGAAGGTGTATTTCTGGTGGTCGGCCAGGTCGATGCCGGCCAGGCCGGCCACCAGGAAGGTGGCGGGTGTCAGCGGGCTGACCGGAAAGCCGGTGGTCATCTGGCCCAGCAGCGCAGCCTGCGCCACCTGCACCGGCGCCACGCCCAGCATCTTGCTCACCTCCGCCACCACCGGCAGCACGCCGAAGTAAAACGAGTCGGGATCGAACAGCATCGACAGCGGCATCGACAGCACGCCTAGAACGGCGGGAATGTGCGAGGCCAGTTCCGGCGGCACGAAGCCGACCGCCGCCTGCGCCATCGCTTTCAACATGCCCGACTGCGTCATGATGCCGGTGAAAACGCCGGCGGCGAACAGGATGCTCGCCATCAGCAGGGCCGCCTTGGCGTGGGCATCGACCCGTGCCCGCTGCTGGTCGACGTTGGGATAATTGATCATCAGGGCCAGCACCACGCCGACCATGAACATCACCACCGGATCGATTTTCCCGCTGATCATCACGCCCAGCACCACGGTGGTGAGCACGATGTTGATCCAGAAGTTGCGGGGGCGGCGGATCGCCTTTTCGGCGTCGGTCAATTCGTGGGTGTGAACGAATCCCGCGGCAGCGCCGGCGCTCAGGCCGAGGCGAATTTCTTCTTTGCGGCCCAGCCACCACGACGTGCCGAACACGAAGGCCAGACCGACCAGCTGCACGGGAATCAGCGGCATGAAAATTTCGCTGACCGGGATGTGCAAGGCTGCCGAAGCGCGGATCATGGGGCCGGTCCACGGCAGAAAATTGACGCCGGCCGCCAGCGAGGCGACGCAGGCGAGAATCCGCTTGTCGATGCCGAGCCGCGTGTACAGCGGCAGCATGGCGGGAATCGTCACCAGGAAGGTGACGGCGCCGGAGCCGTCCAGGTGAATCAGCAGCGCCAGCAAGGCGGTGCCGGGCACGATGCGCGACGGTCGGCTGCCGACCACCCGCAAGATGCCGCTGATGACGGGGTCCAGCATGCCGGCATCGGTGACGATGCCGAAGAACAGGATGGCGAACACGAACATGCCGGCGACGGGAGCGATCTTGGTGATGCCGCCGACGATGAATTTCGAGGTCTCCATGCCGAAGCCGCCGATCAGCGCGGCGGCGATGGGAATGGCGATGAGCGCCACCAGCGGCGACATTTTTTTGGTGAGGATCGCCGCCAGTAACAGGGCGATGGTGGCGAGGCCGAGCAGTGCCAGCATGGTTGTCTCCATTGATTGGGTGGATGCGCCGTTCGATGCGGCACTTGAGCCCATAGTGGCGTGCCGGGTTTATCTTGTAAAATGGATTTTTTCGATCAATTGTGCGGCTTTTTCGATGAAACGCCCGTGACCCCGAATCTCTCCACCCGCCAGCTGCAAGCCTTCCTGGCGCTCGACCAGTGCCGCCACTTTACGCGCGCCGCCGAGCGTTGCCATCTTTCGCAGTCGGCATTCAGCGCCGTGATCCAGAAGCTGGAAGCAGCGGTGGGGGCGAAGCTGGTGGCGCGCGACACCCGCAACGTCACCCTGACCGCCGAAGGCGCTCTGTTCGTCGACGTCGCGCGCGCCCTGCTGGCCGACCTCGATGCCGCGTTCACCGACATGGGCGATTTCATTGCGCGGCGCAAGGGCAGGGTGGCGCTTGCGGCCTTGCCCTCGCTGGCGGCCAACGGCTTGCCACAGGTGCTCGCCGAGTACAAGGCCAGCTACCCGGGCGTGACCGTGCAGCTGTTCGATGCCTTGTCGGACCAGTGCCTGCAACTGCTGCGCGCGGGTAAAGTGGACCTGGCCTTGACGGCGCCCGGCGCCAGCCTGGCCGAATTCGATACCCGCACCCTGTGCAGCGATCCGTTTTACCTGGTCTGCCGGCGCGACCATCCGCTGGCGAAGAAACGCAAAATCAGGCCTGCCGACCTGGCCGGGCATGAACTGATCCACCTGGCGCCGTCGACCAGCGTGCGCCAGCATGTCGACCGCCTCACCGCCGGCATCGCCGTGCGCCATTCCGGGCTGGAGGTGGAGCACCTGGCCACCGTCGCCGGTTTGATCGGCCATGGCCTGGGCATCGGCCTGGTGCCGGAACTGACCCTGTTCCAGTTTCGCAGCATGGACTTGATCGCCATCCCCCTGGTCAGCGACGCGGTGGTGCGCCCCATCCTGATCGTGCGGCACAAGGAGCGTCCCTTGTCGAGCGCCGCGCAGGCACTGCTGGAATTGATCGAGCTGCGCCTGCGTTCCGTCGGCAAGGGCCGCCGCGAGATTCCCGGCGATTAGACGTCCGGCTTAAGTTATCATCGTCACCATCTAGCGCCTGCCTCGCTTACTATATCAACGAACATGCCCCTTGCCTCCCTGCGCCGTCCCCTCGTCCTTGGCCTGATCGCCGCCTGCCTTGCCGCCCCGGTATTTGCCCACGCCGCCGTCAAGGCGCCGTCCGCAGCCCGCCAGGCCGAGACAAAAATCGACCAGCTTGCCGCCGACTTTTACAAGGCGCGCGCGCAGTTCGATCCCCTGATGATCACGGCGAACGGCGACTCGCACTACGACGATCAGCTGGGTATGAACATTGCGCCTGCCGTGCGCGCCGCCCACTACGCCCGCTACCGCCAGTTGCGCCGCCAGCTGGCCGCCATTCCGCGTGCGCGCCTCGCCGGGCCGCAGCAGCTGACCTGGGATCTGCTGGCCTATGAACTCGATGCCGAGCTGTCGCTGGCGCCGTTTCCCTCGCACTTGCTGCCGCTCGACCAGTTCGACAATGTGCCGGGCACTCTGGCCAACTACGCCAACGGCGCCGGCTCGCAGCCATTGGCCACCGTGGCCCAGTACCGCGCCTATCTGAGCCGCCTGCGCCAGTTGCCGGCCTGGATCGACCAGGCGGTCATCAATATGCGCGAAGGGATCGAGCGTGGCATCGTCCAGCCGAAGGCGATCAGCGCCGCCATGCTGCCGCAGTTTCAGCAGATGTGCAGCGAGCAGGTGGAGGACAGCGTGTTTTACACGCCAGTCAAAAATCTGCCGGCTGCGTTTTCCGATGCCGACAAGGCCGCCCTGACGCGCGAGTACCGCCAGGTCATCGAGCAGGGCATCGCGCCCGCGCTGGCGCGCCTGGTTGCATTCATCGAGACCGATTACATCCCGGCCGGCCGCGCGACCAGCGGCTGGGGCGCTCTGCCGAATGGCGCCGCCTGGTACCAGGCGCTGGTCGCACACCGCACCAACCTGGCGTTGACGCCGGAAGCGATCCACCAGACCGGCTTGCGCGAAGTGGCGAGAATCGAACAGCAGTGGGCGCAACTGGGGCCGAAACTGGGTTACACGGGCGATCCGAAAGGCTTGCCGCGCTGGGTCGAGGCGCAGGCGCAATTCAAGCCGTTTAGCAGCGAGGCGCAGGTACTGGATGCCTATCGTCAGCTCGATGGTGTGGTGAAGGCCAGGCTGCCCGCTTATTTCAAGCATTTGCCGAAGTCCGCCATGGAGATCCTGCCGGAGCCGGAGTTGAGCAAGGCGACGGCCTCGGACCACTACACGCCGGCGGCGGCCGACGGCTCGCATCCCGGCGTGTTCTGGGTGGTCGTCAACGACCCGGCCAAATATGGCCGCGCCGGCATGGCGACCCTGTTCCTGCACGAGGCGCAGCCGGGCCACCATCTGCACGCGGGCCTGTTGAAAGAGCTGGCGCTGCCGGATTTCAGGAAGTTCAACACCGAATACATGAACAGCGCCGCGTTTACCGAGGGCTGGGGCCTGTACGCGGAAACCCTGGGCGGCGACTTCGGCATCTATGACGACCCGCTGTATTATTTCGGCCACCTGAATGCCGAATTGATGCGCGCCGTGCGGCTGGTGGTCGACACCGGCATCCATGCCAAGGGCTGGAGCCGGGAGCAGGCGGTCGCCTACATGCAGGACACGCTGGGCGTGAGCGAGGCGCGCGCCGTCAACCAGGTGCAGCGCTACATGGTGTGGCCGGCACAGGCGCTGAGCTACAAGATCGGCGCCCTGAAAATCCTGGCGCTGCGCGAAAAAGCGCGAACGGCAATGGGCGACAAGTTCAATCTCGCCGATTTCCACGAGATCGTGCTGGGGCAGGGCACCTTGCCGCTGCCTATCCTCGAACAGCGGGTCGACCAGTGGATTGCGGCGCATCGCTAGGGCTGTCCTGCATACCTTGCAAATAAATCCATCTTCTTTCAGTTCAATTATTCCGTAAAAAAGTTTCTCGAAAACTAGTGAACTAAATCAATTTCCTTGCGTCAAAGAAGTATCCCCACTTGATGCAAGGAAGTTTTAAATGAAGACCCCATTCAACACCGCAGCCATCGCCCTCGTCATCGCCAGCGCCTTCGCCGGCAGCGCCGCCCAGGCTCAGACCCAGGCCGATGCGGCCGCGGCAAGTATCTATCATTTATATGTCTC
>JACXTT010003416.1_pt1 | contig 24422 bp, 22 predicted proteins | sample 9270951 | NCBI WGS metagenome assembly JACXTT01 (sample SAMN15532306, study PRJNA645909) | rock metagenome | isolation source: weathered quartz diorite | place: Puerto Rico | collected 2017-06-21
TGCCCGGCGCTTCACGTCGCCCGGATGCGCAGCGGTCTGTTGCGACGCGAATCATCCGCTGCCGTTCGTCCGTAACACCTTTTCGCTCGTGATGCTCTCGGACGCGCTTCCCTATATCTGGCACAAACGTCTGGTGGCGGACGAGATGATGCGGCTCGCCGGACCCGATGGCGTCGTGGTTCTTCCCCATCTGCACAGCGCGCTTGGCGAGAACTTCTCGGCTGGGAATCCACTCACGCCGGTCGCGTACCGCGAGCTGTTTGCGTCGCAGCAGCCACGATTGTTCAGCGACGAGCGTCTGCTGACCGAGCTCCTCGTCGATCGCAGAGTGGACTTGGCGCACGATGTCACACCGGCCGAACTGGGGAGTGAACCGTCGTTCACACTGATCGCCAGCCGACGCGCCGACCTGTTCCGCCGATACGACGTACCGGTCGAGCAGGGTGTGACCGGAGCGTTACGGGTCAACCCGTTGTACCGGATCGAGCGGCGCGGCAACTCGTCGATCCTGACACTGACGTTCCCGACGCCCGAATACGAGGAGGAGTTTGGCGGATGCCGGCGGTATCTCCCGGATACCGTGACGGTCGACGCCGATCTCCGCGGCCCCATCGTCCCGGCAACACTGGGATCCGCGTACGAGGACCTGCGGCGTCGGCGCGTCGTCATCGACGCCCCGCCGCAGTACTGACCTCCTCGTCCCCGAACGCGTCGAGCAGCAATGGGAGCAGCGTGTCCATCCGCGCGACGGCCGAGCGACCAGGGGTGAGCCCCTCGCGGAAGCCGTGGCCCCGCAGCCGATCGAGGACGCCACGGCGGCTGGTGATCACGTGGACTGGCACATCCCACGATGCGTCGGCTCCACTGACAAGTCCAGGCGGCTGATGATCGCCAATCAGAATCATGACGAAGTCGCGATCGGCCCGCAGGCGGAGGTAGCCGCCAACGGTCATGTACGCATAGGCGAGTGCATGGACGTAGCTCGGCCCGAGGTTGAGCCAGTCGGGCTGATCCGACCAGGCGCGGTCGAGATCGGCCGCGTCGTACGCGTGTGACGTCAAAACACGCGACCAGTCCGGCTGATAGGGCGGTGCGGGTGTGAAGGGCGCGTGCGTCGTAATCGTTGGAAAGAAAATGAAGGCGGGCCGCCGCGGAAGCGGCGCAATCTCGATCGCATCCGCGCGCGCGAGCGCAAACTGATCGTTGATGTCCCACCATCCGAACGGCGGTCCCCGGTAGTCGAGCCGTGCGAGGTCGTAGATAGCCTCGAATCCGTAAAACGAACCTGCGGGCCAGCCCCGCAACAGCCCCGGCATAATCGCGACCGTGCGGTACCCCTGGCGCCCGAATACCTTCACGAGCGTATCGCGCTGCTGCGCCATCAGCCGCACGTTGGTGCGCTGATCGCGCACCTCGGTACCCGAGAGCAGGCTGACGTGTGCGAGCCACGATTCGCCGCCGAAGGTCGTCGACTCGACCAACGCAGAGACCACGGAGCGCCCGGTCTCGCGGATGTCGGCCTCGAGGTGTTCTCGGCTTGCCGCAAGCGCCTCCGCGAATTCCGGCCGATCCCAGCTCACGGCGCCGTAAGATTCGAGAAACATGAGGAACACGTCCGCGCCGCTGACGCGCGCGAGGTTAAAGCGCATCGGCGGCGGCGGCGGGAGCGCCCGCACTCCCGCGCCGGTCATCTCGTACGCGAACTCGCGCACCACCCGCGCGTAGCCCGGTGTGACAGGCTGGGCAAACCGGATGGCGGTCAGAATTCGCGCATCCGCACTCCAAGGAACGCCGCCAAGGCGTTCCGGCAGAGACTGCGCAACCCACAGCAGGAGCGCCACAGCCGCCGTCGCACCCAGCACAACACGTGCAGCCGGGTCGTCGGTTGCAGCGCCGACGCGCCGCAGCGCCCAACGCACCGGTAGATAAATGAGAACGGGGATCAGCACCACTCCGAGGACGACAGCTGCGGCAAGCCACGGCTTTGCCACGAATGCGAACATGGCGCTCACATCCGGAACGAACTGCAGGTCCCAGTACAGATCGAGGTCCCTGCCGTACAGCGAGCGGACGGTCACATCGACATAACGACCGAGGATCAAGACGACCCAAAGAACGGCGAGACCGCGCTCGGTCGCGCGGGACGCCACACCGGGCCAGCGCGGCCTGAGCCAGCGGTGCGCCAGGATCAGTGCGAGGACACAGACCGCGAGCTCGATGGAGACGTCACCGTTCACGCGAATGGCCAGCGTCGGCCAGAGGTTGCTGAACGTCAACGACGCGTTCAGCGCCGCAAGAGCGGCCACGAGAAAGGCCCAACGCAGGACCGTGGCCATGGTTAGTCCATTCGCGACAAGCGGCGGACGTCAACCGCAAACGACCATGACAGCGCGAGCAGTGCAGCGGCGACCGCCATCGCGCTGAGCGGGGTTGGGATGCTGGGCGCCAGGGCGACGCTCAACGCTACCATATGACAAACGCTGATCGTCTTGGCGCGATGGGTCGGCCGCAGGGGACGCGCCAGCCATGGCAGCCGCGATCCTGCCATGACGAAGGCGTACCTCATCATTCCACCGAGGAGAACCCACGCACCGGCTTTGCCATGCTGCCACACGAGGATGGACATCGCCATCACGAAGACCGCATCCGTTTCGACGTCGAACCGCGCACCAAAGGCACTGGTCATCCGGCTGCGACGCGCCAGCCAGCCGTCGACGCCGTCGAGCGCGATCATCACGACGGCGACGGCCGTCCCCGTCGCCGCCATGCGCGGAACCACAGGCTCGCCAATCAGGCTCGCAACAAGTGCCGCAAGCATGGCCCGGACCATCGTGACGTGATTGGCCGGCCCAAACCGGAGATACGGATGGTGGTCGCCAACGAAGCCAAAGGCAATCGCCATCATTGTCGCGAACACCGTCGCGACTTTCGCCGGATACGACGGACCGAGCTGCAGCCACGGGCGAGCAGCCCACGCGAGACCGATCACAACGCCGAGCCCGAGCGCACCCGCGCGGATGACGCTCGCGCGAAGAGGTGTATCGGGAGCGTGCCAGTGAAGGGCGTTCATGTGCGATCCTCGCCGCCCGCATTGTAAGGGCGCCCCGTTCCGAACAGAATGTCGACCGCATGCGCCCAATCGTGATCGTCGTCCCCGGACGGCTCGATGCGTCCACCGGCGGTTACGTCTACAACCGGCGCATGGTGCAAGGGCTCTCCCAATGCGGCTGGTCGGTCGAAGTCCGCGAGCTCGACGACAGTTTTCCGTATCCGACCGCTGCGGCACTGGAGCAGGCCGCCTGGGTCTTCGCCGATCTTCGGGACGGCACTCGCGTGCTCGTCGACGGACTTGCGCTCGGCGCCATGCCCGAGGTGATCGAACATGAAGCGGCGCGCCTTCGAATCGTTGCGCTCGTCCATCTTCCTCTTGGCGCCGACATCAGCATCGACCGGAACGTAGCTGCGCGGCTCGAGGCTTCCGAGCGTCGCGCGCTCGCCGCCGCGGCGCTGATCATCGTCACGGGCACGGCTACGATCGCGCTGCTGGCCAGGTACGGGATCGCGCGCGACAAAATCGTCGTGGTGGAGCCGGGGACGGCCCGTGCACCGCTGGCGAGAGGCTCTGGAGGGATTCCCCTGCGCCTCCTCTCGGTCGCGACCCTCAACCCGAACAAAGGGCATGAGATTCTGATTGAGGCGCTTGCGACGGTTCCCCGGCGGGACTGGCAACTGACCTGCGTCGGCAGCATCACTCGGCATCCGGCGACAACCGCGCGCGTAGCCGCCACGATACGCAGACTGGGTCTCGAGGACCAAGTGATCCTGGTCGGCGAGCTCGACGCCGCGACGCTGGACGGGTACTACGATCGCGCCGATGTCTTCGTCCTGGCCACGCTGCAGGAAACCTATGGCATGGCAGTGGCAGAAGCGTTGGCCCGGGGACTCCCGGTCGTGAGCACGACGACGGGCGCGATTCCCGACCTCGTTGGCGCCGATGCCGGTCTCCTGGCGCCACCGGGAAACATCGAGGCGCTGGCCAGAGCGCTCGCACGGATCATTGGAGACGCCGCACTGCGCGCGCAGCTCGCAGAGGGTGCGCGGTGCGTGCGCGATCGGCTACCAGACTGGGGATGGGCTTACGGGAAGATGGCGACCGCACTCGAGCACCTCGATGGATGATGCCCTGTCACGCTGGCTTCAACTGCGTGAGCCCGCCGATGCCGTCGCGCGATCCGAGCGCCTGACGCGCATAATCGCGGACGCGCTCGCGGGAACGGAGCCGGTCCGCGTTCTCGATCTGGCCACAGGCACCGGTGCAAACTTGCGGTATCTTGCACCGCATCTGCCGCGTCTTCAGCACTGGTTGGTGGTCGATCGCGATCCGGCGGTGCTCGCACGGCTGCCGGCTCTGACATCTTCGTGGGGCGCGGCCCGCCAGTACGATGTCCGGACGCACGTGAATGGCTGCGGCATACGCGGCGAGCGGCTAGAGTGTCACGTCGAGACGAGGCAACTGGATCTGGGATCGCTGACCGATGACGAGATCTTCGCAGGACGTCACCTGGTGACCGCCTCAGCGCTGCTCGACCTGGTCTCGCAGCACTGGCTGAGCGAGCTTGCCGCCCGTTCTCGCGCGGCGCGTGCCGCAGCGCTCTTCACCATCACCTACAACGGGTGGTCGTGCTGCTCGCCGTCGGAGCCGGAGGACGACGTGATTCGCGATCTCCTGAACCGGCATCAGCACACGGACAAGGGCCTGGGCGGCGCCGCGGCGGGGCCCGACGCTGCGGAATGCGTGGTCCGCTGCTTCTCGGATGCCGGTTATCGTGTCGGAACCGATCCGAGCGATTGGTCGCTCGGATCCGCCGAGCACGAGCTCCAGCGACGTCTGATCGAGGGCTGGGCGGAAGCGGCCACTGAAATGCGTGCCGACCCCTCGACGATAGCGGGCTGGCGCGACCGGCGAATCGCGCACGTCGACGCCGGTCGCTCGCGCATCGTCGTGGGCCACCTCGATGTCGCGGCGTTGGCACCCCGCAGATGAGCCGCGCGAACCGTATCATCGGACTGGCGCGCTCACTCGCCATCTACCACGCGATCCCGCTGCGCCAACGGCGTCTGCGGCATTTGTACTCCCAGTTCGTGTCGCACGGCGACCTGGTCTTCGACCTTGGCGCGCACGCAGGCAACCGCACGCGTGCCTTTGCAGCAATAGGGTGTCGCATCGTGGCCGTTGAGCCGCAGCCTGACTTCGCGCGGCTGCTGCGCCTGCTCTTTGCTCGATCGCCAGTCGTCGAAGTGATCGAAGCGGCTGTCGCGAGCGGGCCAGGACAGACGACGCTGTTCATCAGCGAGCGCACGCCGACGGTGACCACGATAGCGGCGCCGTGGCACGAGGCTCGTGCCCGGGAACCGGATTTCTCCGGCGTCCGGTGGGACCGATGCATCGACGTCCGGACCACGACGTTGGATCTGCTCATCGATCGATTCGGGATGCCAGCGTTCGTCAAAATCGACGTCGAAGGATCCGAGCCCGGCGTGCTGGCTGGGCTCAGCCGTCCCGTGCGCTCGCTGTCGTTCGAGTATCTGCCGCGTGCACTCGACTGCGCCCGCGCCTGTGTCGCGCGGCTGAGTGCACTCGCGCCGTATCAATTCAACTGGTCAGCCGGTGAGTCGTACCAACTGGCCACCGGGCGGTGGATGACCGACGCCGAGTTGTTCGCGGTGCTTGAAACGGCGGACGCGCAGCGTCGCCCGGGCGACGTGTATGCACGGCTCGAGGCATCGTAACGCATGGATTCCATCCCGCAGTGGCAGGCCATGACCACCGCCGACGTCCGTCGCGCGGCCGAGCGCGATCCGGTCGTGATCCTGCCGCTGGCCGCCATCGAACAACACGGCCCGCATCTGCCGCTGTCGACGGACCTCGACATCGGCATGGGTCTTCTCGCCAGCGCCTTCCGTCACCTGCCGGACGACTTTCCAGCCTGGGTGTTTCCTGCGCAGGCCATCGGGTCGAGCAGGGAGCACGTACGCTTCCCGGGCACCGTGAGCCTGGACCCAGAGCTCTTGAGCGGTGTGATCTACCAACATGGAGTCGCCCTCTCCCGTTGTGGCATCAGGCGTCTGTTAATCAGCAACAGCCACGGCGGGAATCGCGCGGCGCTGGATGTCTCCGGGTTGAAACTTCGCGAGGAGCGAGGACTGCTGGTGGTGAAAGTCAGCTACTTCGACCTTCCGCGTCCAGCGAGTCTGGATCTGCCAGACTCGGAATGGCGTCACGGGCTGCACGGTGGAGCAGTGGAAACCGCGATGATGCTGTACTTGCGCCCCGATCTGGTCCGCATGGGAGAGGTTCGGGACGCGCAGGCGCTCGGAGAAGAGCTCGAAGGGACGATGCGGCGCCTGAGCCCCGAAGGGGCGGCCTCGTTCTCGTGGCTCGCCGATGATCTCAACCGCTCGGGTGTTGTCGGGAATGCCGGGCGAGCCGATGCGGCGAAAGGCGAACGTCTCGTGGCCCACTACGGTGAAGCGCTGGCAGATGTGATCCGCGACGTTCGGGCGTTCCCGCTCGAGCGGTTGGTCTGAACTGGACGGCCTACTTGCCGCGGTGCGCCCCTGACAGCATTTCATCAAGCCAATGTCCCGCACGCTGGACCTTGGCCGTCACGTACGGGAGGTTGTGGCGATTGAGCGTACCGAAGAGCGGCTGGCGATCCCGCACCTCGATTCCGCCATCCCGCAGCGCCCGGACTTTCTCAGGGTTGTTGGTCAGGAGCTGGATGCGCTGGATCCCAAGGTGCCGGAGTATCTCGATTCCGGCGTCGTAGCGACGTTCATCGGCACCGAAGCCCAGCGTGCCATCGGCGTCGACGGTGTCCAGGCCTTCCTGCTGCAACAGATACGCTCGAAGCTTGTTGCTCAGACCGATACCGCGACCCTCCTGCGCCAGATACAGGAGGACGCCTCCGCCTCTGGCGGCGAAGATGCGCAAGCTGGCGTGCAACTGTTCACCGCAATCGCATCGGAGGCTCCCGAAGAGATCGCCGGTAAGGCAGGCGGAGTGGAGCCGCACGGGCACCGGGTCTGGCCAGCTCTCGCGCTTGCCGATCACAATAGCCACATGCTCCATGAGGCCGTTGGTCTCGCGGAAGCACAGGATGCGCGCATCTTCGGCCTCCTCCAGCGGAACCGGTCCCTCGCTGACGTAGGTCAGCTCGACCCGCACGTCAGCCGCCATGGCTTCGATTTGTGTCGTGGTCGCGGCGAGAACGGCGCGACTCTCGAGCAGGCTCTGCAACTCCGGTGCATGGGCAGGATCGGCGGCGGTGCTCACGACTGCCGGCAGCAGGCCGCCGAGTTTTGCCATCGTCAGCCCGGCCATCTCCGGCGCGGAAGCTTCGCGCAGTTCGCGAGTCTTGCGGCAGCTGCCAATCGCACTCGAGAGGCGCAGAATCTGGCCGGGATCCTCGCCGTTCAGGCTGAGGCTCATGCCTCGAGGTCGATCGACCGTCAGACCCATGGCTCGGGCACGGTGGTGGGTCACCGCCAAACGGACAGGTCCTCGACCGAGTCGTCGGACCCCTTCCAGAGTGTCACCACGCAAGCCCTCGACGGTGGCGAGAAGCGCCGCCCGATCGGGCGCGGCCCCGTCGGGAGCTGTCACATACAGGAATCGCCCTCGCCGCAAATCGAACAGACCGCGTTCTGCCTCGTACATGTGAATGTCCACCCTTGCGGGAAGGAGATGCTGTGAGTACCCCGCTCCACGAACACACGGCCTGGAATCTGATACGCGCAGTACCACCAGGGCTCGGCGGCAGGGAATTCGTGCGTGTGCATCATCTACAACCTGATGTGTGGTTGCAAGTCCACGCCTCCGGCCGGTGGGAAACCTCTGTCGAGGTCGACGCCGTGGCGCATGACGTGATGGAGATGTATCTGCCGCTGCAGCTTCAGGCCGACCTGGTCGTCGCGCAGATCGGACAGAGCCTCGACGGCCGCATCGCCACTGAAAGCGGTCATTCTCACTACGTGACGGGACGAGCCGACATCCGACGCCTCCATCGCCTCCGAGCCCTGGTCGATGCGGTGGTCGTCGGAGCCCGTACCGTCGCCTCCGATGACCCTCGTCTGACCGTGCGGGAGGTCGAGGGCGACAACCCGGTCCGCGTTGTTCTCGATCCCGACGGCCGCCTCGATACGGGGAGGAACGTGTTTTCCGATGGTGCCGCGCGAACGCTTGTTGTTCGCCGCGCGCCCGAGAAGGACGCCCGTCCCTCCGCTGAAGGCGACGTCCTGATGATCCCTTTCAGCAGCGCTGACGGCTTCGATCCGAGGATCGTTCTCCGGATGCTGCGGGACGCCGGGTACCGACGCGTGCTGATCGAAGGTGGAGGTATCACGGTGTCGCGGTTCGTGCAGGCCGGTGTCGTGGATCGCCTGCACGTCACGGTTGCGCCGCTGCTCATCGGCTCCGGCCGCCCGGCGCTGACGCTCAGCACGATCCAGTCGCTCGATCAAGCGCTGCGGCCGCGATGCCGGCATTTCCGTCTCGGCGAGGATATCCTCTTCGATTTGGATCTTCGTACGCGTGCGTAGTCCTAAGCTGCGTCACACTTCGCTTTCGTAGCTGCCCCACGCGACGTGAGATTCCCTCAACGTCACGCAGAGCGAGGCCACGCCACGGGCCGCGGCGCCCAGCTTGCCGGAGCGAACGGCTCGAACAAGACGGTCGAAGATTTCTCGCGCGAGCACCTCGGTCGTGGTGTTCTTCCCGGCGAATGCCGGTTCCTGGTCCAGATTGCGGTAGTTGAGGTCCGCGAGCACGGCCCTGAGCTGCTCGCTGGCGCGCCCGATGTCCACCACGACGCCGTCGGCATCGAGCTCCGGACGTCGAAAGGTGACGTCCACCACGTAGGTGGCTCCATGAAGGTTCTGCGCGGCACCAAAGACATCGCCCTGAAGGCTATGGGCAATCATGAAGTGGTCTCGTACATTCACGCTGTACACGTCAGGACCTCATCATCTGATCGAACCAAGCCATCGAATCACGAATCACGATGGTGCGCATATCGAATCCGGTGACAGAGGGCGCCGGCGGGATCGTGGCTCAGTCTTGCCAGCACGTCCGGGAGATCCTCGAATGCACTTTCGGCGGTAATCAACGTGTCGAGCCGCGGATCGCGAAGCAGGTCCAGAGCCAGCGCCATTCGCCGTTGCGGATTCCACCGCGACGCGCGGCCAGGAGGGAGCCGAGCAACCTGGCTGCTCCTGAGCGTCAGCCGGCGGGAGTGGAAGTCTTCGCCCAGGGGAAGCACGACGGGTCGGATCCCATACCAGCTCGCCTCGACGATGGTTGCTTCGATGCCTGCAGTGGCCAATGCGCTCGCCAACCCCTCCGGCTGACCGCTCGCGTGGATGACGAGATCGGCATTGGCGTGTGGCGGCGCCTCAGTACGAAACGAGAGGCCAAGCCCCTGGGCAATCACTTTGCGCGCGGGATTGATGTCGACAACGGTCACAGAGGCGCCCGGGGTCTTCCGGCACAGCCACGCAACGAGCAGTCCCACGACACCCGCGCCGATGACAACGATGCGGTCTCCAGCCAGTGGTCGCGCATCCCACAGCACGTTCACGGCGGTCTCCATGTTGGCCGCGAGTACCGCGCGGCCAGCCGGCAGGTCGTCGGGAACGGGAGTCACTCGAGAGGCGGGAACGCAGTACAGGTCTTGGTGCGGAAAGAGACAGAATACGAGGCGACCCGCAAGATCGTTCGGCACGCGCGCCGGAGCCTCCTCGACCTCGCCGACGCTCGCATAGCCGTACTTGACCGGGCCGGGGAACTGGCCTTCCTGGAAGGGCGCACGCATCGCCTCGTATTGAGACGAGGGGACTTCACCTTTGAAGACCAGCGCTTCGGTGCCACGGCTGATTGCGGAGTACACGGTGCGGACCAGCACCTCGTCCTCCTGCCGTGGCGCCAGCTCGGCGCGCACGATCTCCCCGTGTCCGGGTGCCCGAATCCAGAACTGCCGAGCGGTGTGGATGTGCGACACGTTCTGCTCATTGTTCGTCGTGACAGGACCCCACGCGTGCCGGGTGCCACCACGCACAGGCGCATCACGATACCGCATCGCGAGACCGATGGAGACCGTAGCCTCGCGAAGGCGAGCATGTCTATCAGGACGGTAAGGTGTACGAGGTCACGTACGCTCGTGACCGGCTGACGCGAGCGCAGGTGTGCGTGCCCGCAGGCTCAGACCAATCGAGGATCCGATCCGGCCGAATGTGTCACCCGACTCCTGAGATTTCACAGTTACCCATGTGTCCGGAATGGACCAGTTAAGAGTGGCGCGCCCTGCAGGACTCGAACCTGCGACCTCCTGGTTCGTAGCCACGACTGTCTGTTCAAAAACCCGCGAATCTATTGAACGAACTGCCGCCTGCCACGCGGCGCCGCCACGCGATCGGTCCTCAGACTGCCGGACGCGCGTCCGACGTTATGAAGATGTTCTCGGACTCGGATCACGATGCCGTTTTCGTGGGCAGCAGCGAGAGCGTTGGCGATCTGAATGGCGTAATCGATAGCCTTGCACGCCGAAACGCTGTGCTCGCGAAGGGTGCTCTCTTCGAGGAGTTCGGAGACGATGTCGGGGACGTTAGCGGGCTTGTAATCGATTCGGCGCGATGTGGCGGCTAAATCGGTCGGGTTTGTTCCGTCACAATTCGCTTCTTGCGCGCGTCGCCCTCAACGCGCGGATATAATCCGCGCCCGGCAACCCATAATCGATCCCTTTCCGACGAGGCGCCCATGAGTCCGATATCTCCCACGGCTGTGAGCGTCACCGTCGATGACGACGCCGCCCTCGAGCGAACCACGCTCCGCGTCGTGAGCCTTCGACTGCTGCCGTTTCTCTTCGTCCTGTACATCCTCAATTATCTTGATCGATCGAACGTCGCCATTGCCGCGTTGCAGATGAATCGCGATCTCGGCTTCAACGCGGCCGCATATGGACTGGGAGCTGGAATCTTCTTCGCCGGCTACGCACTCTTTCTAGTGCCCAGCACGCTGATGCTCGCGGGGCTCGGGGCCAGGCGCTGGATCGCAGGCATCATGCTGACGTGGGGGCTAATCGCCTCGGCGATGATGTTCGTGCGAACGCCAGCGCAATTCTACACGCTGCGCTTTCTGCTCGGCGTCGCCGAAGGTGGATTCTATCCGGGCGCGGTGTATTACTTGAGCCATTGGTTCCCCGCTGAGCAGCGTGGTCGCGCGATCTCATCGTTCATGATCGCGATTCCGCTCTCAAGCGTGGTAGGCGGTCCGCTTGGCGGATGGCTGCTTGGATTCGACGGTCGCTTCGGCTGGTACGGCTGGCAATGGGTCTTTGTCGTCGAGGGTATTCCCTGCATTCTGCTCAGCGCCGTCGTTGTCAACTTTCTCACGGAGCGAATCGAGGACGCGCAATGGCTCAAAATCGAGGAACGCGCGTGGCTCACCTCGCGGATAGAACAAGAACGCGATGCCCCCGGACCGGCACATCACGTCTCGGCGTTGAGCGTGTTGACGAATCCGATTATGTGGCTGATCGGCGGCATCTTCTTCCTATTCAACACGGTCGCGTACAGTTACGTGTTTTGGGCACCCACAATCATCAAAGAGGCGTTGCAGACGAGCGACGCGGGTACCGGACTTGTCGTCGGCGGCATCGCGTGCACGACTGCATTGGCGCTGCTCGCCGTGGGCGCCAGTTCGGATCGCACGGGCGACCGATCACTTCACACCGCCGGATGCGGGATCGCTGGCGCAGTCGGGCTACTCGGTGCGGCGCTGGTGCATAGTCCTTCGATTGAAGTTGCCAGCTTGGCACTGGTAGCAGCGGGATTCCTCGCGTATTACCCCGTTCTCATGTGCCTGACGACCGTGCTGCTGCGTCGTAATGCGGCGGCAGCTGGCATTTCGTTCGTCAATGCACTCTCGAGTACGGGTGGCATCATCGGTCCTTGGTTCGTTGGTTGGCTGAAGGATGCAACTGGTGGTATCGCGGCCTCGTTCGTCACGCTGGCTGCACTCGGAATTGTCGGTTCTGCACTCTGCGTAGTGCTGTGGCGACAGACGGAATCGCGTCGTCACGTGCCACCCGAAGGATTTTGAATTTATTGGCGCGCCCTGCAGGACTCGAACCTGCGACCTCCTGGTTCGTAGTTGCAGGAGCATCGAGACCATCGGTTGCCACCAAGTACTGCCGAGTGATCTTTCTGCGAGAGTCTGCTGGGGTCTGAGCGTCAGCGAGCATCACGATTTCCCACTGGTTGTGACTACGGGAGGGCACACATTTGGGCACAGCGGACTGCTTCGCTGAACTCCCGACGCACAGAGTCGACCGGGTGACGTCACACAGGACCTCCCTCACCACCAACCGCACGCACTGGCTACGGTAGATCTCCTGAGTCCTCAATGGTGTTCTCGGTTTCAGAGAGCGGGTTTTCGCTTTTTGGGCGATGTCGCCTTCGCGTTCCCACGGTGAGAGTCCCGAGTCTTGATAGAGATCCCATTGTTCCTGCTCACTCGCGCAGTTTCCCGCGAGTTTTCGGACCGCGCAATCGATCAGATCGTCCCTCAGTTTCTGCCACACGCTCTGGCGACTCTTGCCGTCGACAAACGGCAGGCTGACCCGCGGTCCCAACTGTTGACTCTTTGTCATGCCTCCACAAAAATCGGCTCGCGCGCCATGCAAACTTCGTTCGGGATCCGAATTCTCGCAGACGGAAGCAATCAGCGAGCGACCTGTTCGGCAGGCTCATGGCAGATCTCTTTGTTGCGCTTGGGTACGAGCAACGGCGCCCAAACGTTCATAAATCAGGCAGGGAATTAGACCTGTCGACGACCCATCGGCTTGAGCCTCGCCGCGCTATTGCAGAGTGCAAGGCGACGTCGACGCCAGCGACGGGAAGGGATTTGAACAAGCTTGTGGGCGCTATCGACGCCGAAAACCGTGGAATGGATACGCCTACGGGCTATTTCGTCTCGTTGGCGGGCTTCACGGAAACTGCCCTGGAACGGGGCTCCTGTCTGATTCGATCCCGGCGACCGAACGCGCCTATCGCTTTTCGCTAGCTTACGCATCCGAAAGATGTGCTGTCCCCGTTCCCGTGCCCGGGTTCGGAGCATTACCCTGTTGATGATGTCCGCCTTGGCGAGGTTACTTGCGATCGTGGCAGCCGCGCTGCTTGCCACCTGTGCAGAGCACCACCCCACGGCTCCAACCGATGAGCGTCAGGTCGCGTCAGATGTAGGCACAGTACGGTCGCCTGTCATGTCGCGCGACGGCGCCGCGATTGCCTTTGCCGCGGTCGGCCCCGGTTACATCAACCCGCAGATCTGGATCGTGCGTGCCGACGGTTCAGGGCCGCCGCGTCCCCTGACGAGCGACACGTCACAAAACTACGATCCCGAGTTTTCCCCGGACGGGCGGACGGTTTACTTCACTTCGTCGCGCGAGCCGCAGGGCGTGTATCGCATTTCGTCCACCGGCGGGCAGCCGGAACTGGTGGAGGCAGGTGGCTATGCGGCGCGGTTTTCCCCAGACGGTCAGACGCTCCTGGTCGGCAGTGCCGGCAAGCTGGTCGCGCACCCGCAACGCGAGGGCGCGCCATTTGAGTTGCTGCCCGAGGTCGCCAACTCGTACGCGCCCGTGTGGTCGCCCGACAGCACACGCGTGCTCGCCACGGTGACCAACCCCGACACGCGACAACCAGACTGGTGGATTGCAGGGGCATCTCATGGTCAACCGGTGCACACGTCGCTCGCGGAGGACCTGCGGCGCCAGGGGTTCAATTACGTCGCCACCAATGCGTGGCTCCCCGGCGACTGGATCATATTCACCGGCCGCATCGGCGAGACGCAGACGCTGTGGAAGGTTCAGCTGAGGCCCGATGGCACGACCCCGGATCACGCCGTGCGTGCGACGACCGATGAGGCGGGCGATTCGCAGGCGTCGTTCGCAGCCGGGCACCTCGTGTTCGCTCGCACGGATGTCGGCATGAATTTCTGGGCTATGCCTTTCGACTCGTCTGGTGAGTATGTTGCAGCCACACCAGTGCGCCTCACGACGGGCGGCGCACGCAAGGGGCAACACTCTCTCGCCGGGGGGAAGTTGCTCTACAGCGCGCAGGACGGCGACCGGGTTTCCCTCTTCGTGCAGGATGCCGGATCGCCATCCAAGCTGCGAGACGGGTTGTTTTACTCGCTCGTGGTACCCGACGGATCGGGGTACGTCTACGGCGAAGGCACCAAAGAAGACCTCAAGGTTTCGCTGAAATCATTCGTGTGGTGGCGATTCTGGTCGTCGGTCCTCTGCGAACATTGTGGGATGCCTCGAGCATTCACACCCGACGGAGGCAAGTTGCTGCTGTGGAGCGATGCGCCGCCCGCGCCGCATTTCGATCTCCTCGACCTCCGCACGCGGCAGGTCAAGACGGTCGTGGTCGCGGACGCACCGCTCTCCGGCCCTCGCCTCTCGCCAGACGGCCAGTGGATTAGTTTCGTCGCGAAGGTCGGCGAGGGATGGCAGGGGTTCGTGGCGCCTCTTCGCGACGATCGGCCGGCGCATCGCGCCGAGTGGGTACCCGTTACAGCGCCGTCGGGCTCATTTTTCTACGCGTTCTGGTCAGCACGCGACGACCTCGTCTACATTCTGTCGTCGCGCTCCCAAGGTGGAAATCTGCGATTCCTCGACGCACAACGCGTGGATCCCGCCACGAAGCGGCGCGTCGGGGAGCCCGTTGCCGTCTACGAATTTGACGAATCACTCGTGCCGGGCATGGACGCGCTCTGGAATCCGATCAGCATCGAGCACAATCGACTCATCCTCGAGCTGGGTGGCGCGAGTAATAGCGTCTGGATCAAGTAGGCTGCTCTATTTTGTCGAGCGGTCACCTTGTGCCTTGGACGGCGCCGGCAATTTGGCCAGTCCGAATCGCCGGTCGTCCGGCGTGCTATCGGCCTCCGCGACCCGTCCCCGGTCTCCGTGCGAGCGCTCGCCACAATGGCGCCCTCAATGGCGGCCGGTTTATCTCCCGTTCATCCACGCCGAATTAGAGTCTCGACATCGTGTAATGCGAAAGGGGCTTCTATGACCAGACGTGTATTCGCGGCGCTCGTGTTCGGCACTGCAGCCACGGTTGCCGCGCCGGTCATGGCGCGAGCACAGACCTTCAAGGTTGAGAAATTCGACATCAAAGGCGACGGTGGCACCGACTACGTGGCGGTTGAACCCGCCACAGGTCGAGTGTTCGTCTCGCGCGGCGACCACATGATGGTCGTCGAAGGCGCGACCGGGAAGGTGCTTGGCGACATCACCAACACGCCTGGTGTTCATGGCGCCGGCATCGCAACAAAGGCGGGCCATGGGTTCACCACGAACGGCGGTGACATGACGGTCACGATGTTCGACCTGAAAACGCTCGCCGTCATCAAGCGCATCATGGTCGGCCCGGGTCTCGACGGCATCATGTACGACGAGGCGGACGACAAGATCATCCACACCAATCACAGCCGCCCGATCGGGACTTTGATCGCGATCGATCCGCACACCGGTGACATCGTCGGCACGGCGGAACTCGAAGACGTCGCACCCGAGGGTGCCGCCGCCGACGGCAAAGGTCGCATCTTTGTCAACAACGAGGGGAAGAACACGATTCAGGTGATCGACGTGAAGACATGGAACGCTATCGCTTCCTGGCCGCTGGCGCCATGCGAAGGCCCCACGGGGATCGCGTACGACAGGACAACCAATCGCATCTTCTCCGGCTGCAGTCGCAACTCGGTCGTGGTCGACGCCGCAACGGGCAAGGTGGTGGCGACGATCACGAATGGCACGCGAGTCGACGCACTTGGGTGGGATGCGTCGCGCAAACTGATCTACATCCCGAACGGCGGCGAGGGGAACGTCACGGTTGTTCGCCAGGATTCGGCGGACAAGTACACCGTCGTGGCGACGGTGAAAACGTTCCCCGGTGCGAAGACGGTCACCGTCGACCCCATGACCCACAACGTTTACCTGTTCCAGCCGGAGCGCGGCCCGGCGCCGCCACCCGCACCTGGCGCGCCACCTCCCGCGGCGGGCGGCGGGAGGGGCCGCGGGCCGCAGGGACCGGTCATCGCTGCCTGGTTCATCAAGATCACGTCGTGATCGCCACGCTGTACCGCGAAGAGCTGCGCGCCTCGACGCGCGGGCACTTCGCGTGGCTCGGCGCGGGAGTGGTCCTGCTGGCGCTCGGCGGCGTTGCCGCCGCCGCCACGCAGGACACGTGGGTCGACGGCTACGGCATCATCGCGTATTTCCTGGTGCCGCTCGCCTTTGTGCCGCTCGCGGCAGGCGTCATCGCCGCGCCGCGGGCGAACCGTTTCGTCGAGAGCCTGTTCACCGCGCCCGTTGAGCGACGCGACTGGTTTATCGCCAAGGTGCTTGTGCTCGTCACGCTCGGCGCCGCGTATTACATCGCGCTGCTGCCGATTCTCGCCGTCTATCTCGCGCACGTGCCAATGCCGCTGCTGCTGCGCAAGCTGCTGATGTGGGCGCCTGGCCTTCTCGTCGCGAGCATTGCCATTGGCACACTGATCGGAGTGCTGTTCATTGGCCGCAGCATCGCCGCGCCAGCGGCGACCGGCATGGGCATCTTGCTCGCGTACGCGGCGCTCGTGCCGCTGCAGGAGCTGATGGTGGCGCGTGGCAATGGCGCAACGCGCATTGGTGCGCTGACGCTTCTCAGTCCCGCGGTGCTGCTCAAGAACGCACTCGGTTTCACCCTCGTGACCGGCACGATTCCGGCGACGCACACGGCAACGTGGGTCGCGGCGGCGTTCGTCATCGGCGGCGCGTTCGCCATCGCGACGTGGACGTTCCTGCATCTGCAAGGCGTCGAAACGTGGGAAGCAAGGCGCGGCCAGCGGTGGACCGTCACCGCGGCGATCGCCGCGCTGTGCATCGTTCCCATCGCTACCGCGGATCGCAACTACGATGTCGCAGCGCCGCGGCCCAACACCGCGCCCGCAATTCCCGGCCTCTTCGCCCGCGGGAACGGTAGCTTCGGACTAACCGAGCCGGGAGGCGCGATGCCGTTTCGGTGTTGCGGCACGATGCTCAATCGCGACGCACCTATCGCGACGGACGCAGAGACGAAGCAGGATCTGCTGATCCTGCTCCCCGTCGAGACGAACCGGAAACTGACGCAGTTCACGCTGAAGCTCGATCCGCAGGCCGGACTGACCGCCGTCGTCGAGGGTGCGCCCGCGATGCCAGCACTCGACGAGCACACCTATGACAGCGATGTGGGTCCGGCCGCGGTTGACGGTCATCACGTGAAAACCGGGTGGATCGCGCGCGTTCCGGTGACGCTGCATCCGACCAGGCCGTGGGATATCGGCGGCAACCGATATCCGATGACCATCGGCGTCACGTATGCTGCCGAAGGCGACGCGGTGCCGCGTACGATCAGCTCGCGCACCGCGGTGAACGCACAAGTGGCGACCGGGATGTACGAGATGGCGGGTGCTGGTTCGCTGCTGCCGATCTGCTGCTTCGCTGCTGCGTGGCGCCGGTGGAGGCGCACGCGGTGACCGCTTCCACCGATTACGCGATCGAAACGTCCGGTCTAACGCGGCGCTTCGGATCGTTTGTGGCCGTCGATGATGTCACACTGCGAATTCCAAGAGGGCAGCTGTACGGGTTTCTGGGTCTCAACGGGGCCGGCAAGACGACGACAATCCGCATGCTGACGACGCTGCTGCCGCCGACTGAGGGATCGGCCAGGTTGTGGGGGCACGACGTGCAGCGCGAGCCGCTCGCCGTGCGCCGGTTGGTCGGCCTGGTCAGCGATGAAACGAGCGAGAGCCAATCGGCGTGGACCGCGCGCGAGTATCTTGGCTACTTTGCGCATGTCCGCCGTTTGGCGAAGTCGGACGCTGAGGTGCAGCGGATCCTCGACGCGGTCGGGCTCGATACACGCTTCCGCGACAAGTTGATCGGTTCGTACAGCACCGGCATGAAGCGGCGCGTCGAGATTGGCCGCGCGCTGATGGGCGGACCGAAGGTGCTCTTCCTCGACGAGCCGACACGTGGGCTCGATCTGCCGGCCAAGCGCGAGATGTGGCGGCTGCTGCAGGACCTCGCGCGGCGCGAGCAGGTGACCACCTTTCTCAGCAGCCATGACGCGCAGGAGATCCGGACGCTCTGCTCGCAAATCAGCGTGATTGCGAACGGCCGGCTTGTGTTCAGCGGAGCGGCGCAGGATCTGGGCACGGATCTCGATAGCTTCGAGGAGCGCCTCGTCGCTCTCCTCTTGTCGGGCGAACAGGTGGTCCCGTCAGCCATTCAGTAAACGAGATTCATCCGCCGTTCATTTCTTGGGGCGTATAGGGCATCAGGAGATGCGATTCCGGCCGTAGAGGATGCGACTGGTTGTTGAGCGGCTAGCGACATCCACCCGCGGCGGGGTTTCTTCTTATGCTGGTCTATTGGTGGGCTGCATGCGGTGTTCTCTTCATAGCAGGGGCTTCACCCTTGCCAGCTTGTGGTCAGGACGCACCGGCATCTCACGCCGTGGCCCTGGGGAGCGCGACGACACGGACGACAACCGATGTCGAGCAAGCGGCATCGCAGGCGCCGACGGCGGCCGGGAAGCCAGTACGCGCTTTCTTGCCGGCGCTCATCCATAACCTTGGCGACGACGTCAAACACATCCCACGTCGCAACAGCCTGTACTGGCTGGGAGGTGGTGCGGCGCTGGCGCTCGCGGTCCATCCGGCCGACAAGGATCTCAATGCACATTTAGTCGGACACTCCAACCCGTTCGTCGCTGGAGAAGTGATCGGCGAAACGCCGACAATACTTGGCGCGTCGGCGGCGACGTACCTCGTCGGGCGTCTGAAGAGTTACCCCCGAGTCCAGCATCTCGGCATGGACGAAATCGAGGCGGCCCTTCTCGCGGAAGGAATCGCACAAGGCACCAAACAGATTTTTCGACGCGATCGTCCGCCGCTTGCAGACGGCACCAAGCAATCCGGGTTTTCGTTTCCATCGGGGCACGCGACCTTGACATTCGCAGCCGCGACGGTGCTGCAGCAGCACCTCGGCTATCGCGCGGGTATTCCGACATATTTGATTGCGTCCTATGTCGCTGTATCTCGCCTGCACGACAACCGTCACTATGCGAGTGACGTGGTGATGGGTGCGGCGACCGGCATCATCATTGGCCGTTCGGTGACATGGCATGGCCGTAACTTCTACGGCTCATTGATCCCTGGCGGCGTGGGCGTCACCATTAGGGCCCGCGGCAATTAGGGCTCGAAATCTAAGCCGGCTCTGGCGTGCCACGTACGATCTGCAAATGTCAAAGGGCATCTGGCGGGACGAAGTTGTCAGCACGGTTCGGGGGGACGCCACAGTTCGATGTCATTTGCGAGGTGTCGGATGCGTTCTCACTGTCTGTTCATCGAGACACGCGTACCGTTGGGGCATGTTCCAACGCATTTGCTGTCTTGTGATCACGGTCGCGATGGTCGGCCACGCGCGGGCGCTACGCGCGCAACAGCCCGATGAGGATGCGAGAACCCAGTATCCGCGGCTGCTCATAGATTCGTACGCGAGCCTCAGCGTCGGGGCCGTGGATTACCTCTTTTCGCCCCGACTGCTGCAGCCCGGGTTCCAAGTAGCAACCGTCGACACACCGCACCTCACAGTACGCGTTGCGCTCTTCGGCCATGAATTCAACCGGTTTATCGCGGTGCAGGGCAGCTATATGCGTCCGGTGCAGTTCATTTCCTATCGTAATGTGAACGGCGCTGGTGGCACTGATCACCACCATGTGCGCGTCAACTTCGGCAGTGTGACGCTGAAGACAAGCGCCCCAATTGCGACCCGGCTAGCTATATATGGAGAAGGTGGACTCGGCTTCACGAGCCGCACGGGGTTCGCGATTCGTGGAGCGCCGGCCGTCACGGACGCGCACTTCGCGTCACTCCTGGTTGGTGCCGGTATCGACTATCAGCTGAACGAAAATTGGACCGTCACAACCGGCATGACCTACTCGCCTCCGAAGGCGTCCGTCGCGCAGCCGCGGACAATCTTCACGTCCGGAGGATTTCGATACACGATGCGGCGATTGCCCGACGTGCAGAACGAGGCGAACGGTGAGAACGCGGCGATTTTTCCCCATCACCTCGTGCAAATTGAGTATTCGTCAGGCGTCGGCTACTCGGTAAACGAGTTTGTGTCGACCAAGGTGCCGATTTTCTGGGGCGGCAACGCCAAAGTGGACATCGGTGTCGCGCCGCACTATGAGCGCAACGTCTTTCATACCGTCGGATCTTCGCCCTGGACATCGGGACGAGCGCGGGCGTGTACATGACGCGGCAGAAGGACGACCGGTTCTATACTGCGTCGGTTTATCCGTTATTGCGGTTTACGTTTCTCCGGACACAGCGCGCCGACGTGTACTTCGCATACTCCGCGGCCGGACCGACATTCATCTCGAAAGTGCTGCTCGACAACCTTGATACCGGACATCACTTCACGTTCCAGGACTTCATGTCGATTGGCATGTTCGCGGGGAAGAAGCGGCGTATGAACGTCGGTGTAAAGATCAATCATTTCTCGAACGGCAACATCTTCACGCAGAATGCGGGTGTGACGATTCCGCTCACGTTTGCCGCTGGATACGCGTTCTGAACCGCACGGCTCAGGAACACAGAGCCCGAGGCCGCAGGAACTGGCAATCCCGGGCAAGGAAGCGAAGCGCCCATGCTAACGACGTCACGCCACTGAAGGCTTCGTAATTCCTATTTGGCGTTCGCTAGATAGCCGCGTCGTGTGCGCACCGTGAAATGGTCGTGCCCGCGTTGGGCGGCTAACTGAATCGTTCGATAGGAACCGTCCATCGTCTGGTTCAGTGGCGAGTACGCAATCACGTATTGGTTCCGAATCTGCCGCGCGAGCTCCAGCATGACAGCGTTGATTTGATCAGCGTCAGCGGGAAAGAAGGCGCTGCCGCCGGTCTCCTGCGTGAGCCGCTCTAGCTCGTGGCGCCCGCGTGCGGCGGTGGACACATTGCTGCCGAACAACCCTACCGCGTCGACCACGATTTCATGACGTTGCGCCTGGCGTACAACCTGCGGAAATCGGGCGACGCTTGCGTTGTCATTGCCGTCCGTGATGACGAGCAGCACCTTTCGCGGTCGCGTCGCGTGATCCGCCACGTACGATTGCGACGTGTCGATCGCGTCCCACAACGCCGTGCCGCCAATCGAGTCCAGGCGCGCGATCCGCCGCTCGAGAACAGTGAGATCGCTCGTAAATGGCACGTCAAGATCGACCTTATCCGCGAAGTTCACGACGCACAGTTCGTCCATAGGGTTCGAGGCGCGCGCGAACGCCAGAGCGGCCGCTTCAACCTTCGCGCGCAGCGTTCGCATGCTCCCGCTGTTGTCGATGAGCAGCCCGATTGAGACGGGCACGTCCTCGCGTCGGAACACCTCGATCGGCTGGCGCTTGCGGTTCTCGTACACGGTGAACGCGTCGCGATCGAGATTCGTGACGGGGACGCCGTGCCCGTCGATCACCGTAGCCTGCAGCAAGACGAGGCGAGTAGCGGCGCGAAAAATCCCTCCTTCTTGCGCAGGCACAGCGGTCGCCGTCGTCATCACCAGCGCCACGAGCGCGGCGACGCGGCTCATGGTGCCGGATCCGACACCGGCGCAGGCGCAAGCTGCAGCTGCAACGGAGTGTCGGGCTGAAAGATGACCTCGCGGCCCTTCCCCAGCAGGTTCCGGTACACCGTCCGTCCGACACCGATCACTGCGAACGCAAGACCAACGGGCCGCGCAACCTGGCTCAACGCCGTGCCGACCAGTCCGAATCCAAAGAAGGCACCCAATCCGGGGTTGCCGACATGCGTCTCGGTTTCCAGCGCCCCAGTTGAGTCATTGAAGTCGGCGTCGCTTTCATGATGCGTCGACGCGCTAAGGGCGAGCACTGCCAGTGCGGGTGCAATGAAGCGTACCTTCGAATTAGTGACGGTCGCGCCGCCTTCTTCGTCAAGCGTAACGCGGTCATCGGCGCTGCTCTCCACGGAATACAGCGACGCGAGCAGCGGCGCCGCTGCATTGGTCTGCGGGAACTCGGCACGTTCGATCAGAAAACGCAGCGCACCGTTTCGGTGCAGATGTCTAGCGGGTTTCGCGTACGTGACTTCGCCGATGAGCCGTGTTCCTTCCGGAACGACCAGCTGCTGGCCATCCCCCGACATCACGGGCTGGGTGACGACAGCCTCGACTGGAGTGCCACGCGGTGTCTTCGACGAATCGAGTGACGTGACGAGCCTTGCCGACAGCACAGTGCCCGGTGCAGCGCTCCCTGCGATCGGCAATAGCGGTTCGCCCGGTGCGCCAACATTAAGCGGCGACACGAGCTCCGCCGCGTACATTGTGCCCGCGTTGAGGAACTGGGGATGATAAGGCAGCAGGTCTATGGCCGCGGCCTTCAGCCGTTGCAGACGACCCGGCTGTTTGATGATGCCGACCGTCTCGCGTGTACGCGCCTTCACTTCGGCCGTGGCTTCGCCGATGCGCGTGCGAATCGCACTATGCGCTTCTTTCTTCCCGTCGCTGTCGGAGCCAGAGGACGGTGCGATCTTGAGCGTTGGCCGTACGATCGCAGCGCGCACGATCGTGGCGATTGGCAGTTCGCCGCCATTGGACAGAACGACGGAATCGAATGCGAGCACCACACGACTGTGCGGTGAGAAATCACCGCCGAGCAACGCCCTGGCGCGGGCGAGTCGGGACGGCGGGTCGAGCCGTTCAACATGGCCGGTCACCCGCGCTCCCTTCGGAATCACGAGCCGGTCGTACACGAACACCGCGTCGGCCAGGGTCGCTGTGATGGGCTGGCCGACGCGCTTCACCGCCGTGCGGCGGTCCAGCGTCACATGCAGTGGCCGTCCGGCGACCATAACCAGATCGTGTTCGTCGTCGGCCGCCGCTGCGTCTCGTGCTCCCGTCGCCAGCATCGCGACGAACAGCGACGCCATGACGACGGTACGAGGCGTCATGGCTTCTTCGTGCTCTTCTGCGCGGTGGCCTCATGCGCAGTTTCGGCGCGCTCCGTTGCGGCCGATTCATGCTCGGTGGCAATCGCCTTGCCGGTTGCCGCGTCTATGTTGACCTCCTCGACGCCCTTCTTGCCGGCGACTATAAAGTCGTACGAGTAGATCAGGCGCCCCTTCTCGCGCTCGAGTTCGACGCTACGAATGGTGCCATTCGGTAAAATCGCGCGAGCCGCTGCAGCAGCGGTTGCTTCGTCGACCTTGGCCTGCTTCGCGAGCGCGGCTGGAACGTCTTTCTTGTACGTCGTCTGCGCGGACGCGCTGACGGTTGCCAGCATAAGTGCCGCGATGAATGCGATGCTCCGCGTCATCCGAACCTCCTTGGCGTAAGACGGCACACCATCAGAATCGGCTTGCGGTACACAAGGCGCATGATTTCCGAAATGCTATCGGTCGCCACATGACAATCCGATGACGGGATACGGTCCAGCTGTGCATCAGAGCGTTGCACGCGCGTTGCGCGTCGTCGTGATGTGCAGAGCAGATCACGTCCGCGACAATCACCTGACTTGACGAACGGGCGATGAGCACTTCCGTGTCCTGGGCTTTCACACTTCCGAACACATGAGTCACATTTCCCACCGTCGCGTACAGTTCACGCGGTTGTGACTCCCAATTCACCCCGCTGTTTCAATGCGAAGCGATGCTGGCTGGCCAAGAGGTCCAGCCATGACGAAATTCTCTTCCTTCTTCACGTCGGCATTTCTCTTATTGTCTGTGGCGGCGACAGATGCCCAGGCCCCGAGCAGCTCGATCCAGGGCCGCGTGACCGACTCCTCCGGCGGCGTTCTCCAGGGTGCGAGCCTAACGCTGCAGCCGGGAGGTGAGCACACCGTGACCGGCAACGACGGCCAGTACGCCATCGCCAGTCTGGCGCCCGGCACCTACACGCTCACCGTCAACTTCATCGGCTTTGAGCCATTCGAGCGCAGCATCGAGGTTCCGGCGGGACAGGCCGTGCGCGTCGATCCGGTCGTGCAGGTGGAAGGACAGAGCGCCCAGGTGCTTGTCACCGCGCGTCCGAGAGGCGAAGTCGAACAAATCAACCGCGAGCGCACGGCGGACAACATCGTGCAGGTGCTGTCGGCGGAGGTCATCACGAGCTTGCCGAACGCCAACATCGCCGACGCGCTGGGCCGGCTGCCGAGCGTGACGCTCGAGCGCGACGAGGGTGAAGGCAAGTACGTCCAGATTCGGGGCACCGAGCCGCGGCTGAGCAACCTGACGATTGACGGCGTCAACGTGCCGTCTCCGGA
>JACXTT010003417.1_pt1 | contig 24416 bp, 19 predicted proteins | sample 9270951 | NCBI WGS metagenome assembly JACXTT01 (sample SAMN15532306, study PRJNA645909) | rock metagenome | isolation source: weathered quartz diorite | place: Puerto Rico | collected 2017-06-21
CCCCAGTAGGTGAAGAACATCTCGCGGATCGAGCGCTCGTCGGTGGGGATGACGCCCCACTTCGGCTCGAGCTCGTGGAAGCGCTCGCCCATGCTGGTCAGGATGTCGACCAGCGAGAAGCTCGCCCCCACCATGGGCGTCCGCTCGAGGTAACGCTGGAACTGCTCGATGGTGCGGAGGACGCCCGCGCGCTGGAGCGCGTTCGCTCCGTCGCCTTCGGCCACCACCAGGAAGGGCTCGCTGCCGCCGAACTCCTCCTGCACGGCGCGGTGGCTCTGGTTGTACTCGGAGCCGGAGGTGAGGATGCGTGAGGCGGAGGTGGGGTCACCGATCTGGACCCGGGAGAGGAGGATGAGCGCGACGGCGAGCACGAGGCCCCCGGCGCCGAGCGTGCCCCACGTCCCGCGGCTACCGGTGACCGTGCTCGCGAGCCGAGCGCTCCAGCGGGCGAGGAGCGCGTGCTCGCGCGCCTGGATCGCGTCGGGCTCCGGCGCGCGCAGGTAGGTGTAGACGATGGGGTTCAGGCAGAGCTCGGTCACCAGCAGCGAGAGGAGCCAGAGCGTCGCCGTGATCGCCAGCTGGCGGAGCGCCGGGATCGCGATGATGCCGATCGCGAGCACGCCCAGGGCGTCCGTCATGATGCCGGCGGCCGTCGGCGCGAAGAGCCCGCCGAACGAGCCCCGGATGGCGCCTGCCTTGCCCACGCCCCGCGCGAGCTCCTCGTAGTAGCGGTCGTGCATCTGGGCGGAGTGGCTGACGGCGCGCGCGGTGATGAGGAAGGGGATGACCAGCGTGAGCGGGTTCAACGCGAAGCCAGCGAGATGCATGAGGCCGAAGCCCCACAGCGCCGCCAGCCCGCCCGAGATCGTCGGCCGGAGCGCCCCGCGCCAGTCGCGGAAATAGGCGTAGAGGCATAGCCAGGTGATCACGATCGCCTCGCGGTCAGCACCTGTCCCTCCAGGTGGAGGATCCAGCCGTCCAGACGCGGAAGCCCGGTCACGTAGACGGCCACGTGCTCGTCGGCCATCGGCAGGATCTTCGCGTTCACCTCGTCGAACAGACGGCGGTAGTCCAGACGCTGCTCGCTGAACCCGGCCCGGATGATGGCCGCCCGCTGATCGAGCGAGACCATCGAGCCGATCACGTACGACGCGGAGCGCACCAGGTTCCTCACCTCCTGGACCTCGGCGTCGGTGGTGGGCGGGCCATTCATGACCACGTCGCTCACCATCCCGCCGTTCGGCACGACGCGGACCCAGCGCGTCATGCGGTGGGCGAGCGACGAGACCTGATCGTGGTTGACCCCGGGCAGCCGGTCGACGGCCTCGGTCAGGCGATAGAGCGTCGAGAGAACGGGCGCGGTGAAGATCGTCCCCTCGCGCGCCTGGAGCATGACAGTGAGAACGTTCGTCTCACCGAAATTCTTGTGGTAGCGATTGTGGACCTCGATGAAGGGATGGGACTGCGGCAGGAGGTCGGCGGAACGGAAGTCGAGCGAGAGGTGGAACGCCTCGGCGCCCAGGGCGGCGGAGGTGAGAAGGACGACGGCGAGGACCCAGTGGCGACGGGCGATCAGCCAGTCGGCGAGGCGGTCCATGGCGGGCGGGCTTGTCGCCCGCGAATGGCGGTGGTGTCAAACGTGCCCCGAGTCCGCATGGCGACTGCGTCACTGCCCTCGCGACGATGGCGACCTCTGCGTTGCTGACGTGACGTCCCCGGCGGGCTCGTGACGCTGCGGGAGGGCCGGTTGGGATGGCGCGCGCCGTGGCGCATGCGATCGACGACCGGAGCAGCTGGGCATGGTCTGTGCTTTGGTGGCCCCGTTGGTGGCCCCGGCAGTTGGCGCATCGCGCAAGGAGTTGCTGACGGTCATTGCGGGCACCGTGTGGGTGCTTGCGGTGGCGACCGGAATGACGGTCCTGTGGAGATACTCCATCGCCCCGGGGATCCCCGGGGTCCCGCCGCAAGCGTGGCCGCGGGAGAGCCGGATTCAACCGAGCACGGATCTGGCCACGCTGATCCTGCTGGCGCACCCTCAATGCCCGTGCACGCGGGCCAGCATCGAGGAGCTCGACCGGCTGATGGCTCGCCTCGAAGGCCGGCTGGTGGCCCACGTTCTCTTCGTCACGCCGACCGACGCGCCCGACGGCTGGGAACGAACGGATCTCTGGCGTAGCGCGGCCGCCATTCCGGGCGTCGACGTCGTGCGTGACGAGGGCGGGGCCGAGGCGCGCCGCTTCCACTCCCCCACCTCGGGCCAGGTGATCCTCTACGACGCAGCCGGCCGGCTCCGCTTCAGCGGCGGCATCACCGCCGCCCGCGGTCACGCGGGAGACAACCTCGGTCAGAGCGCGATCGTGGAGCTGCTCGAGGGCAGCGCGCCCGCGGCGACGGTGACGCCGGTCTTCGGCTGCGCTCTCCTCGACGCGCAGGGATCCTAGGGGCCCGATGGACGCCAGCACCGCTTCCCGCGCCGAGGCGCTCTTCCACGCGGACCAGCAGGCCCTGTTCCGGCGCACCGATCGCTGGTTCGCCGGCCTGATGGCGTGCCAGTGGCTCGCGGGGATCTTCGCGGCGCTCTGGATCTCCCCGCGCACGTGGGCCGGCACGGCCAGTCAGACCCATCCCCATGTCTGGGCCGCGGTGTTCCTGGGCGGCGCCATCAGCTTCTTCCCGATCCTGCTCGTCCTCACGCGGCCGGGGCGAACCTCGACGCGCCACGTGGTCGCGATCGGGCAGATGCTGACCTCGGCCCTGCTGATCCACCTCACCGGAGGGCGGATCGAGACGCACTTCCACGTCTTCGGGTCGCTGGCGTTTCTCGCCGTCTACCGGGACTGGCGCGTGCTCGTCCCGGCCACGGTGGTGGTCGCGCTCGATCACCTGCTGCGCGGCGCCTTTTGGCCCCAGTCGGTCTACGGCGTCCTCTCCGCCAGCCCCTGGCGCTGGTTCGAGCACGCTGGCTGGGTGATCTTCGAGGACATCTTCCTGATCGCGTCGTGCCGCCGGGGCGTGCAGGAGATGCGCCACATCGCGGAGCGCCAGGCCGAGCTCGAGGCCGCGCACACGCTGGTCGTGAAGGCCAAGGAGATCGCCGAGTCCGCAAACCTCGCCAAGGGCTCCTTCCTCGCCACCATCAGCCACGAGATCCGCACGCCGATGAACGGCATCTTCGGCATGACCGAGCTCGCCCTCGACACGGCGGCCGACGCCGAGCGGCGCGACTTCCTGCTGCGGGCGCGCGCCTGCGCGCAGAGCCTGATGGCGCTCCTCAACGACGTGCTCGACGTCGCCAAGATCGAGGCCGGGAAGTACCGTCTCGAGGCGATCGACCTCGACGTGCGCGCCGTGCTCGACGGGGTGCTCGACACGCTCGCGGTGGAGGCTGATCGGCGGCAGCTCGAGCTGGTCGGCACCGTCGACGCTGCGGTGCCGGCGGCTCTGCTGGGAGATCCGGGCCGGCTGCGGCAGATCCTGATGAACCTCACGGGCAACGCGCTCAAGTTCACGGATCACGGAGAGATCGAGATCCGGATCGAGCGCGCCCCGGAGGCCGCAGGGACATCGAGCGAGGTGACCCTCCGCTGCACCGTGCGCGACACGGGTATCGGCGTCCCGCACGACAAGCAGCACGCGATCTTCGAGGCATTTACGCAGGTGGACAGCTCCCATACGCGACGCCACGGCGGCACGGGGCTCGGCCTGGCGATCTCGCAGAACCTCGTCGCGTTGATGGGCGGGCAGATCGGCGTCGAGAGCCCGGCCGGCGGTGGAAGCACGTTCTGGTTCACCGCACGGCTGGCCCGTGCCGCCGTGCCGCTGTCGACCGATGCGCCGGGCGCGCTCGAAGGTCTGCGGGTGCTGGTCGTCGACGGCAACGCGACCAGTCGCCGCGCCGTGGAGCGGACGCTCCGCGCGGCGGGGTGTGCAGCCCGGTGCGCCGCCGACAGCTCCGAGGCCGAGGCACTGCTCGCGGAAGCGGCGCGGCGCGGCGACCGCTACGACGCCGCGGTACTCGACGTGTCCCTGCCCAGCCTGGCGATCGTGGCTCGCCTGCGAGCGGACGGAACCGGCGCTGCCATTCCGATCGTGGCCCTGCGCTCGATCCGGGGGGAGAGCGCGGCGCCGGCGGAGGGCGAGTTCGTCGCGTCCTTGCGGAAGCCAATCAAGCAGGGGGCCCTGCTCGACGCCCTCGCGTCCGTGACCCGCGCCTGCGCCGTGCCCAGCACGGCGGCATGAACGCAGGCTACCTGTGCCCGGTGAACTCGATCACCTGCTGGAACGTCGAGCGGTTGGTCCAGCGCATCGTGTAGCTGATGAGCCCCGGGGCGAAGCTGATCCGCGGCGCCGTCGATCGCCAGGCGGTCGGGTCGGGTCCCTGTGCCATGGCGAGCTGACTGGCGGCGGTGTCGATCGTGGCCCAGAGCGCCGTCCGGCAGTCGTCCAGGGTCCCGTTGCCGCAATAGCGGCGACTGAAGGCCCCCTGCACCGGGAGGCCCAGCTGGGAGCGGAGGTCCTTGTTGACGTAGCCGTACCAGCCGCCGTCGAAGTCCGGGTTGCGGTCGCGCGGGTTCAGCGCGGCGAGCTGGTCGACAAGGTCACCGAGGACGGGACCGAGGACGGCGTCCGCGATCGGGTTCCAGGCGGCGTCCAGGATCGCCGCGCCCGGATCGCCGATCTTGCCCGTGGCATCGTCGACGAGGCGGCTAGCGCCGCTCCTCGCCCACGCGGAAACCAGATCGGCCGCCTGCTGCGCGAGCGGGCTCGGCGCCGGACCGCCGGCGAGCACCTGGCTCACCACCGGCCAGACCTTGACCGCCCGAAGGTCCTGCGACGCGGCCCGGTTCATGATCGAGGCGTCGTCGCTCTCGTGCATGCCGGTGTTGAATCCCGTGTAGAGCTGCACGCGATGGACCGAGCCGTAGCCATAGTTGTCGGACGCGGCACCCCAGTCGGGCGCGGGCTTGTTGTTCCAGTTGAGGAAGAGGTCGCTCCGCGGGGCGACCTCGTGCGGATGCCGTTCGAGCGAGAGAAACCCTCGCCACTCGTAGGCCCCGGTGCCGAGGGTGGGCAGGCTCGGGTCGATGCCGCGCGCGAGGATCGGCAGCCTCCCCGAGGAGAAGTAGGCGATGTGCCTGCTGTCGATGTACGGCCAGTTGAACGTCGTCTCCAGCTGGTTGGCGGCCCGGAAGAACTGCCGGGGCGAGTGTACCCGGTTGGAGTTGAGGTCGCTGAAGGCCAGCTCGCCGGCGGGCTCGCGGCCGCGCGTGGAGCGCCGCTTCGCGATCGCATAGGGCTGCCCCTGCACCGTCACGGTCCCGCTCACGGGCCCATGGACGGTCTCCATGAACGTGATCTCCCGCCCCGGCTGCCCGCCGCCGGCACCCAGCAGGCCGGCGTCGAAGAGGTGCATCGCGATGCACTTGCCCTTGTACAGGTAGTGGTCGGACGCGGCGGTGGCTGGGCTCCCATCGGGGTTGCAGAGTTTCTCCAGGAACTGCTGCTGGTTCTGGCTGTCCGCGCTGGTCAGGCTCCACGCGAAGTCGCGTCCGCGGCCGATGAACACGTACGGCGCGATCGGGGCGATGATCCCCTTGGCGTCGACGCCACCGCCATGCAGCTCACCCTGTATGACGATCTCCGGGTAGAAGTAGCCGAGCTGTGGACCCATCACCGCCAGGGGGTGCCCGTCGGCGGAATGGCCGGGGCCCACGACCAGGAAGTTGGAGGCCTTGCGCCGTGCGGCCGCCGTCACGGCGGCAGCCTGCGCGGCCGCCGCACTCATCGACCCGGGATCGATCAGCAACGATCCGGGCGTCGGTCCACGCGGCACCTGGTCGTACGGAAAGCTCCGGACGGTGGTCACCGGCGCCTCGGGATCGTTGACCTCCCGCAGATCGCGAAAGATCTGCAGCCCTTCGGTCTGCCCGAACCTGGCCTCCAGGCGCGCGAGGAAGTCCGCGTTCGCCACCTCGTTGCCGCCACCGTTGCCGAAGATCGAGCCGATGAAGCCGAAACCGGCGATCGCGTCAGTGAGCGTCGCCGCGCGCGGCCGCGGCGGCGGGAGCGTGAGCGCGTAGGCGTTGATGCCATCAACCCAAGCTTGCAGGTCGCGCAGCACCTGACGGCCCCTGGCGCCCCTGGCCAGCAGCACCTTCTTCTGGTCGCTCACGAACTGGATCGCCTGGGGACTGGGGGTGAACGCGCGGGCGGAGGTGACCAGACCGAAGGCGTCTAGGCCCGGGATGTCCAGCGCCGCCACGTAGGCGGGCCCGACACCGAACTGCAGGAGCAGCCCACGGTCCTCCGCGGCCACCCACCCCGAGCCGAACATCACGTCGTAACGGGTGCGGCCCTGGATATGCGGGATGTCGTAGCTGTCGCGCAGGATCTGCAGGCCGGCCCGACCCGTGTTCTCGGTGCGCACGACTGGGCCGGTGATGCCGAACTTCTCGGAGAGGTAGTAGCGCTCGAGATCGGCCGCGGTGACGTTCCCCTGGAGCGGCGTCAGCGCGTCGTAGAGCATGCCCTGGTCGGTCGAGTTGGCCGTCGGCGGGATCGCACCGTACTCGCCCGGAGCGAGGATCTGGTACGCCGGTCCGGAGAGATCGACCTGGGCGGCAGCCCGAGATGCTCCGAGCGCGAGGAGCAGGAACACAAAGACGGATTTCATGACCCTTCCCTCCAGCCTCACGGGCTTTCCTCCCTGACCACTCCCCCCGAAGCTCCGGCGTGAACTTGCTCGTCCGCATCGCCCCGTCGCTCTCCCTGTCCGTTGGGGACCGCGGAGAGGCTCTTTACGCGAGTCGGGCTGGCTCGGGAAAGCGGGGCAAGACCAGTCTCACGCGCGACTGCCTCGAAACGATGCGTTACCGGCCCGGTCTCCTCGGTCGCGTCCCTTAGCGGACTCGCTCGCGGAGCCTGGCGAGCTGCGCGAATTGCGCGTCGAAGTCTTCGCCCCGAAACGGCGAGGCGAGCACGAGGTGCTCGACGCCGGCCTCGGCGAGAGCGTGAGCGCGATCGACGCAGGCCTCGAGCTCCCCGACGAGCCCGTAGCGCTCGACGGCGGCGCGCATCGGGACGCCGTAGTTCGCCTCGAGGCGCTGCGCCACGGCCTCGATCGCCGCGCGGGAATCGCGTCCCACGTGGGCGAACGTGACGAGACCGCCGGCGATCGAGCGCGCGTTGCGGCCGCGCGCGGCGACGAGCTCGCGCACCTGCCGCATTCGCCTGGCGAAGCCGGGTGGGTCGAGGAGAAAGCCGATGTAGCCGTCCCCCGCGGCCGCGGCGCGGCGGATCGCCGCGTCCGCACGACCGCCGACCCAGATCGGCGGACCCCCCGGCCGGTGGGGAAGGGGATCGAGACGCATCCCGGCGGGAATCGTCGTGAACGGCCCGCGGAACGGCTCCCCGCTCCCGGACCAGAGATGCCGGAGCACGCCGAGAGCCTCGTCCATCCGTCTTCCGCGCTCGCCGACCGGGACGCCGCTCGCCTCGTATTCTCCGGCAAACTCGCCGCCCACGCCGACGCCGAGGACGAGTCGTCCTTCGCTCAGTACGTCCAGCGACGCGGCCGCCTTCGCCACCTGTGCGGGGGGACGGAGAGGAAGGACGAGCACGCTCGTTCCGAGCCCGAGCTTCTTCGAGCCGGCGGCGAACGCGGCGAGTGCCTGGAAAGGATCGACGACGGGAGAGCCGAAGAAGGCGAGGTGGTCGGGGACCCAGATCGAGTCGAAGCCGGCGGCCTCCGCGCGGCCGGCGAGCTCGGCCAGCGATGGGGCCGTACGGATCGCGTCGGGGGATATCCCGATCCTCATGGAAGCCCGCCGGCTACGCGACCTCGCGGCCCTGGCCCTTCCAGTAGGGAGCGCGCAGCGCGCGCTTCAGGATCTTGCCCGACGGGGTCCGCGGAAGCGCGTCCGCGAAGTCGATCGACTTCGGAATCTTGAAACCGGCGAGATGGCCGCGCAGGCGAGTAAGGATCGGCTCCGCGTCGCGTGCGGCACCCGGCTTCGGGACCACGATCGCCTTCACTGCCTCGCCCCACCTGGGATCGGGAACGCCGATGACTGCGACTTCCAGGACCGCCGGGTCCGTTGAGAGAACGGCCTCGACCTCGGCGCTGTAGACGTTCTCACCGCCGGTCACGATCATGTCCTTGAGACGGTCGACGATCGTGACGTAGCCCTCGTGGTCGCGAAACGCTGCGTCGCCGGTCCGGTACCAGCCGTCGACGAGGGCCTCGGCGGTCGCCGCGGGGAGCTTCCAGTACCCGGTCATGAGGGAGTCCGAGCGGACCTGGATCTCGCCGACCTCGCCCGCGGGCAGCTCGCGACCATCGCCGCCGACGATGCGAAGCTCGACACCCGGCACCGTGCGGCCACAGGATCGCAGCCGTTCGGGGCGGGCCCCTCGGTGATCCTCCGGACCGAGGCAGGTGACCTCACCGGTCGTCTCGGTCGCGCCGTAGTATTGGAGGAAGTCGCAGCGGAAGACCGCCTGTGCCCGCGCCAGCAGCGCGGGCGAGATCGGCGACCCGGCATACGTGATGAGTCGAAGCGAGGAGACGTCCGTCTCCGTGCAGGCTGGATGCTGGAGCAGAAGGTCCAGGAATACCGGGGCCACCGTCAGGTGCGTCACCCGCTCCGCCGCGATCAGTCGGAGCGTCTCGCCCGCGTCCGCGACGCGAGCCACCACGCAGCGCGCGCCCCCGAAGAGGGCCGTGAGTGCGAGCCCCGTGCCGAGCATGTGGAACGTCGGCATGACGACGAGGCTCGAGTCGCCGGGGCCGACCGTGGCCCAGGGACCGAGCTCCCGTTCCGCCCGCCGCAGCGGCGCGAAGGCCCTCTGGGGAATCTCCACGCCCTTCGGTCGCCCCGTCGTGCCGCTGCTGTACATCTGGAGGACGGAATCCGTGGGCTCGACGGGAATCCGCGGATCGTCCGTCCGCTGGTCGTCCCGCCAGGGCGCAAAGTCGGCGTCGAGAACGAGGACGAGCTCGAGCGCGGGAAGCCGTCCCCACGCCGCCTCGACGGAAGGAGCGAGATCGGCATCGACGAAGACCATCCGAGCGCCGCTGTCGGCGAGCACGTACTCGATCTCGGGAGGCGCGAGACGCCAGTTGACGGCGACGGTCGCGACGCGCGCCTTCGCGGCCCCGAGCACGATCTCGAAGTAGGAATCGGAGTTCGTGCCGAGATAGGCGATCCGCGCTGCAGGCTCGCATCCCGCGGCGATCAGCCCGTTCGCGACCCGCGAGGACCGCTCGTCGAGCTCGCCGTACGTCGTCAGGCGCCCGAGACAGGAGAGTGCGACCTCCGCCGGCGCCGTCTGCGCGCGCAGCCGCGGGAGGTCGGCGAGGATTCCCGAATGGTCGTCATCGCCCCGCGCCGGTGCGAAGCGCACCGCTCGCCACGAGTCGGTTGATCTCCTGCTTCGACATCCTCAACCAGTCCTCGAGGACCGCTTCGTTGTGCTCGCCCAGATACGCGGCCGTGCCACGAACTCCGGACTCCCCGGCCGAGAACCGATAGGGCATCTGGACGACGGGCCGCCGCCCACCATTCCGATCGTCGATCTCGGCGACGATGCCGCGCGTGGAGATGGTCGGCGAGTCGAGCAGGGTGCGGGCATCGCGCACCCGACCCCAGGCGAGCCCGGCACGCTCGATCGCCCGGTGGAGGTCTTCCTCCCGATCGAACGAGCGGATCCACCGGTCGACGATCCGCCGGCGTGCGGCGGTCTTGGCCTCACGATCTGCCCGCTCGGGAAGCTCGTCGGAGAGGCCGTGAGCCACGCGCAGGCATTTCCACACGTGGCGGAGATCGCGGTTCAACATGAGCGGGCCGAACGGCGTCTGCCAGACCTCGCCTCCCTGATAGAAGGCGTCCGCCCCCTCGAGCGCGTAGCTGGCGTAATCGTCGCTCGCGAGCCAGGCGTCGAGCATCGAGAGATCGACGTGCTGACCCGTGCCCGTCGCATCCCGGAGTCGAAGCGCGGCGAGCGCCGCGATCGCGCCGTGGAGCCCGGCGAGCGCGTCGGCGAAGTTGAAGACCGAGTCGCGCATCTCTTCACCGAGCAGCTCGTGACGGCGCGCGACCCACCCCGACTCCGCGTGAATGGTGGCCGCGTAGGCAGGCCGACGCGCCTCCGGTCCGTCCTGCCCGAATCCGCTCACCGAGAGCATGACGAGCCTCGGATGATCCGCCGAGAGCACGCTCCACGAGAGGCCGAGGCGATCGAGCACGCCGGGGCGGAAGTTCTCGATGACCACGTCGGCCTTCACGGCGAGCCGTCGGACGAGATCCACCGCTCCCGGTGCCTTGAGATCGACGCAGACGTTTCGCTTCCCCGCGTTGTACTGCACGTAGACGCCGGAAAGGCCGTGCCGCACCGGTCCGAACTCGCGGGTCGTGTCTCCCTCGGGCGCCTCGACCTTGACGACGTCGGCGCCGAGGTCCGCGAAGATTCGACCCGGAAGAGGTCCGGAGACGAACCGTGAGAGGTCGAGGACGCGGATACCGTCGAGGGGCCGACTCACGGGGCCCCCCGGTCGTTCTGGGCCGAGATCTTGCACTCGAAAGTCACCCCGATCCGCCGAGCAATCGGCGAGCCAGCGGAGGAATCGTCGAATTTCGGAGAAACCCGCAGCACCGGTGCCCGTCGTCCGCGCTTCGATCGCTGCTCCCGAGTCGATTTCGCCTCGGACAGGCTCCGGTCCTGGTTTGACGCCGAGGCTCGAAGCGGCGATAGGTTCCTCGATGGCCGAGAGCGAGCGGCCTCCGGGGTCCCTCGCGCGCGAGCTTGCGGACAGCCGCGCGCTCACGAACGCGATCTTGGGGGCCTCGTACGACGGTATCGCCGTTCTCGATGCGGACGGGGTCTTCCTGGAGGTCAATGCGGCCTACGAGCGCCTGACCGGGATCCCGCGCGATCGCTGGATCGGACGGCGGGTCCAGGAGATGCAGAAGCTGCCCGACGTGCCGAAGCAGTCAGCGACGCTCCGGGCCCTCTCCGGCAAGGGGCCAGCGACGACGCTCGTCAACATCCGTGGCGGCGAGCTCGTGATGATCACCGCGAGCCCGCACTTCGGTCCCGACGGCGAGGTGCGCAACGTGATCCTCAACATGAGGAACATCACGCAGCTGAACGCGCTCAAGTATCAGCTCGAGCGGGAGCGCGGCTCGGCCAAGCTCGCGGACCTCGAGCAGGCGCGCCGCCGCTGGATCGTGTCGCGGCTCTCCGAGGCGGAGATGGACGAGCTCGTGGTCGCGAGCCCGGTGATGGTCGATTTCCTTTCGACCGTCGCGGAGATCGCCGACGTCGACTCGACCGTCCTCCTCGACGGCGAGACGGGGACGGGCAAGGGGATGGTCGCGCGCTTCCTCCATCGCCTGTCGAGCCGCGCCGCGAAGCCGTTCGTCGAGGTGAACTGCGGCGCGTTGCCCGAGAGCCTCGTCGAGTCGGAGCTCTTCGGCCACGAGCCCGGCGCGTTCACCGGCTCGCTCCGCACCGGAAAGAAGGGGCAGTTCGAGCTCGCTAACGGCGGCACGATCTTCCTCGACGAGATCGGCGAGCTGCCGCTGCCCTCGCAGGCGAAGCTGCTGCAGGTCCTCGACGAGAAGGAGGTCCGCCCGCTCGGCGGGACGTCGCCGCGTCGGCTCGACGTGCGCGTGATCTGCGCCACGAATCGGAATCTCCACGACTGCGTGGCGCAGGGGCGATTCCGCGAGGACCTCCTCTACCGGATCGAGGTGATCCCGCTGCACATCCCGCCGCTCCGCGAGCGGCCCGAAGACAGGAAGGGCCTCCTGTACGCCTTCCTCGAACTCTTCAACAAGAAGCAAGGGCGCAACAAGGTGTTCTCGCTCGAAGCGGTGGCCGCCCTCACGAGTTACGGCTTTCCGGGCAACGTGCGCGAGCTCCGGAACCTGGTCGAGCGCGTCGTGATGACGACGCGCGGCGAGGAGATCGGGGTCGAAGACCTTCCCGCCCCGATCCAGGCGCTGGCGACCGGGCCCGGGGCCATTGCCGCGCGCGATGCGATCGTCGAAGAGTCGCTCGCCGAGGTCGTGGACTACCGCGCGCGCGTCGAGAAGCTCGAGCGGCAGATGCTCCACCATTTCGCACGCTCGTGCCGCTCGACCTACGAGATCGCGCGCCGCACCGGGCTCACCCAATCGGCCGTGGTTCGGAAGCTCAAGAAGTACGGGCTCGTCGTCGGCCGATCGACCGACGGGCCGCCGCCTTCGCGGCCCGGGCGAGACTCTCCGAGCTCGCGTGATTGATCCCGGCAGCTATCGGGTGGGCAAGCCTTCGCGACTCGAGATCCGAGTCGCTCCTCGTCAGGGGCTTCTGTCGTTTTGACGTCCAGTCGTTTGCCGCCGATTTTCGACTTGGATGTGCGGTACCGGTAGCGATGCCGGTTGCATCCGAAGGCACCGCGACAGCGAGCGTGCAGAGTCGCTGAACCGGGATCGTCGGACTCCCGGAGGCCTTTGCCCAGCGGAACATCAGCGGAGGACCTCTGGAGGTGCTTGACACAGGTAACCTATGGGTTACATATGACCACCCGTGGATACCGTCTTCCGCGCGCTCGCCGATCCCGTTCGGCGCCAGCTCCTCGACCGGCTGCATGCCCGGAACGGCCAGACGCTGGGCAAGCTCTGCGCTGGCCACGACATGACGCGTCAAGCGGTGATGAAGCACCTCACCGTTCTCGAAGACGCGAAGCTCGTCGTCACGCAGAAACGCGGACGGGAGAAGCTCCACTACCTGAACCCCGTTCCGATCCACGAGATCGCGGATCGGTGGATCGGAAAGTATGAACGCTCGCGCCTGCACGCGCTGGCGGACCTGAAAAGGCGCCTCGAAGGCGGAGCGCTGACGGCGCCGACACCCATGACCGGCCGGGCCGCGAGCTCGCGGCGCCGATGAGAGGAGGACCAGATCATGCCGAAGACCGAGTTCGTCTACGTGACGTACATTCGCACCACGCCCGAGAAGCTCTGGGAGGCGCTCACGCGCGAAGACTTCACCAGGCAATACTGGGCGGCTTCCATCAGCGATTGGAAGAAGGGCTCGCCGTGGAAGCTCGTCTTCCCGGACGGACGCGTCGCCGACGCGGGTGAGGTCCTCGAGGTCGATCCACCACGGCGGCTCGTTCTCAAGTGGCAAAACGAGTTCAAGCCCGAACTGAAAGCCGACGGCTACACGCGCTGCACCTTCGAGATCGAGCCCGAGAACGACATGGTGAAGCTCACGATCACGCACGAGGCCGAGCGTCCGCACAGGCTGATCGACGCGGTCTCGGGCGGGTGGCCGCGGGTCCTCTCGAGCCTCAAGAGCCTGCTCGAAACGGGCAAGGCGCTGCCGCGGTATTCCCCCAAGAAGGATTGATCTTGCGCGCGACGCGCAAGGAAGAGGAGTGCAGACCCATGACGACCCACAAGAGCGGGACACGTGAAGAATGGCTCGCCGCGCGGCTCGAGCTGCTCGAGGCGGAGAAGGAGCTCACGCGGAAGAGCGACGAGATCGCGCGACGACGGCAAGAGCTACCGTGGGTTCGGATCGACAAGGAGTATCGATTCGAGACCGACGAAGGGAGCGCGTCGCTGCCGGACCTTTTTCGCGGGCGCTCGCAGCTCCTCGTCTACCACTTCATGTTCGGGCCCGATTACACCGCCGGCTGCCCGTCCTGCTCGGCGATCGCCGACGGCTTCAACGGGTTCGCCGTGCACCTCGCCCACCATGACGTGATGCTCTGGGCGGTGTCGCGCGCGCCGTACGAGAAGCTCGAGGCGTACAAGCGGCGAATGGGATGGACGTTCCCCTGGGCGTCCTCGAACGGAAGCGACTTCAACTACGACTTCAGTGTCGGGTTCACCGAGGGGCAGCAGCGCGGGGGAGGCATCGAGTACAACTACCGGCGCGAGCCCCCCTTCGGCGGGGGGAGAGCCATTGCCCACGCGAAGATGTGCGGGACGGACACCGCGACGTACCTGCGCGAGAGACCCGGCGTGAGCGCGTTCGCGCTCGAGGACGGATCCGTCTACCAGACGTATTCCACATTCGCGCGCGGAGTGGACGGCCTTTGGGGCATGCTCCAGTGGCTCGACCGCGCACCCAAGGGGCGCAACGAGGCCAGCGGCCCCTGGTGGCGCCGGCACGACGAGTACGAGGACTGAGAGGAGAACTCTCCATGTGCCCCGCCTGCATCGGATCGGCGCTCGTGCTGTTCACGGGCGCCACGTCTTCCGGAGGGCTGACGGCCTTCATCGCGAGGAAGGCCCTGCGGTGGCGTCGCTCACGGGCGGCAGAAGCTGCATTGCCGAGGTCCTATTCGAGCGGTGGACGCCGTCCATGATCCGGCGCTTCCGCCTCGAGTCGCGCGGCAATCGAGAGGAGCGCTTCGTCCGTCCCGACGCGGGTCACGAGCTGGACGGCGAGCGGCAGCCCATCGCCATCGAAGCCCCAGGGCAGGGAGAGGGCGGGCGTCGCGGCCAGGTCCCAGAACGAGGTCAGGCGCGTCAGGCGGATGATGTTGCGATGGTCGTCTGCGAAGATCGCGATGATCGTCCCGTCGTCGACCTGCGGCGGTGCGGTGATGGACGACACCGGACAGAGCAAGACGTCGATCTCGTCGAACAACCGATCGATCCGTTGGCGAAACGCGCGGGCTCCGATCGCACCCGCGACGTGGACGAGCGGATCGCGATTCGAAAAGTGGGCGAGCGCGTGCCGCGTGAGCGGGCCGTAGTCCGCCGCGCGTTCCGGGTAGAACCCTGCGTGCGCGGCCCGCATCTCGATGTCGAACACGTCGGTGAAGGTCGTCAACGTGGTCTCCAGATCCGGCAGCGCGATCGGGACGATCGTCGCACCGAGCGCCTCCATCCGGTCTCGCGCCGCGCGCACGGTCGCGACGACCTCGGGAAGGACGCCCATCGTCACGTAGTCTTCGTCCCACCCGATTCGCACGCCCTTGAAGTCGTCTCGCGGCGCCGGCTCGGCCGGCGGCGCATTCTGTTGTCGCGATGAGGGATCGCGGGGATCGGGACCGGCGATACAGTGGAGCACGAGCGCGGCGTCCGCGACGCTCCGCGTGATCGGACCCACGTGATCGAATGATGGCACCAGCGGAAAGACGCCGTCGCGCGACACCCGGCCCCACGTGGGCTTGAGACCGACGGCGCCGCACCAGGCGGCAGGCAGCCGGATCGACGCAGCCGTGTCACTACCGAGCGTCGCGCTCGCCAGCCCGCACGCCGCCGCGACCGCGGAACCGCTGGAAGAGCCACCCGGCGAGCGGTCCGCTGCCCACGGGTTCTGCGCGGACCGCGTGTCGGGATGGTGCGTGATGAAGGCGAACTCCGTCATGTGGAGCTTGCCGAGCAGCACCGCCCCCGCCCGCTCGAGCCGTTCGACGGCGGTCGCCGTCCGCGCGGGCACGTTGCTGCCGAGGATGCGCGGGGATCCGCAGGTCGTCGGGATGTCGGCGGTGTCGAACAGGTCTTTCACCGCAACGGGAACGCCGTGCAGGGCGCCGAGCTCACGCCCCCCCGCCAGCGCCTGCTCGGCGCGCCGTGCCGCCTGAAGGGCGTGGTCGGCGGCCACGTGGAGATAGCCGTGCACCCGTGGATCGACCCGCTCGATGCGCTCGAGGTAGGCGGCGACCGCGTCGCACGGAGACACCTCTCCGGCGCGGATCCGGCGCGCGAGCGAAACCGTGGACTCGTAGCAGAGGTCGTCTCGATTCATGGGAATTCCGCATCGCCCGCTGACACACGTTCTCCCCGAACGCAACTACGGGCACCCGGACCAGTGCTGCCGTAGCCCGTCAACGGCCCGGAAGGACCCGCGCGGGATTCTGGATCGGTGGCGAGGGCCACGGGTCGGAGAGGCGCACGCCGCCGCATCGCGCTGCGTTCTGCCCGGAACGGCGTCGTTCCAGTAGCGCCCCGCGCGCTCATTCTCGGTGAAGGCGCGAAGGTTCTGGCACGGGCAAGAACGGAGGCACGTACCGGCGCCTTGAACTTGATCAGCTCACACCCGCTTTGTCCATCAAACGGTCACTCTACGGGCACGAGCGCCGGAGCGCCCTTGTCCTTGATCAAGCACACCAGGAATTTAGCCGGCTTGGTAGTGCTTGCGTTCCGGTCAACGACATGAACATCGTCGGGCCCTTCATAGAAGGTCTGCCCTGGAGTCAGTGTTATCTGTTTGCGGCCCTTCACCTGCATCACGACGGAGCCCTCCAGTACGTAGACCATCGCCTGTGCATTGTGCCGGTGGATAGGGCTCGACCCCCCGGGCGCATGCTCTACTGTGATCATCACAACTTCCTTGCCGGGATTCTCCGTGAGATCCTTCGACATGAGTGACGTGACCTTATCCTGCTGAGCCATCGCCGTGCCGGTTGTGAGGCATAGCAGAACAAACGCAACGAGTTTGGTCATCATGGTCGTCTCTTTCGTTCGTCGCCCGAGACCCCCCGGGTGCAACGGTCCGCTCGGGCATTGCGCGACCACCGCACCGATTTTGTAAGCACCGGCACCGTTGGGCGGGATCCTTGGTTGCAGGATCAGGCTCTTGTCCGTGAGCGGCGGCGGAGCCATTCGTCGAGACCGATGCGGCCGAGGCGCGCTTCCCCCAACGGCACGAGCGAGCGCTCCTCGACGCGGCCGCCCCAGTATCGGGCCTCGGGGTCTCTCACGACCTCACGCGGGTCGCCGACCGCCTTCAGATAGCGGGCGACGATTTCGTTGAAGGGTCCTCGTTCCGGGCCGGCGATCTCGACGATGCCGCTTCGCGGCGCCGCGACCGCCACCTCGGCGACGATGGCAGCAACGTCGTCCGCCGCGATGGGCTGGAACAGGCCGGGCGAAAGCCTGACCTTGTTCCCATCCGCACTTGAGTCGGCGATGCCGCCGAGGAATTCCAGGAACTGGGTCGAGCGGATGATGGTGTAGGGGATGCCGGAGGTCTCGATCAGTTTCTCTTGGACGACCTTGGCGCGGAAGTAGCCATTGTCTGGCGTCCGGTCGGTTCCGACGATGGAGAGCGCGACATGGTGGCGGACGCCGGCAGCGGCCTCCGCCGCGAGAAGGTTGCGGCCGGAGGTCTGGAAGAATTCCAGCACCGCCCTGTCTTCGAATGAGGGCGAATTGGCGAGGTCGATCACCACCTGCGTGCCGGCCATGGCCTCTTTGAGTCCCTTGCCGGTGATGGTGTTGACGCCGGTATTGGGCGAGGCGGCGACGACCTCGTGGTCGCCCTGGCGCAGAATGGGGACCGTCTTCGAGCCGATCAGGCCGGTGCCGCCGATGACGACGATCTTCATTCCGAACCTCCTTGTTCGTCGCCCGCTAGCCGGGGCTTGTGATGGTTGTGCGACGAGCCGCCGTCAGCGAGTGTGTCCACCACGAGGGAGACGGAGAGAAGACAAGCCCCATCAAGCGGGGATGCGATGTGTGCGCAATCCCCACCCTACGTGAGCTGTCCCGACGGACGTGAACGAGGGCGGCTGAATGCTCGTTGCTGGGGCGCTGATCGGTCCCGCCTTGCCTGCACCCGTCGCGAGTGTAGTGTGATCCTGCATCGCGCCGGAGATTTCCGTGCAGGCCACGACATCGACCGGCGAGCCGACTCCCTTCACCCTGGAGGCTCTGCTCGCCTGGCTGCGCCGCCAGCGCGAGGCTGGCTCGATCCACCACGACGAACAGCAGCACCTCTGGCAGGTGTTCGGGTATGTCGACGCGGAGCGGGTGCTCTCCGACCCGAGCGCGTTCTCGTCGGACTTCAGCGAGATCGTGCCACACCAGCGCGACTTCGATCTGTTCGCCCGAGGCAACTTCGTGCGCATGGACCCACCGAAGCACCGTAAGCTGCGCAGCCTGGTCAGCCAGGCCTTCACGCCTCGCATGGTGACGGGCCTTGCGCGCCGGATCGCGGAGCTCACTGCGGAGCTGCTCGACGAGCTCCGCGGAGCCGAGCGCTTCGACCTGGTCGACCGTCTGGCGCACCCGCTTCCGGTGATCGTGATCGCGGAGCTGCTCGGAATTCCCGTGGAGGACCGCGGGATCTTCCGCCAGTGGGCCGAGACCCTGTTCTCGAGTAGCCAGCAGACCACCGAGCTGAGGCTCGACGAAGCCGCCCTGAACGCGCTCTTCGACGCTGTCGCTCCGACCATCCGGGAGATGAACAGCTATCTGCTCGCGCACATCCGGCAACGGCGCGGCGGGCGCGCCGTCGATCTCACGAGCGAGCTCGTGAGCGCCGAGGTGGACGGGGAAAGACTCGACGACCAAGAGATCGTCGGATTCATCGGGCTGCTCCTGCTCGCAGGCCACATCACCACGACCGCTCTCCTCGGCAACACCGTCCTGACGCTCGACGAGCATCGGGGCACGGCCGCGGAGCTGCGGGCCGATCCGACCCGGCTCCCGGCGGCCATCGAGGAGGTGCTGCGCTACCGGTCACCCTTTCCCCGCCTGGCCCGACGGGCTGCGCGCGATGTCGAGCTCGGCGGGCACGCGATCGCCGCCAACGAGATCGTCATCCTGTGGGTCGCCTCCGCGAATCGCGACCCCGCGCAGTTCCCCGAACCCGACCGGTTCGACATCCGCCGCACGCCGAACCCACACCTCGCCTTTGGGCACGGCATCCATTTCTGTCTCGGAGCGCCCCTCGCCAGGCTGGAGGCCAAGATCGCGCTCGGCATCCTGCTCGAGCGGTACCGGGAGATCGCGGTCGCCCGCGACGAACCACCGGAGTTTTACAACCCGTGGACGATTGTCAGCGCCAAGCGACTGCCCGTGCAGGTCCGGCCGGCGTGAGACCGCCCGGTGCATGAACATCCGACGGATGACCAACGGCGAGGTGGACGAGGCGAGTCAGCTGATTGCGTCGGCGTTCCCGGACAACCCGAACACACTCGCGGTCACGAGAGGTGACCGGGCGAAGGCGAAGCGGATCATGCAGGCCGGCGTGCGGGTCGTTTCTCGAGATGGTGGACGGGCAAGATTCTCCAGCCTATCTCGAGACCGACGTCGATAAGCCCGGACGCCTCCTTCGATCTCAGCGGAGACCCTTGTTCGGGTTGATGAGGTATTTCTCGCCGGTCGTCTGTTTGCCGTACACCGCGATCTCCTCGGGCTTCAGCGCTTCGGCCAGCGAAACTTCCTTCGTGTACTTGCTCGCGAAGGTCGTCTTGATCTCGCGCGCGACGCGTTCGCGCAGCTTCTGTGCCGCCTCGGGTCCGACCTTCTGCAGGAACGACGTCAGGAGCCAACCGCCGATGCCCCACGCCATGCCGAAGGCACGATTGAACTCCGTCGGTCCGCGGTCGAGGCCGCCGTAGATGTAGACCTGCTTGTGGGTCGTCGATCCGTACCGGCTGTATTCCGTGGCTTGTTTGCTGGCGGCGCGTTCCATGCAGGTCAAGATCTGACCGGCCTGCTTGCCGCCCCCGATCGCATCGAAGGCGAGCGTGGCACCGGTTTCGACGAGGGCGCTGGTCAGATCGTCCATGAACGCCGGCGCGCTCATGTTGCAGACATGCCGAGCGCCGATCGAGTTCAGAAGCGCCACCTGCTCCGGCTTGCGCACGACGTTGACGAGGCCGATGCCTTCGGAGTTGCAGAGCTTGACCAGCATCTGACCGAGGTTCGATGCGGCCGCGGTGTGCACGACCGCCTTGTGGCCCTCACGGCGCATCGTCTCCACCATGCCGATGGCGGTGAGTGGATTGACGAAGCACGACGCACCTTCGGCGGGCGTCGTGCCCTCCGGCAGCACCAGGCAGTTGAGGGCCTTGATCGCACGGTATTGGGCGTACATCGCACCGCCGAGGATGGCCACGGTCTTGCCGAGCAGTGCCTGTGCGGCAGGCGACGATCCCGCGCTCACCACCACGCCCGCGCCTTCGTTGCCGACGGGCATCGGCTGATCGACCCGCGCCGCAGCGGCGCGCATCATCTCCGGCCCGATCGAGGCCGTCACGACCGGTCGATCGGCGGCGCCCGAGGCCTTCGCGGTGCTCATGTCCGCCCCGCCGAACAGGAGCCCGAGATCGGACGGATTGATGGCCGATGCCTCGACGCGCACGACGACCTCGTCGGGCTTCGGGTCGGGGACCGGCACCTCCGCGAGCGACAGCTCGAGGAGGCCCGCCTTCTTGACGGTGGAACGAAGCTGCAATCCGGTGCGCGTGGAAGTCGTCATCCGAGGCCTCCGAAGTGGGTTGGTGAACGCCACGGAAGGTATTGCCGAGAGTTCCCCAGATCAACTGGGCGCGAGGAACCTCGGTACGCCGCCCGATCCGTCGGCGTGAGTATCCGGGCCCGGTAGCCCGATCGCGTCGATCGTGATCGCCACCCGGTTACCCACCGCGAAGCCCGCGTACGTCATGCCGAAGTCCCGACGATCGATCGTGGTGGTGGCCCGGGCGCCGGCGCGGGTTCCGTCGGTCGGCGACCCGTCGACGTCGAGCGACACCGGGCGTGTCCGCCCGAGTAGCGTCAGTTCGCCCGTGACCTTCCAGCGTCCGCCGTCGGCGCGCTCGATTCGTGTCGATCGAAACGTGATGGTCGGGTAGCGCGCAGCGTCGAGAAAATCGGCACTGCGCAGATGCGCGTCACGCTCGGGCTCATTCGTGTCGACCGAGGCGGCGTCGATCACCGCCTCGACCGTCGAGCGCGAGGGGTCCTCGTCGTCCAGCGTCACGTGCCCGGACGCGAGCCGGAAGGTCCCGGCGACGTGCGCCACGGAGAGGTTACGCACCGAAAACTCGATCCGGGTCGCCGAGGGATCGAGCGCCCACGCCGAAGCGCGAGCACTGCGGCAGAGCGTCACCAGCGTGAGCGAGACGAGGAAGACCCGGAGCGACCCGGCCGGGCTCATGGCTCGCAGGCGAATCGTTCGCACTGATGCGCGGCCTGCTCGGCCGGGTCGATCGTTCGCACGACGGTGCCGGCGGTGCTCGTGACCGCCGGGCGCCAGAACATGCAGCCGGTAGTGCCGAGCAGAGCGAGAAGCATCAGCGCTGTCGTGGCACGCTTCGCCGTGTGAAAGAGCGCTTCTCTGTGGGCCATGTTGGACCTCCATCCAGCGGTTGGGCGCGACATCGTTCCCCGCGCGTGTTCACCGGCTGATACACCGGCGCGTCCGCGACAGATGGGTCCGAGGCCGCTTCCATCACCCGAGGCGACGGGCCAAAACGTTTCCCTTGCCAGACGACACCCGGGGGAGCTAGAGACCGGGCCACGGGGCCTGCGCCCCAGTCCATCTGGGAACATCGGGTGAGTCCGGCCGATGGGGGGTTCGCGGAGAGTTCCGCACGAGGACGGCTCTCCGGACTCTCGCCATCGGCGTCGGGATCGCGCTCCGTCTCGGCGGCTCCGCCGTCGCCAGGAAGCCGCCGCCCTGCGCGGACGCCGCCTACGTCGTGGAGGATGCCCCCATCATCCCCGGCGACCAGAGCCTCCACCACAACGGCATCGTGGTGCGCGGCGGCGAGATCGCCGTCGGGGGGAGCTGCGCGGCCGTGCGTGTGCGGCAGAAGGTATCCAAGCGGGGCACGCACCTCAATGCGCGCTGGCCGCAGTGCATGAACGTCAAGGGACCGGTCCGATTCCGCGGCATCGTCGATCCGACTTGCACGACCCTCAAGGGGACGCTCGTCGGACGCAGGGCGAAGCTCCACCGGCCTCTGCACGCGACGGCCGCGCCGGCGGGTGAGGTCCACGGCATCGTCCGCATCGTCCGCGTCGTCGCGGTCCCGGAGTCGACGCGGGCGGACGTGCTCGCCGACAAGACGCGGATCGAGGCCGAAGGCGCGACCGTCGCGCCCGACGGGTCCGCGATCGCGCACGCGCCCACCGGCGCGGCTGGCTGGCGAGTGGCGCTGGGCGACCGCGAGACGCGCACACGCGCCGACGGTTCCTTCACGCTGACGCTGGACCCGGCGACGGCGACGGAAGGTGTCCTCTACCATCCGGCGCAGGATCAGGACCCGGCGGTCGCGTTCTGGGTCGTTCCGTACCTCGCGCCCGCCGGCGGCACGCCGACGCCGATCGATGTCGAGGTGGACTTCCAGGGCGCCTGCGGCATGAACGAGAGCCCCGCCGACAATCCCGCCTACTGCGCGACGCTCGGCCCGGGCGCGCTCCTCCGCGGGCCCGGTCCGGATCTCGACCCGACCGCCGACGTCACCTTCGTGTGGAAGCTGGGGCCGCTCGGGAGCTACCCGAGCCTCGCGCCGACGGGCTGCCGCGACCAGGACGGCGGCTTCGGGTTGTCGGGGACGTCGACGCTGGGCGCGCTCACCAACTACATCGGGAGCACGTGCGACACGCAGGTGACCCTCGGCTGCTGTGACAACGAGCTCGGCAGCATCAAGGTCTCGATCAAGAGCGCCTTCGGCTACTTCACGGGGTTCAAGCCCGTCAGCTGCCAGAAGAACCACAAGGGCCGCTTCTGTGACGATGTGCTGCACGACGACGTGGGCGTCGGCGTCCCGGCCGGCGTCGCCAACGCGTCGGCCGTCCTCGGCTTCCCGAAGAGCGTGACGCAGCCGGTGCAGCCCTCGGTCCCGGTCCCGGTGACGGTGCACAACAATGCGTGCTACGGCGAGACGATCGTGACCAAGACGGTCGACGACCTGCACGGCACGCTCGCGACCCTCACCGGGGGCAAGGTGCTCCACTACACGACGGGACCTGCGGGCCGGTTCACGTACGTGGCCGACGTGGGGCTCACGTACACCCCGCCCGCCTGCCCGCCAAACAACGCCCCCCTCAACGCGACGGACGTCTACGACTTCGAGGCCGAGGGCAACTCGGTCGACGTCACCTTCCTCATGGCATGCCCCCCCACGACGACCACGACCACCACGACGACGACCACGAGCACGACGAGCAGCACCACGGCCACCACCACGACCAGCACTTCGACCACCACGCTGCCGACCACCACGTCGAGCACGACGACGACTCAGGCGCCGACCACTACGAGCAGCAGCACCACGACCACCACGACCACGACCGCCACCACGACCACGGCGCCGACCTGCGCCAGCGGGGGGGTTGCATGTGGAGACACCTGCGGGGGCGCATGCCCCGGCGTATGTGTCTGGGGTGCGAGCAGCACCTGCATATTGCTCCACTGCGGCAGCGAGCAGCACGTCTGCGTCAAAGCCCCCGTGCTGGTGCAAAACAACTGCACATCGGATGCGCAATGTCCCGCCGGGGACGTCTGTGGAGCCCAGGGCAACAGTTGCGGGCTGACCTCCGGCTGTAGCGCCACATGCCCTGAGTAACCCCGGCGTGCGACGTCGTCGTCCAGCCTGCGCGCCCGGGTCCTTCTCGCCGGCGTCCACCGTCAACGGCTAGCCCTCCCGTTTGCGCTCGACCGGCAAGTCGTCCGAATATCCCTCGGCATGAAGGCCGATCCGCGCACCGAAGCGGAAGTGATGCGCGTGCTCTCGCGACTCGTCGAAACCGCATCGAGCCGAGACGTCGACGGGGCGATCGCGATGTTCGCGGATGATCCGGACGTGTTCCTGCTGGGAACCGGCGTGGACGAGGCGCGCACGGGGCTCGCTGCGATCCGCCGGCAAATGGAGCGGGACCTCACCCAGTCGGAGGCTGTTACCTGGATTCTGTCCCCGCAGAGCGTCTCGACGGCCGGCTCCGTCGCGTGGACTTCGGGGCACGTGGTCGTTCGTGTCACCATGGCCGGCCAGACGCTGGACATCCCGCATCGCCTGACCACGGTGCTCGAGTGCCGCGGTGGCAAGTGGCTCCTTCAGCAGGCGCACCTGTCGTTCGCCAATGCGGCGCAGGCCGTCGGTCAGTCCTTTCCCACGAATCTCGAGGCGGTCGCCGACGCCGTCGGGCAGGAGCGCGTGGACTTGCAGGCGCGCGTCGCCCCCGACGGGACCGTCACGCTCCTGTTCACCGATATCGAGGGATCGACGCAGATGGCCGAGCAGCTCGGGGACCTGCGCTGGCTCGCCCTGCTGCGCGAGCACAACGCGATCGTGCGTGCCGAGATCGCACGGTACGGTGGCTTCGAGGTGAAGACGATCGGCGATGCGTTCATGGTCGCCTTCGGAAGCGCTCGACGGGCCCTCCTGTGCGCGATCGGGATACAGCAAGGGATCTCGCGATACGGCGCGGACAATCCGGAGCAGGCTGTGCGCGTACGCATCGGCCTGCATGCAGGTGAGCCGGTGCGCGAGGGCAACGACTTCCACGGTCGGAGCGTCACCCTCGCGTCGCGCATCGCGGGGGAAGCCTCCGGCGGCGGCGAGATCCTCGTGTCGGCGCTGTTGCGCGAGCTGACGGAGACGGCCGGCGACATCCGTTTCGATGTGGGCCGCGAGGTCGAGCTGAAGGGGCTCGTCGGGACCTACCAGG
>JACXTT010003418.1_pt1 | contig 24414 bp, 18 predicted proteins | sample 9270951 | NCBI WGS metagenome assembly JACXTT01 (sample SAMN15532306, study PRJNA645909) | rock metagenome | isolation source: weathered quartz diorite | place: Puerto Rico | collected 2017-06-21
GGTCGCGGCGCCCATGGCGTGCAGCGAGCGCCGCAGGTGCCAGCGCCAGAACTCCCGCGCGCTCGGCGGCGCGGCGCCAGCGCCGTTTCCAACGACGCGTTCGGCGAGATCGAAGCGCTTGTGGAAGTGGAGCCGGGAGTGGACCGCGGTGCGCCCGCTCATCCACAGGTAATCGAGCGCGAAGGTGGCCGGCTTGCGGTTCCACCATCCGCCGCGCGGGCGGCCGGCAGGGTCCTCGAAGTCCACGCTCGCCAGCGGCCCGCGCTCGCGGATCGCGCCCTCGACCTGGCTCAGCAGGCGGCGGTGGTGCGCCACCCAGCGCCGCCAGCGCGGCGCCCGCCGGGTCCAGCGCAGCTCGTTCATGACGTGCCGCCACATCGGCACGTCCACGCGCGGCACCAGGCACGCGGCATGGGCCCAGTACTCGTAGAGCAAGCGCCGGCCGTAGCTCAGGCGCTCGAGCGTGCCCCGATCGTAGACGTCGAAGCGGCTCCACAAGGTCAGGTGATGCGCCCGCTCCACCACGTTGATGGTGTCGAGCTGGATGCCGCCGACGTCCTCGGCGAAGCGCGTGAGGTTCGCGCCGGTGAGGCGGCGGCCGCGCGGGCGATCGAGGTGCTGGCGCTCCAGGAACAGCGTGGTCGCCGCGCGCGCTGGGAAGCGTCGTGGCGTCGTCATCGGCGTGTGTTCTACGCGGCGAGCCGCATGCGCCGCACCAGCTCCTGGAAGCGCGGGTCGTCGCGCAGGAGGTCGAAGCGCGGGTTCACGTTGAGGTAAACCATGGCGCGGTCGCGCTCGCGGTGCGCCTGCTCCAGCGCATCGAGCGCGGCCTCGCGGTCGCCGAGCCGCGCGTGGACCGACGCCAGCGCGTAAGGCGGCACGTAGTCGCTCTGGGCGTGAGCGCGCATCGCCGCCAGGATGCGGCGCGCCTCGTCGTGTCGGCCGGCCCGCGCATGGGCGCACGCCAGCCCCGGATGCCGCGTCGCGTCGCCGCGCGTCATCTCGAGGCCGCGCAGGTACTCGGCCACCGCCTCGTCGAGGCGGCCCGCCTGCTCGAGCGTGCGTGCCACGTCCACGTGCAGCTGCCCGAACTCGGGCGCCAGCTCGATGCCACGCTGGTAGGTCTCGATCGCCTCGTCATAGCGGCGCGCATAGTAGAACGAGTCGCCCGCCGTGCTGTAGAGGATGAACGACAGCGGATCGCGGCGCACCGCCTCCAGAGAATGCCCGATGCCTTCGTCGCTGCGGCCGATCGCGACCAGCATCATGCCGTACCACTGATGGGCCGTGGCATATCCTTGATCGAGCTGGATCGCCAGCTTGAACTCACGCTCCGCCGCGGCCCAGTCCCAGTTGCCCTCGACTTCGATGAAGGCCATCGAAGCGTGGGCCTCGGCCAAGTTCGGATCCAGCTCGAGCGCGCGCAGTGCGGCCTGCCGCGCCAGCGGGAACGCGACCGCCGGCGGATGCCGGTTGTTGTCGGCGAGCAGGTTGTGGCAATCGGCGAGCCCCGAGAACGAGGGCGCGTGGCTGGGATCGCGCGCGATGGCGCGCTGGAAGAGCTCGAGCGCCCGCTCCAGCGCCTCGGGCGTGCGCTGGTTCCACAGGTGGCGGCCCTTGAGGTAGTCCTCGTGTGCCACCGGATCGACGCGCCGCGCCTGGCCGAGGTGAAGGCGCTCCTGCTGCGTCAGCTGCACCTGGATCTCGCGCGCGATCGCCTGCGCCACCTCGCTCTGGATACCGAGCACGTCGGCCAGGTCGCGCTCGTAGCGCTCCGCCCACAGATGCCGGTCGGTGGCGGCCTCGATCAGCTGCGCCGTGATGCGGACGCGCTCGCCGGCGCGCAGCACCGAGCCTTCGACGATCGCGTCCACGCCCAGCTCGCGCGCGATGTCGGGCAGCGGGCGGCGCACCCCCTTGAAGCGCATCGCCGAGGTGCGCGAGATCACGCGCAGCGCACGAATCTTGGCCAGGTCGGCGATCAGCGCCTCGGTCATGCCATCGGCGAAGTACTCCTGGTCCGCGTCGCGCGACAGGTTCTCGAGCGGCAGCACCGCGATCGATTCGATGCGCGAGCGCAGCGGCGTGCTGGGGGCGGGGTCGCTGCTGCGGAAGCGCCGGATCGCGGCCGCGACCTCGTGCGCGCTGGGACGCGCGCCGGGATCCTTTTCGAGGCAGCGCAGGATCAAGGTCTCGAGGTCGCGCGACAGCTCCGGCCGCTTCTGGCGCGGTGGCGTGGCCGGGCGATTGAGGACGTCGTTCAGCACCGCGGCGCCCAGAGTCGACGCGAAAGGAGCGCGTCCCGTGGCCATCTCGTAGAGCACCGCCCCCAAGGCGAACAAGTCGGCGCGCGCATCGATCTCGACGCCGGTGAGCTGCTCGGGCGCCATGTAGCCGAGCGTGCCCAGCATGAGCTGAGGACCGGTCAGGGCCGGCGCCGGACGATCGGCGCGCAGCTTGGCCAGGCCGAAGTCGAGGATCTTGGCGCGCCCGCGCGGCGTCACCATCACGTTGGCCGGTTTCAGGTCGCGGTGAACAACGCCCTGCTCGTGCGCGGCCTCGAGCGCTTCCGCGATCTGCAGGCCCAGGTCGAGGACCTCGGCCTCCTCGAGCGGCCCGTGCTCGAGCCGCGCCGCGAGCGTCGTGCCGGACACGTACTCCATCACCAGGAAATCGACGCCGTCCTCGCGATCGAAGTCGAACGCCGTGCCGATGCCGGGATGGCTGAGCCGCGACAGCGCCAGCGCCTCGCGCCGGAAGCGCGCCCGGCTGTCGTCGTCGACGGCGCCCTGGGACAGCACCTTGAGCGCCACGTCGCGCTCGAGGTGAGGATCGTGAGCGCGATAGACGACGCCCATTCCACCCTGGCCGAGCTGCTCGAGGATGCGATAGCGCGACAGCGTGCGCCCGATCATCGTGGCGCTCCGACGGAGTCCGCCGCCGCGGCCGCGGTGGGAAGCGGCCGTCCGCGGTAGGGCTCGAGCTGCGGCAGGGTGGTCGCGAACTGCGCCGAGAACGACATGATCTGGGTCAGCGCGTCCTCGCGCGCCTGCTCCTCGAGCACAAAGGGCTGGAACGGGGCCTCGGGCCAGCGCGTGAACTGGAGCGGCACCACGTCGGCCGTGGTCCCGAGGCGCGAGCAGCGCAGTCGTGCCAGCATGGTCAGCGGGTCCTTAGGCTCCTTGATGCCGCCGTAGACGAAGTTCCCGAGCGAATAGAAGATGGGGACCCCGCGCTCCACTTCGATGCCCTGCAATCGATGGGGGTGCGCGCCCAGCACCGCCTTGCAGCCGAGGTCGACGCACAGATGCGCGAGCTCGATCTGATAGTCGCGGATGTCGTGCGAGCCCTCGTGCCCCCAGTGGAAGTAGGGGATCGCCACGTCCACCTTGCGGACCAGGGCGCTGACGTCCTCGCGCACCATGGCGCGGATGCAGTCGAGGTCTTCGTAGCAACCCGCCACTCCCGCCTGCTTGCGGGTGGCATAGACCTCGACCGGCTCGAGCATGTCGGGCGCGGCCTGGAAGTAGTAGCCGAGGAACCCGAGCTTGAGTCCGTGGCGCTCGAGCAGCGCGGGACGCCGCGCCTCCTTCAGGTGCAGGCCGGCGCCGAAGTGAACGATGCCGGCCTTGTCCAGGGTCTTCAGGGTGTCCTTCACGCCCTCCTTGCCCCAGTCGTTGGTGTGATTGTTGGCCATCGTCACCACGTCGACTGAGCCTTCTTTCAGGATGCTGACCAGCTCCGGGCGCGCGCGAAAATTGAAGTTCTTCTTCAGCTTCTCGCCGCGCTCGGTGAAGGGACACTCGAGATTGACCAGCGCGACGTCGGCGTCGTGCATCAAGGATCGGACGCCGGCGAAGTAGAGCGGCCACAGCTCGTCCTTGGTCTTGCCGGCGACGAGTTGCTGGTCGAAATGGTCCTGGAGGTTGTAGCCCAGGGTGGTGTCGCCGCCGACTGCCAGCGTGACGCTCGGCTCGTCCGCCGCGAGTGAATCGCGGGCCGAAGGTGACGCGGCGCCCGACGCGGACGACGACTGGGCGCGCCCGATCCGCGCCAGCCCCAGCGCCAAAGCGGCGCTCGCACCTTGAATCAGGAAACGGCGGCGGTCCATCGCATCACGACGACGGGGCCGGCCAGGCCCGGGCCAGCACCTCGACCAGGTGGACCATGCGCGCGCTCATGCCCCGTTCCTCGGCGCCCCGCGCCATGTGGAGCAGGCAGCCCGGGTTCGACGCGACCACCACCTCGGGGTCCACGCGCCGCACCGCCGCCAGCTTCCGTTCGAGCTGCGCCTCGGCCATCTCGGGATGGGTGAGGTTGTAGACGCCGGCGCTGCCGCAGCAGTGATCGGAGTCGGGCAGATCGATCAGCTCCACACCCGGTAGCCCGGCCAGCAGCTCGCGCGGCGGACGCCGCACCTTCTGCGCGTGCGCCAGGTGACACGGATCGTGGTAGCCCACGCGTAGCGGACGCGAGCCGTCGTGCGCGGACGCGAGTCGCGCCTCGGGCGCCGGCAGCCCGACCTCGGCCAGCAGCTCGGAGACGTCGCGCACCCGCCGCGCGAACGCGCCCGCTTGGGCGGCGCGCGGCTCGTCATCCAGCCAGTGGTCGTATTCACGCAGCGACGCTCCGCACCCCGCCGAGGTCGTGACGATGGTTTCGAGGTCGGCGGGGAAGGCGGGGAGGTTGTGGCGCGCCAGTGCCTTCGCTTCGCGCCGCAGCCCGGCGTGGGCCTGGAGCGCGCCGCAGCAACGCTGCGCCCTCGGCGCCACGACCTGGCAGCCCGCCAGCACCAGCAACCGCACCGCGTCCTGGTTGACGCGCGGGAACATGGTCTCCATCACGCAGGTGGTGAAGAAGCCGACGCGGCGTTTGGGCGTCGCGGCCGGATGGAACACCAGGGCATCGGCGCGAGCCTCGAGTCGCGCGCCGTGCGGCAGTCGAGACGCCAGCACCTCCAGTCCGCGCTCCCGCCGCGGTGCGAGCGGCGGCGTCATGGCGTAACCGCGCCGCGCAAAGGCCGGCAGCCAGCGCGCCGCCCGCGACGTCATCAACGCGCGCAGCGGCCCGCTCTGGCCGAGCCGCAACAGATCGGCGGCGGCCTGCATGCGGCCGCGATGCGGCACCAGGTGGCGCATCGCCCAGCGTCCGACCAGCGCCAGCGGCGTGCGCCGCGGCTGCCGGCGTTCGAGCTGGCCGCGCGTCTCCTCGAGCAGCCGGCCGTAGGGGACGCCCGCGGGGCAGACCGTCTCGCATGCGCGACAGCCCAGGCACTGGTCGAGGTGCTGCACCAGATCGGCGTCCGGCGCGATGCGACCCTCGGCCAGGCCGCGCATCAGGTAGAGGCGACCGCGCGGCGAATCGGGCTCGATCTTCAGCTCGCGGTAGGTCGGGCAGGCGGTGAGGCACAGGCCACAGTGGATGCAGGTGTCGAGGTCGCGCCGCGCCGGCGCGTCCTCGGCGTCGAACCACTGGAGCGGACGGGGCGACGTGGGAGTGCTCACGGCCGCAGGATAGCACCGGGCTTCCGCTTCGGGCCGCGCTGCCCCTACGCTGCGCGCCGTGATGAGCTACGTCTGGGTGGCGTTGACCGCGCTGGGCGCTTCCGCGCTGACGTTGTTCTCGGGCTTCGGTCTCGGCACGCTGCTGCTGCCGGTGTTCGCGCTGCTGTTTCCGGTCCGCGTGGCGGTCGCCGCGACCGCGGTGGTGCACGCGCTCAACAACCTCTTCAAGCTCGCGCTGTTGCGGCGCGACGTCGATCGCAGCCTGGTCGGACGCTTCGGCGTTCCCGCCGCGCTCGCCGCGTTCCCGGGCGCCTGGCTGCTGACCCGCTTGCCGGCGCGCCCGTGGCTCACCTGGCACGCCGCCGGACGCGAGCTGCACGTCACCGTGCTGGGCCTGGTGATGGGGATCCTGATCCTGTTCTTCGCGGCGTTCGAGCTGGCTCCGCCACTGAGGCGCTGGCGCGCGCCACGCGGCTCGCTGGCTTTCGGCGGAATGCTCTCGGGTTTCTTCGGCGGGCTGTCGGGACAGCAGGGGGCGCTGCGGGCGGCGTTCCTCACCCCGCTCGAGCTCGAGCCGAGCCGTTTCGCCGCGACCCAGGCCGCGATCGCGTGCATGGTCGACGGCGCGCGGCTCGTGGTCTACGGCGCCGGCATGTTCGGCGCGCGCGAGCTGTCGAGCGCCGGGCGCGAGCGCTGGCCGCTGGTCGCGACCGCCGCGGCGGCGGCCTTCGCTGGCGCGTGGCTGGGCGCGCGGCTGCTGCCCAAGGTGACGCTCGGCTTCGTGCGTGCGCTCACCAGCGCGCTGCTCGTCGTGGTCGGGCTCGGGCTCGCGACCGGGTGGCTCTAGCCGGCGCGCGGCCGCGGCGTCACGCGTCCTCGTCGGTGTCGATGTGGAAGCGGTGGAGAAAGCGGTGCACCGCGGGCGCGGCCAGCACACCCACGCTGGTCAGGAACATCACGCCGCTGAAGATCGCGTAGATCGAGGCGAAGATCTTGGCGCCGTCGGTCTGCATCGGGTTCACCGGGCCCATGCCGGTCAGGATCATCGAGGCGTTGAGCAGCGAGTCGATCCAATTGAGATGGGCGATCGTGTGGTAGCCGATCATGCCGAGGGCGAGCGAGCCCCCGATCAGCAGGAACGAGGCTCCGGCGTAGGACGCCTGGCGGCGGCGGTACTGCCGGATCGGCAGCAGCGGCTCGTGACGATGTTCGAACTTCATGGCTGGAGCACCACCTTCCCGAACGACTCGCCCGACTCGAGGCGGCGATGCGCGTCCGCCGCCTGCGCCAGCGGCAGCGCCGTGTCCACCACTGGAACCAGCTGACCCGAACGCACGAACTCGAGCACGCGCACCAGCTCGCTCTTGCGCCCCATCCACGAGCCCAGCAGGGTGAGGTGGCGGCCGAAGAGAACGTTCAGGTCCAGCGTGACCCGATGGCCGATCGTGGCGCCGCAGGTCACCAGGCGCCCGTTGCGCGCCAGCGCGCCGACGCATTGCTCGAAGATCGCGCCGCCGACGTGCTCGAACACCACCTCGACGCCCTTCTTCCCGGTCAGCCGCCGCACTTCGGCGCCCACGTCCGCGTGGCGGTGATCGATCACCTCGTGCGCGCCGAGTGAGCGCGCGCGTTCGAGCTTGGCGGCGCCGCCCGCGGTGGCGATGACGCGCGCGCCGAGCAGCCGCGCCAGCTGCACCGCGACGCTGCCGACGCCGCTGCCCGCGCCGATCACGAGGCAGTCTTCGCCGGGCTTCAGCTCGGCGCGCGTGACCAGCATGTGCCACGCGGTGAGGAACACGACCGGCACTGCGGCCGCTTGCTCCCAGCTCAGGTTCGCGGGATACGGCAGGCAGTTGGCCGCCGGCACCGCGACCCGCTCCGCATATCCGCCGTTGCGCCTCCGGCCGATCAGATCGTAGAAGCGGCACAGGTTGTCGTCGCCGGCGAGACAGGCCGCGCACACGCCGCACGACAGCGTGGGCAGCACGAGCACCGGGTCGCCGGGCTTTACGTGGCGCACCGCGGCGCCGACCTCACGGGCCACGCCGACGACGTCGCAGCCCAGCACGTGCGGCATCTCGACCTCGAGCGGGACGGCGCCGGAGCGAATCCAGAGATCGAGGTGATTCAGGCCGCAGGCCTTGACCTCGATCACGACCTCGTCGGCCGCGGGCTGCGGCTCCGGCAGCTCGCGCAGCTCCAGCACCTCGGGTCCGCCGGTGCGCTCGAAGACGACGGCCTTCATCTCGGGCGCTCGAGTTGCGCCTCACTCGGACGTTCGAGTCTCGCCCCACACTTCGAATCGCGGAGGCAGGCATGCTTGCTCCGCCGCCGCTCGGACTCGCTTCGTGCGCGTCCTCGCTGACGCGAGTCGCCGCTCCGCCATCCCTGGCTCTCGCGTCGCCTCGAGTCGCTGCGGAGCAACATGCCCGCCTCCGCGATCGAGGTCGCGTCCGTGCCCGACTGTGATCCACCAGTGCAGTGCCTCTGGCTTTCGATCAAGAACCGAACTGGTTCTCGGCCGTACGAGAGAGCCAGCACTCGAATCATGAATGTCGGCTCGCGAGGAGTTCCCGTCGGAGAAGGCGGGCATGTTGCGAAGCCGCGAGTCGAGGCGGCGCGAGAGCCAGGGATGGCGGAGCGACGTCTCGCCTCAGTGAGGGCTCGCACGAGGCGGGCCCGAACGGCGGCGCGCAAGCATGCCCGCCTTCTTCGACTTGGAGCGCGCGGTCACTCATCGAACAGCACCGTGCTCTCTTCGTAGAAGCGCACCTGGCGCTGCGCCCAGCGATCCTCGAGCCAGCGCTCGAGCCAGCGATTCTTCTGCTCCAGCGTCCGCGCCGGGTCGGCCATGACCTCCATCGGCACGTTGACCCGCAGCGCGCGCCAGCGGATCAAATGGCGCGTGATGCCTGCCGGCAACCGCGCGCCGCTGCCCGCCAGCTCCATCACCTCGGCCGGCTCGAAGTGCGGGAAGACCACCAGCAGCGTCGCGTCCGGATGGCGCTCGCGGGCCACTTCGAACGACTCGGTCGACATGCGGTAGAAGCGCGCGCGCTCGCGGTACACGTCGACCAGCGCGTTGAGCATGTGATTGCGCTCCTCGAGCGAGCGGCCGCCGCGGAAGGTCGTCGCGCCCGGCCCGGGGTAGGCGGCGTAGGCCAGCGCGTCGCGCCGCGCCAGCAGCGCGCGCGCATGGAGCACCGGCTCCTCGCGCAGCTCGATGCCCGGAATCGCGCGGCTGGCGGCCTCGAACGTGTCGCGGTCGAGGCCGCTCAGCGCGTGGTGCCAGGTGCTCAGGCGCACCCACGGCTCCTCGTAGGTGGCGACTTGCACCACGATGTGCGGCAATCCCGACTCGCGTGCCGCGGTCGAGCGGTTGGCGCCGTCCAGCACCATGAAGGAAGCGCCGTTCGAGCCCGGCAGCTCGGCCACGATGGGCGGGTTCTTGAGCACCGCCTGGCTGCGAAAACCCTGCACCAGGGGCTCGAGGCGTTGCGGATCGTGACGCTCGTGTGGCACCAGAGCGTCGACCGGAACGAAGCGCAGGTCCGGCAGCCGAAAGTCATCGGAGCGTGCGGGGCGCATCGGCCACGGACTCTACTACACGGCACAGCCGCTTGGCCGTCGCGGACTTGGAGCGCGCCGCGCGCTTCTCCTCGCCGCGCCGGTCCTTCTCGGGTAGCATGCTCCGCCTCCCCCGCACGCCTCCCCTCGAGCGCGTGCGTGCCGGGGTCCACGGGCTCGATCCCCGGCCGTCGCCATGACGGGCCCCCTCTACGCAAGGAGCTGACAGCGACATGTTGCGCAAGACGATCGCAGGGTTCGCCCTGATGGCAATGATGGCGTCTCCCGCGTTGGCGCAGAGCGTCGACGAGATCATCGCCAAGAATCTCGAGGCGCGCGGCGGCCTGGAGAAGATCAAGGCGGTGAAGAGCGCGCGCACCACGGGAAAGATGGTGATGGGTCAGGGCTTCGAGGCGCCGTTCGTGATGATGGAGAAGCGCCCCAAGCAGTCGCGCATGGAGTTCATCTTCCAGGGCATGACGGGCGTGCAGGCGTTCGACGGCAAGAACGGCTGGGGGATCATGCCGTTCATGGGCAAGAAAGAGCCTGAGGCGGTGCCGGCCGATCAGAACAAGCTGATGGACGAGCAGGCCGACATGGACGGGCCGCTCGTCGACTACAAGGCCAAGGGCCACAAGGTCGAGCTGCTGGGCAAGGAGAAGGTCGAGGGCGCCGACGCCTACAAGCTCAAGCTCACCATGAAGAGCGGTGACGTCCGCACCATCTATCTCGACGCCGACAGCTACCTCGAGATCAAGACCGAGGGCAAGCGCACCATGCGCGGGCAGGAAGTCGACGGCGAGAGCTTCCTCAGCGACTACAAGGAAGAAGGCGGCCTGATGATGCCGCACGCGATCGAGAGCGGGGTCAAGGGCAACCCGGTGCGGCAGAAGCTGGTGTTCGACAAGGTCGAGCTCAACGTGAATCTGCCCGACAGCCTGTTCGCGATGCCGCCCGGCACCAAGCCGGCGTCGGAGCCGGCCAAGGCCGCTGCGTCGGACAGCAACAAGGTCAACGCCAGCCAGGGCCAGGAGCTGAAGAGCGACAGCGCCCAGACCGACGCCAAGACGGCCAAGACCAAGAGCCAGACCACCAAGAAGAAGCCCTGACGATCCAGGCCGCGTGCGGCCGGATCGACGAGCATGTGCCGGCGCGGCCCACGGGTCGCGCCGGGCTGCGTTGCGGAGGACGAGCGATGTCGAGCAAGCGTGGGTGGGCTGCGAGCGTGGCGACGCTGGTTGCGCTCGGCGCGCTGGCCGCGGTGGCGGCCAGCGACGACGTCAAGATCGATTCCGACGTCTTCGGCGGGCTCGAGGCGCGCTGCATTGGCCCCGCGGCCATGGGCGGGCGCGTGGCCGCGCTGGACGCGGTGATGATCGACGGCCGGCTCAACATCTACGTCGGCTCGGCCGGCGGCGGGGTGTGGAAGTCGGACGACGGCGGGACCACGTTCTCGTCGGTGTTCGACAAGTACGCCCAGTCGATCGGCGCGATCGCGATCGATCGCGCGCATCCCAAGACGGTGTGGGTGGGTTCGGGCGAGTCGTGGATGCGCAACAGCGTCTCGGTCGGGGACGGCATCTACAAGACCACCGACGGCGGCGACAACTGGGACAAGGTCGGGCTGGCGGAATCCGAGCACATCGCGCGCATCGCCATCGACCCCCTGCACCCGGACACGCTCTACGTCGCGGTCGCGGGCCACTTGTGGAACCGCCATCCGATGCGCGGCGTCTATCGCACTCGCGACGGCGGCAAGACTTGGCAGCGCGTGCTGTTCGTCGACGAGGACACCGGCTGCAGCGACGTCGCGGTCGATCCGCAGGATCCGCGCATCGTCTACGCCGGCATGTGGCAGTTCCGCCGCAAGCCTTGGGCCTTCACCTCGGGCGGCCCGGGCAGCGGCCTCTACAAGAGCCGCGACGGTGGCGAGACCTGGAAGAAGATCACCCAGGGCCTGCCCGCAGGCGAGCTGGGCCGCGTCGGGATCGCGATCGCCCACAGTCAGCCCAACGTCGTCTACGCCGCGATCGAAGCCAAGCACGGCGGTCTCTGCCGCTCCGACGATCACGGTGAGACCTGGCAGGTGATGAACACCGCGGCCAGCATCAACGTGCGGCCGTTCTACTTCGGCATGCTGGTCGTCGATCCCAATCAACCCGACCGCCTCTACAAGCCGGCCATCAACCTGGTCGCCAGCGACGATGGCGGGCGCACCATCACGCCGATCGGCGGCGGGGTGCACAGCGATTACCACGCGGTGTGGATCGATCCCCAGAACTCCGAGCACTTGATGGTCGGCACCGACGGCGGGGTCTACGTGTCGGACAACCGCGGCAACGACTGGCGCTTCCTCGCGACGCTGCCGATCGGCCAGTTCTACCACGTCAGCTACGACCTGGACGTTCCGTACAACGTCTACGGCGGGCTCCAGGACAACGGCTCGTGGATGGCACCGTCGCGGCGCTCGGGCGGCATCGCCAACCGCCATTGGCGCGTGCTCGGCGGCGGGGATGGCTTCTGGGCCTTCGTCGATCCCAAGGACCCCGACTTCGTCTACGTCGAGTACCAGGAGGGGAACATCTCGCGCGTCACCAAATCGACGGGCGAGAGCAAGGACATCCGACCCTTCCACCAGCCCAGCGAGCCCGAGTACCGCTTCAACTGGAACACGCCCATCCACCTGAGCCCGACCCGGGCAGGGGTGCTCTACTTCGGCTCGCAGTTCCTGTTCCGCTCCGAGAACCGGGGCGAGAAATGGGAGCGCATCTCGCCCGACCTCACCACCAACGATCCGGCCAAGCTCAAGCAGTCGGAGTCGGGCGGCCTGTCGGTCGACAACTCCTCGGCCGAGAACCACTGCACGATCTACAGCATCAGCGAGTCGCCGCGACATGCGGACGAGGTGTGGGTCGGCACCGACGACGGCAACGTGCAGCTCACCCGGGACGGTGGGAAGTCGTGGACCAACGTCGTGCCGAAGAAATCCGCGATCTGGCCCGCCGGCGCCTGGGTGTCGTGCGTCCAGGCCAGCCCCCACGCCGACGGCACCGCCTACGTCACGCTCGATGCGCACCAGACCGGCGACATGAAGACGTATCTGCTGCGCACGCGCGACTTCGGCAAGACCTGGGAGCGACTCGACACACCCGATCTGCGCGGGTACGCGCACGTGGTCCGCGAGGATCGCCTGTCGCCCGACCTGCTCCTCCTCGGCTCCGAGCTGGGCCTGTTCGTCAGCCTCGACCAGGGCAAGAGCTGGGCGCAATTCAAGGCCGGCCTGCCCGACGTCGCGGTGCGCGATCTGGCGATCCAGCCGCGCGAGGACGACCTGCTGCTCGCCACCCACGGCCGCGGCATCTACGTGCTCGACGACATCCGCTGCCTGCGCGGCCTCACGCCGCAGGTGCTGGCCACCGACGCGGCGTTCCTCGAATCGCGGCCTTCGGTGATGCCGCTGCCCACCTCGGAGCAGCGCTTCGAGGCGTCCGAATACGTCGGTCGCTCGCTCGAGGAAGCGGGATTCGTGACCTACTATCTCAAGAAGCGACACATGTTCGGCGACCTGAAGATCGAGGTCTACGACGCGAAGGGCAACCTGGTCTCGAGCGAGCCGGGCGGGAAGCGACGCGGCATCAACCGCTACGCATGGCCCATGCGGCTCAAGCCGCCCAAGGTTCCACCCGCGACCAATCTGGTCCCCAACGCCTATTCGTTCGTTGGCCCGCGCGTTCCCGAAGGCGAGTACACGGTCAAGCTCATCAAGGGCAAGGACACCTACACCTCGAAGATCGCGCTGGTCTCGGACCCGCGCTCGACGCATTCGGCTGAGGATCGTGCGCTCCAACAAAAGACCGTGCGCGAGCTGTACGGCATGCTGGAATCGCTGACCTTCGTGTCCGACGCGGTGGTGGACGCCGAGAACCAGGCGCGCGCCCGCGGCGCCAAGCTGGCCAAGGGCGATCCGCTGGCGAGGAAGCTGACCTCGCTCGCCGATCGGCTCGAGGTGATCCACGCCGGGCTGGTCGCGACGCGCGAAGGGCGCTTCACCGGGGAGGAACAGCTGCGCGAGAAGCTCGGCATTTTGTACGGCGCGGTCAACGGCTTCGACGGCCGGCCCACCGATTCGCAGATCGCCTACCAGCAGACGCTCGAGCAGCGGCTCGAAGCGGCGCGCACCGGCTTCCAGAGCCTGATGGGCAAGGACGCCGCGGCGCTGGCCGGAGACCTCAAGAGCAAGGGCCTCGAGCCGATCACGACGCTGTCGCGCGAGGACTGGGCGAAGCGTTGACGTTGGCGCGGTCGAGCGCGACCCGGTCGGATGCGGCGCGGAATTCGGGACTCCGCGCCGCCCCGCCTTCATGGATTGGCGGGGTCGCGAAGCCTGCGCCGACCTGGCAGCGCATCTACGCCGTGGTGCGCCGCATCCCGCGCGGCCGCGTCGCCACTTACGGACAGGTCGCCGCGCTGGCCGGATTTCCGCACGCGCCAAGACTCGCGGGCTACGCCCTCCACTCGCTGCCGGAAGGAACTCCCGTGCCTTGGCACCGCGTCGTCGCGGCCGGAGGGAAGCTCTCGCTCGCCCGCCTCAGCCTGGAGGCCGCGCTCACCCAACGCATGCGGCTCGAGAGAGAGCGCGTCGCGTTCGATCCGCGCGGGAGAGTGCGGATGGAGCGGCACCGATGGCGTGTGCAGGGCGGGAGCCGAAGAAGAGCCGCGCCTAGCGCAACTTGATCTTCGTCCCTCGACCGAAGCAGGAGAGCGCGCGTTTCACCCGGCCTTCCGCTCAGGCCGCGACGCGCGCCTCGTCGCTCTGGGTGAGCGGGATCTCGATGACGAAGGTGCTGCCGGCGCCGAGCCGGCTCTCGCCGCCGATCGTGCCGCCGTGCGCTTCGATGATCGAGCGCGCGATGGGCAGGCCCAGGCCGAGGCCCGCGGCGTTGAACTCGAGCCCGGTCGGCGTGCGGTAGTTCCCCGGCTCGGGGACCGCGAACTCACCCGCCAGCATCGCGGTCAAACGCTCGGGCGCGATCCCCACGCCATCGTCCTCGATGGTGATGCGCAGGCGATCCTCCGCCAGTCCGGCGTGAATGCGCACGTGACCGCCGTCCGGCGTGAAGCGAATGCCGTTGGTGACCATCTGCACCAGCGCCTGCTCGAGGCCCGCTCCGTCGGCGTCGACCGTCGCGACCTCGGGATCGCAGGCGAGGGTCACTTCGACTGTGCGTTGGGCCCCGGCGGCCGCGGCCAGCGCCACTGCGCGCCGCAGCAGCGCCGCCGCGTCGTGCTCCTGGAAGTCCGGCACCATGCGCTCGCTCTTGACCCGGGCGAAGTGGGCCGCGTCCTCGGCCAGGCGGGTGAGGCGCTCGAGATGGCGCTTCATGGTTTCGAGCACCTCGTGCTGCTGCGCGTTGAGCGGGCCGATTTGGTCCCCGGCGAGCAGGTCGCGGTAGCCGATCAGCACGCTGATCGGCGTCCGCAGCTCGTGCGACGCGATGCTGAGGAAGTGGCTTTTGAGCCGGGTCGCCTGCTCCAGGCTGCCCAGGTAGGCGCGCTCGCGCTGGCGCATGTCGACGAAACGATCGGCGAGATAGCCGAGCTCGTCGCCGCGGCGGATGCCGAGCGGATGGTCGTAGTTGCCCTTCTCCATCTCTTGGGCGCCGCGCACCAGGCTCTGGATCGGCCGGATGATCTGTTCGCTGAACAGCAGGCCCGTGAGCAGCGCGCCGACCAGAGCGATCACCGCCAGGATCAGCATGTCCTGCTCCATCGTTCGTAGGAACGAGGTCTCGGCGTCGAACGCGCGTTGGATGACGTAGAGCTGCTGGGTCGCTGGATTGGAGAACGGGATGCGGCGCACCAAGGTCAGATAGTTCCGATTCGAGGACTCGACCTGCTGCACGGGCAAGGAGGCCCAATCGGTCTGCGCCCCCTTGCGCCAGGAGCGCAGCGCCATCATCAGAGCGCCCTGGTCGCCGGGCGAGTCGAGCGAGGAGCCGGTGACGCGATTCTCGGACAGGAACGTCACCTCGCAGCGCATCTGCGAGCGCAGCTCACGGGCCAGCGGCGTGCCGATCTCTTCGCCCAGCACCAGCACGCCCACCACCTGGCCGTTGCCCAACACCGGCACCAGCGCGATCTGGTAGTGCGCATCGCCCGAAGGCAGCACGTATTGCCCTGGCTTGCCCTTGAGCGCGGCGCGCATCGCCGGGTCGGTGAAGGTCAACCCCGAGGTCGCCGGGCCACCGCTTCCGAGCAGATGCCCGTGACGCTCGAAGATGTCGAAGATCTGGGCGTCGACGATGAGGTTGAAGTCGCGCGCTACGCCTCGGACCGTGTTCGCGAAGCGCGTGTCGCGCTGCTGCGGGCTCAGCATCAGCAGCGAGAAGAAGCGCGGATCGCGGGCGATCACCCGTGCATCCCCCATCAGGGCGCGCGAGCGGGCGCGCAGCATGTTCTCGAACACGGCCTCGGTGTGCTCGAGACTCTCGTGAATGCTCGACGAGTGGACGTGGGCGTTGACGTTGCGGCTCACCGTGAACCAGGTGGCGAGCCCCAGCGTGGCGGGCGTGAAGACCGCCAGGAACAGGATCTTGAGCCGCAGGCTGACGCGCATCGTCAGTAGGAGAGATCCAGCGCCACTTCGGAGCCCTTGTCCACGACCACGCGGCGCTCGATCTCGCCCCAGCGCGGATGGAACACGTGCACCGTGTACACGCCGGGCGGCAGCGCCGGCAGCTTGTACTGGCCGGTCTCGGTGGGGAAGGTGAACGCGTGGTTGGGCGTCACCACGATGTAGCCACCCATGTCGGGATGGATCTCGCAGTGCAGGTTGATGACGCCGGGGCGATCCATGGTGAGCGTGTCACAGGCGCCGGGCAGCTTCTTGCCCAGGTCGAAGCGCTTGGCGGCCGAGACGCTGAACGGGTTGTGGTAAACGCGATCGAGGTTCTGGAAGGCGATCTTGTCGCCGACCGCGATCGCGAGAACGTGCGGGTCGAAATGGTGACGGATCTGGACCACCGTGCGCACGCGCGGCGGTGAGACGCGGCGGAAGAACCAGAACCCGTGGCTGTTGAGCTTCTTCTCGACCGGGTCGGGCAGCCGTTCGATGTAGATGACCGCGTCCGTGACGCCGGCCATCGGGTGCTTGGGCGGATTGGCGTGAGGCCTGGGCTTGAGCGTGCCGCGGATCACGCCGGCGTGTGCGGTCGAGGCCAGGAGCAGGAGACTCAGAGCGAGCTGAACGGTGGTCCTCGAGCGCATGCATCCTCCAATTCCGTCAGGGCTGTCGATGGCGCCACGGGAGAGCGAGCGCCCACCGTGTTATCGGCAAGCAGGCTAAGGCGATTGAGGGAATCGCGGCCGCTAGCGAAAGACGTCGAGGTCGTGGGCCGAGAACACCGCGCCCTCGTAGGCCTGCTTCACCTCGCGCACCAGATCGTCGTCAGTGGCGCCCCAGAAGAGCTGGTGATAGAGCACCAGCGTCCCGGGCCGCGCCCGCTCGGCGAGGCGCGCCAGCTCGAGGGTCGAGGTGTGGGCGCTGGCGTGGTAGCGCTGCCATTCGGGCGGCCGGGTCTTGAAGCGCTCGGCCGAGTACACCTCGTGCACCAGCACGTCGCAGTGGTCGCAGGCGCGGACCACGGCATCGCTCGGCCGGGTGTCGCCCGAGATCACGATCGAGTGCCCGGCCGCGTCGAAGCGATAGCCGAAAGCGTGTGGCCAGTTGGCGTGGGGGACCTCGAACGCGGTCACGGTGACGTTCGAATCGCGATAGACGATGCCGGCACGGATCTCGTGCGCGTTCACCTTCCAGCCCTCGGCCGGCACGGGCTCCAGGCCGTGTCGGCGCACGTCGATGTCGGCGGCGTAGGCGGCGAGCAAGTGCCGCGTCATTGCCGCCACGCCGGGTGGGCCGTAGACCTCGAGCGGGGCCCGCCGCTCGAGCACCCACGGGGTGAGCATGAGATCGGGCAAGCCGATGGTGTGATCGGAGTGCAGGTGGGTGATGAACACGATGCCGAGCCGGCTGGCCTCGAGCGCGGGGATGCGATCGCGCACCGCGGCCGCGGCGGCGCGCCGCACCACGCCCGGCCCGCAGTCCACCAGGTAGGCGCGATCGCCAGCGATCACCGCGACGGCGGGGCCCGAGCGCTCGGGATCGGGGTTGGGCGTGCCGGTGCCGAGGATCACCACGCGCAGCGCAGCGGCGCGGTCGACGGGCGCGGCCGCGGCGCTCGCGACCCACGCCAGGCTCACGCACAGCGCCGCCGCCAGCGTCTCGCGCACGATCGCGGCTAGGGGCGCGGCGCCGCCTCGGCGGCTCGCCCGCTCTCGAAGTAGGACTGCTTGAGCCGCGCCATCAGCTCGGCGCGCCGATCGTAGAGTCGGCGCCGATTGCGCGGCGCGTGGCGCGCCAGCGCGTAGGCGGTCAGCAGCGGCAAGCCGATCGTGGCGTCGGCGTAGCAGATCACGGTCCCCGGCAGCTGCTCGGGATCGATCTTGCCCCAGCTCACCGCCTCGGCCGGCGTCGCACCCGACAGCCCGCCGGTGTCGGGGCGCGCGTCGGTCACCGCCAGGAAGTAGTCGTGGCCCTTCTCCGCGATGCCGAGCACCTCCTGGATCTGCGGCTCGGTCTGGAGCAGGAAGTTCTTGGGGCTACCGCCGCCCAGGATCCACACCGCGCTCTTGCCGCCGCTCGCCTTGGCGTCCCACACGATCGCCGCGGTCTCGTTGACGTCGGCATTGACGTCGAGCAGCAGCTGGTTCCCTTCCAGCGCCTTGGCCGCCACGTTCATGCCGATCGACGAATCGCCGGGCGAGCTGGTGTAGATCGGGACCCCGAAATCGTAGGCGGCGGCCAGCAGCGAGCGCCGCGTGAGCCCCAGCTTCTCCTCGCGCGCGCGCACGTACTTGCCGCACAAGTGGTGGAACTCGGCGCTGCTCATGGTGCGCTGGAACTCGGGGCCCGAGATCAGCTCGCGGAAGAAAGCGTCGGTGTCGAGCAGCACGGTGTAGTCGAAGAAGACGTCGTAGATGCGCACCACGCCCTTGTCGCGCAGCTCGACGTCGTCGGCCTGGAACGTGCCCTGGTGCATCGCGAGCCCGAGGCCGAAATGGGCGTCGTGGTAGAGGTTCGCGCCGGTGGACACGATCCAGTCGACGAAGCCGGCCTCCATGAGCGGGATGATCGCGCTCATCCCCAGTCCGGCCGGGGTGAGCGCGCCGGTCATCGACAGCGCCACCGTCACGTCGTCGTCGAGCATGCGCTCGACCAGCAACCGCGCGCCCTCGCGCAGGCGGGCGCCGTTGTAGGCCAGGAACGCTCGATCGATCAGCTCGGCCGCGGTCTCGCGGCCCGTGATCGCCTGGGGATCGATGCGCGGTCCGGCGAGATGTCGATGCTCGCGTCGGCTCATGACGCTCCTATCGTCGGGTGAAGCGGTCCATGCGGCCGCGCGGCTTCTGGCGCAGCACGTCTTCGATCTGCTTGGGATCGTCGGGGAACAGGCCGGCCTTGGGCAGGCGCGACAGCAGATCGGCCCAGATCGGCTCCTTCTCGAACACGCGATGGAAGAGCTTGAGGCCTTCGGGCTTGCGATCGTTGGTGTACATCGAGACCGCCGCCCAGAACTGCAGCTCGACGACGTCGGGCGCGAGCTTCATCGCCTCTTCGTAGGCCTTCATCGCTTCGACTGGCTTCTTCTCGGCGATGAAGTTGTCGCCTTGATCCTCGAAGTTGTAGGCGCGGCGCAGCTTCACCAGCCGCCGCAGCTCCCGGAGCGGCTCCTCGCTGTCCTCGACGCGCAGGTCGAAGACTTTGTCCATCCATGGCTTGCCGGTCGACTCGCCGCGCACCACGAGCAGCGCGGCCGACTGCTTGCCGCGAATGTCCCCGCCGGCCTTTTGCGCGGCTTCGAGCGCCTGCAGCATGCGCTCGGCGAGATCGCCCTCGGCCTTCTCGAAGGCAGCCTTCATCGCCGGCCAGATGGTGGGATTCGACATCAGGTTGGCCTGGACGGAGAACTGCTCGCCGGTCAGGTGACCGGCGTCGGGGATGCACTTGGGCCCGGTGTAGGCCGCGACGTTTCCTTTCGCATCGACCATGGCGACTTGGCGCCCCTCGTTGTGCGCGTCGGCCTTGAGCAGCGAGTCGAGCGCCTGGCGCGCGGTCATGCCCGAGCGCATCAGGTCGAGTCCCTGCGGGCCGTAGTCCACCAGCACGAGCGATTGGGTGGCCACCGCGCCCACGCCCGAGGCCGCCCACGGCACCACCGGCCCCACCGAGAAGTAGTGCGACTGAACGGCGACGCCGAGCTCGCCGGTCTTGGGATCGCGCGCCACGATCGAAAAGGTGTGGGCGAGCGGCGCGGGCATCGCGCTCGGCCCGCCGACCAGCATGAGCGCCAACGACATGCTCCAGTCCACGCGCACCTCCGGGAGGGGGATTCGATGGCCGCGAATCGACCTCGATGAGCGGGGCTGAGATTGGCACGCGGTCCCGAGCCGCGCAACCGCCGGCGCGGGCACCGGGCGCACGACCGCCGATCGCGAACGCGCTTGAAACCGGCGTCCCGCGGGCGGAAACTGCGCACCGACCCCACTTCCAGGACCGACTCGCCGGGAGGCAACTTTGTCACCGCTCCTGTGGTCCCTCGCGACCGCGGCGATCGTGGTGGTGTCATGGATCGCATTGAAAGCCATGAGGCCCGGTGGCCGTGCTCGCCACCTGGTCCTCGAAGAAGTGCGCCGTCATCTCCGCGGCGGCGAGATCGAGAACCATCCACGCCGCGGACCCCAGGCGCGCGGACGCCTGGCCGAGCTGGAGGTGACCGTGGACCTTCACCACGACCCGCGTCGCCGGCAGGAATCCCCGATGTGGCGCGTGATGGCCGTGGGCCCGGTGCGCGCCTCCGAGCCGGTCGAGGCTCACGTCGGTGGCTGGAAAGGTTGGATCGATCCCTGGATGCAGCGCGAAAAGGGGCTTGCAGTGCCGGCCGCAGGAGGCCCGGCGTTCGACGTGTACGCCCACAGTCCGCTGGCGCTCGAGCATCCGGTGGTCGTCGCCCTGCGCCGCCAGGGGCCGGCACTCGGCGCGGGCAGCCTGCACGTCCAGCGTGACTTCATGCGCGCCGAGGTCCGCTTCGATCCTCAGCCCGAAGGGAACCGCGGGCTGTTCGCCTTCCTCGACGCCATGGCCGAGATTTCGGGTCACCAGCCCGCGCGCTCGGCCGGCAACCGCGTGAGAGTGAGCATCGTCCGAGACACCGGATGAGGCGATGGTGGCTGGCCGCGCTGCTTTCGCCCATCCTCCACGCTCTGCTCCTCCTAGTTCCCGCGCTCGCGCTGGAGCGCCCGCATGCCTTCGCGGCGCGCGCGCGCGGGCCGCTCCGTCTCGACGGCGTGCTCGACGAGCCCGATTGGCAGCGCGCGCCGCCGGTCGGCCCGTTCCGGCTCATCCTCGTGCGCGAAGGCGAAACACCTTCCGAGTCGACCGACGTCCGCATCCTGGTCACCGACACGCATCTGTGGTTCGGCATCCGCTGCTTCAACCAGCATCCGGGCGCGATCCGGGCCAGCCTCTCGCCGCGCGACCAGATCCTCGACGACGACCACATCGCGGTCCACCTCGACACCTTCGGCGACCGGCATCGGGCCTACGTGTTCGGCGTCAACGCGCGCGGCGTGCAGCTCGACGGAATCCTCGACGGCAGCGATCCGGATTTCAGCTGGGACGCGAGCTGGGATGCCGAGACGCGCATCGATGCCCAGGGCTGGACCGCGGAGATGGCGATCCCGCTCCGCGCGCTGCGCTTTCCCGAGCGCGGCCCAAGGGTGTGGGGGCTGTGGATCCGGCGCCAGATCACGAAGAACGACGAGGTGTGCTCGTGGCCGCTCTATCGCCTCGCGGTGGGGGGCGACATCATGCTCCAGGCCGGGAATCTCGAGGGCCTGGACGCGCTCCACGGCGGCGGCAGCGTGGAGCTGCAACCCTACGCCGCGGCGACGCACGCCCAGCAGCGAGCGCCCGGCCCCCCGCTCGGCGGATGGTCCGATGACCATCACCAGGACGTCGGCGCCGACCTGCGCTACGGGCTGACGAGCACACTCACCACCAACCTGACCGTCAACCCGGATTACAGCCAGGTCGAGGCCGACGCGCTGCAGATCGACGTCAATCGTCGCTTTCCGCTGTCGTATCCCGAGAAGCGGCCGTTCTTCCTGGAAGGCGCCGAGACCTTCAACACGTTCTACAGCCTGGTCTACACGCGGCGCATCGCCGACCCCGCCTACGGCGGCAAGCTGATCGGCAAGGTCGGGCGCTGGCGCGTGGGCGCGATCGCGGTCCGGGACGACGGCGGGGGCGCGCTCGAAGGCGTCGGCGCCGAGTCGAGCGAGGAGCGCTCCGGCCAAGGCTGGTTCACGATCGGGCGATTGGCTTACGACCTGGGCGAGAATCAAAAGCTCGGCGTGCTCGTCACCGATCACACCACCGATGGGCCGCGCGCACGGAACGCGAGCGGGGCGCGGCAGCGCCCGGCCACGCGCAATACGGTGCTCTCGGCCGAGACTCGGCTGCGGCTCATGAAGTCGCTTTTCTTCTACGGCCAGATCGGGGCCAGCCGCACCCGCCTCGACACCGTGCTGGTCGGCGGGCCGCCGCGCGCCGCGGCGACGCCGTTCTCCGACGTGCTCTCGACGATGACGCTGGAGTGGAACGACGGCACGCGCCACGTGACCGCGGGCCAGGACTATATTGGCTCGCGCTTCCGGGCCGACGCGGGGTTCTTCGAGCGCATCGACGCGCGTGACGACGGCTACGAGGCCACGATCACGTTCCGGCCCGAGAATCGCTGGCTGCGCTACCTCGAACCCACCACCAACGGCGATCTCATCCACAGCACCGGCGGCACGCTCCTCGATCGACGCTTCTCGGGCGCGCTGCGCTGGGGATTCCAGGGTCAGACTTTTCTCGAAACACGCCTGATGCGGGTGCGCGAGCGCTGGCTCGACACCGATTACGATCGCTGGAGGTACCTGGTGTCGGCCAGCAACTCGTTGTGGCGCCCGCTCTCCTTCGGCGTCGATCTCACCCTGGAAGATGGCATCTTCTACGCCCCGACCGACTCCGCGTCCTACCTCGGCTGGCAAACGAGCTTGAACGCCTACGCCACGGCGCGGCCTTCACCACGGCTCACGTCCGAGCTGACGGCGACGCGCAGCCGGTTCCAGAAGTCGCGTGGCGGGGAGCAGGTCTACGACGTGTGGGTGCTGGGAGCGAAGACGACCTATCAGTTCACGCGCCGCCTCTACACGCGGCTCTATCCGCAGTACGACACCAACACCCGGCACCTCGATGCCGACGCGCTGCTCGGCTACGTGATCCATCCCGGCTCCGTGCTCTATCTGGGACTGAGCGGCGACTTCGACCAGGTCGCAGGCCTTAGGCGAGCGACGCAGCGCAGCCTGTTCCTCAAGGTGTCCTACGCCTTTCAAGGGTGACCTCGAGGCGAGCGCGGCGGCGATCAGGCCGGGGTGGGTGGCTCCGACGTCTCCGCGGGCTCCGCGGTCGTGGCGCGCGGTCGGTTGCAGCGTTCGGCCCAGGCCACGTACGCGATCGCGATCGCCGTCCACAAGTAGGCCCACGTCCCCGGCTTGATCCGGGCGAGGTCGAGCAGCGGCTCGATCAACAACGCCGGGGTGAGCGCGACCGCGGCCAGCCGCATGTGAGTGGGGAAGTCGGCCTTCACGCCGAACCCGCGCCCGACGAGCAACCCGAACAGCGCGAACGGCAGCAGCTGGGCGAGGCGAAGAACGAAGAAGCTCATCAGCACGAAGGGCGCGGCCACGGGCCCGGCCCAGATGACCAGCGCGCGCAGCCACCCCTGCGCGCGGGCACGATCGATCGTGAAGTCCTTGACGTTCGCGAGGCTGTAGACCCGGGTGTCCGCCGCGCTCCTGCGCACGATCAGACGATCCGCCGTCAGGAGGGCTCCCGTGATCTGTGCGTCCATCGACTCGATGGTCGCGTTGGTGTCGACGACGGCGAGGATCGCCTTCGTCTGGGGATCGCGCAGCGTGAACGGCAAGGGAGCATCGACTTCCACCACGCGGTGCCTGATCACGATCCTCGGGATCTGGCTCGTGAGCTGCGCGCCCTCACCGCGCGCCCATCCGATCAAGCCCGATTCGATCTCGATCGCGACGATCAGGGTCAGCAGCGCAGCGACCAGGAGCAGGTAGAGGACGCCGGCTCCCTTCCAGCCTGCGGCGACGTCACGGTAGAGATCGCTCGAGAAGAAAGAGAGCGGCAGCGCGCGAAGATTGGAGTAGCGGCGCACGAGCGCACCGTAGGGGCCGCCTGGCCGCGGGTCAAGGCTCAGCTCGCGGGCGCGCGCAAGGTTTCCGCCGGGTCGAGCGCGCGCCGCAGGCGCTCGCGCAACGCCGCCGTCGCGGCTGGCGGGGGAATGGGATCCTGGAACTGCGCGCCGCCGCGTCGCTCGATGACTCGGAAACCGGCGGCGTGGAATTCGAGCGCGAGCCGGGTCGCGACCGCGTCGTCCGGAAACCAATGGAGGCGCCCGGCCAGCACGTGGTGAACGAGGCGCGCCGCCGTCGCGCTGGCGAGGAACGGCGCGAGCGGCGCCGGGGTCAGGTGCGCGGTCGTCAGCGTGAGACGAGCGCCGTCCTGATCCTCGGCGTCCGTCACCGCCCGTGCCAGGCCCTGGACCGGCTCGCCTTCGAGGCGAGCGGCGGGCGCGCCGAGCGCGGCGCCGACCAAGCGCTCTTGCTCGGCCGCCCACGCGCGGTCTTCCTCGATGCCCACCACGGCGGTGAACGGCGCACCGATCCGCGCACTCTCCGGCAGAGCGGCGGCGGCGGTGGCACCGAGCACGGTCAGGAACGCCGGCTCGAGGCGCGGCAGCGCTCGCCAGCGCGTGGCATCGGCGACTTCCCAATCCTTCATGCCGTAGATCAACGCCACGCGAGTCTCCGGCGCGGGCAGCAGCTTGAGGCTGGCTTCCAGGATCGCGGCCAGGGCGCCGCGCGAACCGCACAGCAGTCGGTGCACGGGATGCCCGGCGACGTTCTTCACCACCTTCCCGCCCGCGCACGCGAGGGTGCCGTCGCTGAGCGCGAAACGCGCCCCCAGGATGCGGTCGACGGGCGCGCCGAAACGGCGCCGGCGGGCGCCCGACCCGTTCCAGGCCAGCGTGCCGCCGAGCGTGGCCCGATCGGCGTGCGGCGCCTCGAGCGGCAACTCCTGACCGCGCGTGCTCAGCGTCGCGGCCAGGGTGGCGAGCGTCGCCCCGCACTGGGCCGTGATCGTGAGATCCTCGGG
>JACXTT010003419.1_pt1 | contig 24408 bp, 32 predicted proteins | sample 9270951 | NCBI WGS metagenome assembly JACXTT01 (sample SAMN15532306, study PRJNA645909) | rock metagenome | isolation source: weathered quartz diorite | place: Puerto Rico | collected 2017-06-21
TGCGGGCCGACCAGCTGGCACGCCGCACGGCGCGGTCGCTCAGCGGTGGGGAGCAGCGCCGCGTCCACCTGGCCCGCGGGGTCGCCGTGGAGGCGGACCTGCTGCTGCTCGACGAGCCGTTCGCCGGGCTCGACCCGGAGACCCAGGCGGGACTGAGCGAGGACACCGCCTCGGCGTTGCGCACCACCTCGTCCGCGGTGGTCGTGGTGCTGCACGACCGCACCGACGCCTGGGCGATGGCGGACAGGATCAGCGTGATGATCGACGGCCGCATCGCCGCAACCGGGACACCGAGCGAGCTGCTGACCGCGCCGCCGACCGCCGAGGTCGCCCGCTTCCTCGGGTACGACGGCGAGCTCGCCACCCCGGACGGGGTACTGCTCACCCGGCCGGTGCATGTGCGGATCGACCCGGCCGGCGACCTGGACGGAACCGTGGAGCGGGTGATCCCGCGCGAGGACGGAGCCACGGTCGTGATCCGCACGCACCGCGGCCGGCTGCGTGCCCGGCACGACGCTCCGGTGTCGATCGGTGACGACGTGCGGGTCGTGATCGACGGCGGAGTCGAGTTCAGGTAGGGCATGCTTCGGGGGTGACGATCCGCCGCCTCACCGTTGCCACGGTCCTCGTGCTCGCCGTTGCCGGCTGCGGTGGCGCCCCGAAGGCGCACCCGACGACGCCGACGCACTCGCTGGTCGGCGCGCCGCCGGTCGGGACGCTCTCGGGCCGGCTGATCGCGGTCGGCGGGCCCGCGGGCGCCGCGGAGACGACCCTGGCCGGGACGATCACGATCAAGGGGCCGGGCGGGTCGGTGCTGCACGCCGACGTCGGTCGCAACGGCGTCTTCGAGATCCAGCTGTCGCCGGGGACCTACCGCCTGACCGGGCGCAGCCCGCAGTACAACGGCGGCACCACGGACTGCACGACCGCGACGCCGACGACCGCGTTGACGGCCAATCGGACCGTGACGGCGGACATCCTCTGCCAGCGAAGCTGAGGCTCTACTCGGACCAGATCGGCACGATGAAGACGCCCTCGGCCTCGACGGCGACACCCTGGTCGCCCTCGATCTCGGCGGTGACGAAGACCTTGCGGCCCTCCTCGCCGGAGACCCGACCGTTGAGCACCACCCGCCCGAGCGGCAACGGGTTGCGGTAGCGCAGGGTCAGCGTGCCGGTGAAGGTCACCTTGCTCATCCGGCTGGCCGTCACCCCCATCAGGTGGTCGAGCAGCAGCGCACTGACTCCCCCGTGCACCATCCCCGGCGGACCCTCGTACGCCGCCCCGAGGTGCACGTCCGCATGGGTGTCACCGTTCTCGGCACTGATCACCTCCATCGGTGGCGCGACCGCGTTGCGCAGGCCGATCGCGGCATTGCCCCAGCTCCAGCTGCGACCCGACTCGTTGTAGTGGACGCCCGAGGCGCCCTCGATCTGGTCGACCCTCAACGAGGCTGTCAGCGCCTCGATCGTCGCCACCGCCTCGGCGACCTCCTCGTCGCCCGCGGTCGTGCGGATTGCCGCGTCGACGAGCTCACGCAGCGCCGACCCCAGCGGTCCGTAGCGGGCCTCGAGGGCGTCGACCTCGGCGTCGGTCAGGTCGACGAAGCGGAACACGTCGGAGTTCATGAGCTCTCCTCCAGTCGGGCGATGGCACGCATGGCGTCCTCGGTGGCCTGGCGGATCAGGCCCAGACCTCGTGCGTCCCCGATCGCCTCGACGAACGTGCCCGGCAGGCGGGCGACGAGGACGTCGTACAGGGTGAGGTCGGCGACGGGAGTGCCGGCCAGCACGACCGAGTCCGCCGGCAGTGTCCGTGCGGTGCCGCCGTACGGCGTGAAGACCACGCCCTCGGGGGTGACGTCGTCGACCTCGGCCCGGACGTGCACGGTCACGCCGAGCCGGTCGAGACGGTTCATCTCCTCGGTCTTGCGCTTCCAGCCGATCTCCGGGGCGAGCTCCTTGCCGGTCTCGACGACGCTGACCAGGTGGCCGCGCTCGGCGAGGTACTGGGCGAACGCGATGCCGGCCAGGTCGCCGCCGAGGATCACGACGCGCCTGCCGAGCGGCACCGGGTCGTCGGTGGCCAGGAGCTCGCGGACGGTCGGCGACCCTCCCGCTGCCTCGATCCGCGCGCCCGTGCTCACGATCACGGCGTCGGGCGCCAGCGAGACGACGTCCTCGACCCCGGCCCGGTGACCGAGCCGGAAGTCGATGTCAGCCGCGCCGACCTCGGCCCGCAGGTAGTCCAGGAACGGAGCGTTGTCCGGATGCACCCGGGAGGCCCAGCGCAGCGAGCCGCCGAGCTCGTCACCGGCCTCGAGCACGGTGACCCGGTGCCCGGCGCCGGCGGCCGTGATCGCTGCCTGCAGGCCTCCGGGGCCAGCCCCGACGACGACCACGTGCCTGCGGCGGCGGGTCGGAGCGAGGACCAGCTCGGTTTCCTTGCCCGTCCGCGGGTTCACCGCGCAGTCGGTCGAGAACCGCTGCTCGAGGGAGTCGATGCAGTTCTCGCAGGAGATGCAGCGACGCAGCCGGCCGCCGTCGCGCAGCTTGTTCGGCAGGTCGGGGTCGGCGAGCAACGGGCGCCCCATCGCGACGAAGTCGGCGCGCCCGTCGGCGAGCACCTGCTCGGCCAGCTCCGGGTCGTGCAGCCGGCCGACCGCGATCACCGGGACGTCGACGGCCTGGCGCACCGCAGCCGCAGCACCGACGTTGAGCCCGTCGCCGTCGTCGGAGGCGTTCACCATCTTGCTGACCAGCCGGTCGATGACCCCACCGCTCACGTGGAAGGCGTTGACGCCTGCCGCGACCAGCGCAGGCGCGACCTGCGCGGTCTCGTACATCGGCCGCCCGCCGGCGACGCGTTCGAAGCCGGAGATCCGCAACGTGACCGGGAAGTCGTCGCCGACCTCGGAGCGGATCGCCGCCAACGCTTCGACCACCACCCGGAGCCGTCCGGGGACGGTGTCGCCCCGGTAGTCGTCGGTACGCCGGTTGCGCTGCGGGGCGAGGAACGACCCGAGCAGCATGTAGCCGTGGGCGGCGTGCAGCTCGATGCCGTCGTACCCGGCCTCGCGGGCGCGGCGTACTGCCGCCTTGTAGAGGTCCATCACGTCGGCCAGCTGGGCGAGGGTGATCTCCTCGCTCGGCCGCCCGGTCAGGTACGACGGGATCACCGACGGACCCAGGGAGGTGACACCGTGCATCTCCGGTCCGAGCCCGTCCGGCCCCGCGTGCACGATCTGCGGCTGGATCTTCGCTCCGTGCGCGTGCACGGCCTCGACCAGCTCGCGGTGCGCGGCGACGGACGCATCAGTCCCGAGGTGCAGCCCGCCCGGCGTCTCCGGGTGCTGGGGGTCGATGCCGGTCGCGCCGACCGTGATCAGCCCGACCCCGCCGGCTGCCCGGGCAGCGAAGTAGGCGGCGGTCCGCGCTGACGGCAGTCCGTCGGGAGTCGCGTACATCGTCTCCATCGGGGACATCACGATCCGGTTGCGCAGCTCCATGCTCCCGATGCGGCCGGGGGCGAGCAGGTGGTCGTACATCAGCCTGCGAAGCGTCCAGCGAACGCACGCAGCGGCAGGTCGGCGCTGGTGATGATGCCGGGCCGCGCCTCGACGACCGCACGGAGCGCGTTCAGCGCGGGCATCCCGGTGACCGTCATCCCGATGGACGCGAACGCCTCGGCGTCGAAGGGCGTCCCCGGCTTGGGGATGATCATGTGCTTGGAGTAGACGATCGGGTCGCCGTCGATCCGGGTGATGTAGCACCCCTGGACGTCCCACTTCGGCTCGGTCTTCGGGGTCATCTGCCACTCCAGGCCGAGCTCGACCCGCGGTACGCCGGCGACCTTGCCGACGTACGAGAACTTGGCGCCGCCGACGCTGCCCTTCGGCAGCTGGTACCAGCCGAGGTCGACGTCCTCGGTGCAGGCGCCGAGCTCGCACTCGAAGTCGACGCTGTCGAGCTCGAGGCCCAGCGCGTCGGCCATCAGGTGGACGCCGTCGCCGAAGACCCGGCAGCCCAGCTCGAGCTTGCGCACCTGCTCGGGATCGTCGGCCGGGAACCCGAAACCGCAGTTGACCCACGTATCGACCGAGTGGTGGCACGAGACGTCGACCGACTCGATGCAGGCGACCTTCTCGATGTCGGCGACGTCGCAGGAGTGCACGATCGACAGGATCTGCGCGAGACCCGGGTTCATCCCGGTGCCGTAGAAGGTCGATCCGCCGCGCGCGCAGGCGGCCGCGATCACCTCGGACTCGGTCCGCCCGTCGGCGAGCCGGTGGTTGGCGTCGCGGTGGTGCCCGGTGATGAAGTCCGCGGTGGTGACCACGTCGATGCCGGCCGCGAGCACCTGCTCGTAGAGGGCGACGTCGGGCCAGACACCGTGGAAGGTGACCACGTCCGGAGCGGCGGCGACGATCTCGGCCACGGTGCCGGTGGCGATCACCCCGATCGGGTCGAGCCCGGCCAGCTCGCCGGCGTCCCGTCCGACCTTCTCCGGGGTGTAGCAGTGCAGGCCGACCAGCTCCAGGTCCGGGTGCCGGGAGATCCGGCCGACCATCTCCGCGCCGACGTTGCCGGTGGCGACCTGGAAGACCCGGACGGCACGGCCGGCGGTGGCGGGATAGGGCTCTGCTGCGGTGGGCATGGGGTGAGGTTCGCACAGGCGAACGGCGCCCATCAAGACTTCTCATAGAGAGACCTATGAAAATTTCGGACAGGTGTCTAGTCTCGGTGCCGTGGACTTCGCGATCGTCGGCGCCATGCTGCCCACCGACCAGCTTCAGCCGATCGCGGTGGCGGCCGACGAGCTCGGCTATGCCAGCTTCGCGATCGCCGACCACGTCGTCGACCTCGAGAAGCTCGCGACGCCGTACCCCTACGAGGCAGACGGCTCGCGCCGCTGGGACAGCACCTGCGAGTGGCCCGATCCGTGGGTGCTGGTCGGCGCCCTGTCCGCGGTGACCACCCGGCTGACCTTCTTCACCTCCATCTACGTCGCCGCGCTGCGCAGCCCCTACCTGGTCGCGAAGTCGGTCGGCACCGCGGCCGTGCTCAGCGGCGGTCGGGTGCGACTCGGCGTCGGCGTGGGCTGGTGCCGCGAGGAGTTCGACCTGCTCGGGTCGGACTTCACAGCCCGCGGACGTAGCACCGACGAGGGTCTGGACCTGATCCGCGACCTGTGGCGCGACGAGTGGGTCGAGAGCGACGGGCCGCTGTTCCCGACACCGCGGCTGACGATGAGCCCACGCCCGGCGGCACCGGTCCCGATCCTGGTCGGCGGGATGTCCGAGGTCGCCCTGCGTCGCGCCGCCCGGTACGACGGCTGGATCGGCGACGTCTCCTCGACCCAGGACGCCATCGGGTACGCCACCCGACTCCGCGAGCTGCGCGCCGAGCTCGGCACCACCGCGAAGGCGACCGTGATAGCCGCCCTGAACGACGCGATCACCCCCGAGCAGTTCGCCGCCGCCGAAGCCGGCGGGGTCACCGACGTGATGACGATGCCGTGGCTGTACTACTACGGACGGTCGGCCACTTTGGACCAGAAGCTCGACGGGATGGAGCGCTTCGCGGCCGATGTGCTGAAGCCGCTCAACGGCTAGTCAGGACGGTCCTGATCAGTGCCGAAACGTTCCGCCGATCAGGGTCTGCGTGTTAGGTTTTGTCGAGCTATTTGTTCGCCTGCGCAAATAGCGAATCGCCTCCTCGCCGAGACAAGGAATCCGCATGACCACGACCGAACTGCCCCCGGGCTTCGACTTCACCGACCCGGACGTGCTGCTGACCGGCGTCCCGCTGTCCGAGCACGCGATCGCGCGGCAGACCTCCCCGGTGCACTGGGTCGAGCAGCCGCAGTCCGCCCGCGACGGCATGGAGGGCGGCACCGGCTACTGGGCGATCTCGCGGCACGAGGACGTCTCCCGGGTCTCGAAGGACTCCAAGAACTTCTCCAGCGCCGAGAACTCCGCGATCATCCGGTTCCCCGAGGGGATGCTGCGCGAGATGATCGAGTTCCAGCGCGTGATGCTGCTCAACCAGGACGGTGCCGAGCACGACGCGACCCGGAAGATCATCAGCCGCGGGTTCACCCCTCGCTCGATCATGGCGCTCGAGGACGGGCTCACCGAGCGGGCCAACAAGATCGTCGCGGACGCGCTGGCCAAGGGTGACGTCGACTTCGTCACCGAGGTCGCCGCCGAGCTTCCGCTGCAGGCGATCGCCGACCTGCTCGGCGTCCCGCAGGAGGACCGCAAGAAGCTCTTCGACTGGTCCAACATGATGCTCGCCGGCGAGGACCCGGAGTTCGAGGGCCAGTCCGACGTGGCCGCCGCCGAGATCCTGGCGTACTCGATGATGATGGCCGCCGACCGCAAGGCCAACCCGCGCGACGACATCGTCACCAAGCTGATCACCGCGGACAAGGACGGCCGCGGTCTGACCGACGACGAGTTCGGCTACTTCGTGATCATCCTGACCGTGGCCGGCAACGAGACCACCCGCAACGCGATCACGCACGGGATGAACGCGTTCCTCGACAACCCCGACCAGTGGGACCTGTGGGTCAAGGAGCGTCCGTCGACGATGGTCGACGAGATCACCCGCTGGGCGACCCCGGTCAACGTCTTCCAGCGCACCGCGATCAACGACGTCGAGGTCGGCGGTCAGCTCATCAAGGCCGGCCAGCGGGTCGGGCTGTTCTACGCCTCGGGCAACCACGACGAGGACGTCTTCACCGACCCGTACAACTTCGACATCACCCGCGACCCGAACCCGCACCTGGCGTTCGGTGGCCACGGTGCGCACTACTGCATCGGCGCCAACCTGGCGCGGGTCGAGATGAACCTGATGTTCAACGCCCTGGCGGACCAGTGCACGAGCATCGAGCGTCTCGGCGAGGCGGTGCGGCTGCGGCACAGCTGGATCAACGGCATCAAGGAGATGCGGGTGCGGCTCTCCTAGCCTGCCTGCAACCCGCTGCTGGTGAAGAGCGCCAGCTGTTCGACGTACTCGGGGTCCAGGCCGCTGGGTCCGATCGGGCGGCCGTAGCCACCGAGGTCTGCGGCCGCGAGGGCGGTGAGCATCGAGAACATCGCGATCGGGGCACGCAGCTCGACTGCTGCCTCGTCCAGGGCCGGCACCTGGGACGCGGCCGTGATGAACAGGGTCGCGATGTCGCCGGTACCTGCGCCCTGGTCGGCGATCGCGACCGCGATCACCTCGTCGCCGTTCAGCGCCAGGGTGATCACGATCCGCAGCCAGCGCACTCCGCTCTCCGGCTCGCGGTTGATCTCGTCGACGAACGGGACCAGCACCGCGTCGACCAGGTCGCGGCAGCTGACCTCGGCCTGGGACTGCAGGTCGTGCAGCCGGCGGCGCACCTCGTCGCCGAGGTCGCGGCCGCGGCGCATCACGACGGCCTCGACCAGCGCCCGCTTGCTCGGGAAGTGATGGGTGAGCGCAGCGGGCGCGACACCGGCGTCGCGCGCGATCGAGCGCAGCGAGACGTTGTCGACGCCGTCGGTGCCGAAGAGCTCCTCCGCGCTGTCGAGGAGCAGTTCGGGGACGTCGACGTCGACCCGGGGTCCGCGGCGACGCTGAATCTCAGTCACGGGGACACCCTAGGGGTGAAAAGGCCTCCTGACCTGCACGTCCTCCCTTCCGGGCCGCACGGATGCGCAGTAGCGTCCCGCCATGACCTTCACGCCGCAGCACCTGGCCGCCCTGCGCCTGATCAGCGACACTTTCGCTCCTGGCGACGGCGCCGGGATCCCGCCGGCAAGCGCCACCGGCGCGCCGGAGTTCGCCCTTGAACTCGCCGGCACCAACCCGCGTGAGGCCGAGCTCAACCAGCTCCGCACGCTGCTGCGCCTCTGGGACACCCGGTTCCTCGGGTTCGTGCTGACCGGTCGGCCGCGCAAGTTCTCCAGCCTCGACCAGGCCGGCCGCGAGCGCGTGCTGCTCTCGCTCTCGGACTCGCGGCTCGCCGCGAAGCGTGCCCTCTTCGCCGCCCTCAAGGGGGCCGCCCTAGCGCCGTACTACATCACCGCGGGCCCGGTGCTCTGGGACAGCCTCGGCTACCCCGGACCTCCGGGCGTGCTGCCGAACGCACCGGACCCGACACTGAAGCCCGAGCACGTCACCCAGGACGAGACGATCGTCTGCGACGTCGTGATCGTCGGCTCCGGAGCCGGTGGCGGCACAGCCGCCGGTGTGCTGGCGGCCGCAGGCCTCGACGTCGTCGTCCTCGAGGCCGGCGAGTACCACGACGACCGCGACTTCGACGGCAGCGAGCGCACCGGCTTCAGCGAGCTGTACGCCGGAGCGCCGGGCGTCACGTCCGAGGGCCAGGTCCAGCTCGTGGCAGGCCGCGGCCTCGGCGGCGGCACCGTCGTGAACTACACGACGTCGTTCCCGACCCCCGACCACGTGCGCGCCGAGTGGGCCGGGCTGGGCACGCCCCAGTTCACGACGTCCGAGTACGACGACGCGATGGCTGCCGTCAATGCGCGCCTGGGCGTCAACAAGGACCACCCTGGTGCCGGCGTTCGCGATCAGCTCCTCGAGAAGGGCGCCCAGGCGCTCGGGTGGAGCGTCGATGCGATGCCGCGCAACGTCATCGGCTGCGACCAGGGCGTCGAGTGCGGTCGCTGCGGCATGGGTTGCCGGATCGGCGCGAAGCAGTCGGTCGCGAAGACCTGGCTCGCCGATGCCGCGGACAACGGGGCCCGGATCTACGTCGGGGCGCGTGCGAAGACGGTCACGATCGAGAACGGCAAGGCCGTCGGCGTCACCGCGGTCTCACCGAACGGCGACCTGCTCACCGTGAAGGCTCGGGCCGTGGTCGTCTCAGCCGGCGCGATCCAGACTCCGGCCCTGTTGCTGCGCAGCGGGCTGACGAACAGCAACATCGGCAAGCACCTTCGGCTGCACCCGGCAACCGCTCTGTGGGGCAAGGTCCCCGACCTGGTGAACCCGTGGGACGGCGCGCTCCAGGCCCGGTACGTCAACGAGTGGACGGACTTCAACGGCGACGGCTACGGAGTGCTCTGGGAGACTGCGCCGCTGACGCCCGCCTTCGGGTCCGGCTTCGTGAACTGGCGCAGCGGCGCCCAGCACCTGCAGCGGATGCAGGAGCTCAAGCACATGCTCGGCGTCGCCATCATCGTGCGCGACAAGGGCCCCGGTGGCACGGTGAAGATCGGCAAGGACGGCGAGCCGATCGCCAGCTACACCCTGTCGCCGGGTGACACCGAGCTGCTGATGAAGGGCTTCGAGGGAGCGGCCCGGATCGCCGAAGCGGCTGGGGCGACGCAGATCTACACCACCCACCACCGCACGATCGGCTACCAACCCGGCACGAGCGGCAACCTCGAGTCCTTCATGGCGCAGGTCCGCAAGGAGGGGGCCGCGCCGGCCCGGCTCGCCCTGGCCGCGCTGCACATCATGGGCAGCGCCCGGATGGGCGGGTCTCCCGACATGTCGGCACTCAACCCGGACGGCGAGACCTGGGACGTGAAGAACCTCGTCGTCGCCGACGGCTCCTGCTTCCCGACGGCGTCGGGGGTCAACCCGATGATCTCGATCGAGTCGATCGCCTACATGAACGCGAAGCGGTTGGCGGCCAGGCTCAGCTGAGGGCGGACAGGTCCGGCACGTTGGTCATCACTTCGATCCGGGTGCCGTCCGGATCGGTGTAGTAGAGCAGGCCGGTGCTGGTCGCCGGGTCGGCGCCAACGTACGACAGCGTCTGTGGGTGCACGGCTCCACCCGCCGCGACCACCGCCTCGGTCAGGTCGTCAATGCCGTCGACCCGGAAGGAGAGGTGCGTAAAGCCGAGCTCGGTCATCGGCTTGCGCTCCCCCGATCCCGACACCGGTACGTCGACCCATTGCAGCAGCTCGATCCGGACGTCGTCCCGCAGCAGCATCGCCGACCGGAACGCACCCTCCTGCTCCATCGTCGCGGCGACCTCGTTGTCCTTGAAGTCGAGCCGGTAGAGCTCGGCGAATCCGAAGACGTCGCTGTAGAAGCGAATCGAGCGGTCGAGGTCGGTGACCTGGATGCCGATGTGCGAGAAGCCCTGGATCATGCGGTCAGTCTGCTGGATCAGAGGTCGATCGTCAGCCGGACGGTCGGCTCGTCACCGAGGTCGATCGATTCGGCCCGCCGGACCGCAGCCTTGAGCGGCACGACGTACCCGCCGTCCTTGGGCCACAGCGAGGTCGTCCAGCGGGTGTCACCGATCTGCACGACGGCCGGGATCATCCCCCAGCCGTAGGTGACCGCGGCCGCGATGCCCTCGATGTCGCCGCACTCGTCGTCGGGCACGCTCACGAAGTGGTGCGGCGCCGGGCCCTTCCACTCGAACACCTCGGCGGTGAACTCGAGGTCCACAGGTCACTTCGCCGGCAGGGACGACGCGTAGTCCACCCCGTGGCGCACCCAGCGCCGGAGCTCGGCGTCACCGGCGACGGCCTGGTCGGCGACGCGCAGCCACCCGGTCATCTCGCGGCCACGCATCTCCATCGGGACGACGTCCTTGCCGTCGATGACCCCCTCGGCTCGCTCCGGGTCGGACCGCACCAGCAGGCCACCCTGGCCGCTGGCCGCGACCGCCATGTTGCCGCCGATCAGGAACGCTAGGCCGCCGAACATCCGCTTTTCGGTGAGGGCGTCCTCGTTCTGCACGATCTCGCGGATCCGGTCGGCCAGGTCTTCGTCGTACGCCATGGGAGGAGTCTGACCTCCCGCACCGACAATCGGCTAGCGGGCAGCGCCCATCGCCTGCTGCATCCCCCTCGTCGCCAGCTGGTCCGCAAGCTCGTTGTCCGGGACGCCCGCGTGACCCTTGACCCAGAACCACTCGACCGTGTGCGCCGCACTGGCCTCCAGCAGGCGCTGCCAGAGGTCGACGTTCTTGACCGGCTGCTTGGCCGAAGTGCGCCAGCCGTTGCGCTCCCAGCTGTCGACCCACTTCGTGATGCCGTTCCGGACGTAGGTGCTGTCGGTGTAGAAGTGCACCACCACAGGACGCTTCAACGCCTCGAGCGCCATGATCGGCGCAGTCAGCTCCATCCGGTTGTTGGTGGTCTCCCCCGGCTCGCCGCCGCAGAGCTCGAGGACGTGCTCGCCCTGACGCAGGACGGCGCCCCACCCACCGGGACCCGGGTTCGGCGTACAGCCTCCGTCGGTGTGGATGACCACGACGTCATCGCTCACCGCCGGTGGAAGATCCGGTAGAAGTTCAGGTCGTAGCCCCAGCCGAACGCCCGCGGGGTCAGGAACCGGGACTCGTCCGGGTTCCAGAACCGCTCCTTGTAACGTGCCTTGGTCGGGCGCCGCCAGTCGTAGGGGATCCCCAGGAACGTGCCGGTCCGCGGCTCTTCACCCTTCACCATGCTTCCAGCCTAGTCACCGCGAGATCAGGGCGGTACGCACCGACAGTCCGAGCTCGCGATGGCGCACCGTGGCGATCCGGCGACCGGGTTGCACGGCGTCCTTGACCCGGCCGGCGTGCGCCCCGAGGTACGCCGCCGACGCCTCGATGTCCGCGACCACGTAGGTGATCCCCCACAGGCTGGCCGGTCCCTCGGTGGCGGTTTCCGGCGAACCCACGACCTCGACGATCACCTCGCCGAGCCGGAAGAAGACCTGCCGGATCGGCTGCCCGCCGAGCTCGCCCGCGCGCTCACGCCGGGGCTCCACGCCGAGGTCGACGAACGCTCCCACGGTGCGACTGACGTCAGGCGAGAGCAGCACGACGTGGTCGATCGCGACCACTCCGTTCGGATGGGTCCCCGGCGTTGCCGGACCGTGCTCGGACCGCGTCGTCGGTACGCCGTCCAGCAGACCGTCGGTCGGCTCCAGTCCGCGCAGGGACCAGCCGACGATGCCGAAGCCGCGATCCCGGCCGACCAGTCGCACCCGGACGCCGCCGATGCGGCAGGTCCCGTCCGGGTCGACGTCGAAGCCGGCACTCGTCCACGCGTGCGGCTCATCGGCGACGAGCAGCTCGTCGACACCGACGGCCCCGGGTTCCAGCGCCACGATCAGAACCGGTGCCGGGTCTGGCCGAACGGATCGCCCTTGGCGTGCGCGAAGACCTTGACCGGGGCGACCGAGAACACCTCGGCTTCACCGCCCCCGTCCGCGTCGCGGAAGCAGCCGTCCTGCGCAACCCACTGCCAGCGTCCGTCCCACTTGGCGGCGAACGCCTGGGCAGCCTCGGCCAGCGCCGCGTCGTCGGTGACGCGGACGGCCTCGCCCTCGACGACGACGTCGATCCCGCGGTCCCAGTCGCTGTTGCCGGTCGTCAGCACGACGTGCGGGTTGGTGCTCAGATTGACGTACTTCTGCTCGGTCGCGCCGGTGCAGAACCAGGGCGCGCCCTGCGACCACGCGGCCACCAGCGGGGTCACGTGCGGTCGCCCGTCGCTGCGCACCGTGCACAGCCAGAACATCTCGGCGGACGCGAGCGCCTGCTCGGTGTCGTCCCAGCCGACCGGAACCGCCGCCGGGTCGCTGAACCGCGCATTGATCGTGGTGTCCGGGCTCATGCCGGACACGCTACCCATCCGCGACCGGCTTGGAGCGGTGGGACAGCATGGACCGGTGGTCAGCATCCTCTTGTCCGTCACGTTCGCGTGCGGTCTCGTCATCGCCGTCGCGCACGTCGTCAACACCGGCTTCATCGCCCCGGTCTACGACGTGGTGGCGAACCTGACGTCGTTCGCCTCGGCCGTCGCGGCTTCCCTGCTGCTCGGCCACTGGATCCCGGCCGCACTCTCCGCCGGCGCGATCCTCTGCTGGCTGTTCCTGGCGCGGCGTACGGCTCGGGCCCGAAGGGCTCAGTAGCCCGGGAAGACCTCGCGCAGCTCGTCGAGCGTGACGTTGCCGGTCACGCTCACGCTCGCCGGGGTGTACGCCGGCCGGAGCCGCCCGCTCATCAGCCGCAGCGCGGCTTCGGTCGGCCCCGCAAAGGTGGCCGTCGGCGCCTCGCCCGCCGAGGCGAGCGAGACCTGGTCACCGATCACGATGCTGTAGCCGGTGTCGCCGAGGCTGAGCACCACGCGCCGGTCCACCCGGTCGGCCTTGCCGGTGAAACCGATCAGGAAGCCGAGCTCGGCCGAGAGGTGGTCGGGAAGCACGAGCACGCTCGACTCGAGCAGGCCGGCCTCGGGATCGACGGCGACCCGGACGTCCCAGCTGTGGTGGGTGACCTCACCGAGCCGGAGGCCGGTCACCCCGGCGACCGACAGCGGCATCGGCAGGAAGGAGACCGGGATCGGGAGCGAGGCGTGCTGGTCGGCGGTCAGCGCCTCGAGCGCACCCACCAGGGCGCCGTCGTGCTCGAGGAACCCGGCGCGCTGCTCGGCAGGCGCCATCGCGTCCCACCGCGCCCAGGTCGCACGGTTGAACTCGTCGTCCGGGGCCTCGCCCTCGCCGAGGGCTGCCCGGAGGTTCGTCAGACCGATCACCGATGCGCTGCCGAGGTGCGAGAGCACCTGGGCGACCGACCACTCGCCCGCGCCCGAGGGCCCGCCGAGCTGATCATCGGTGAGGGTCGGAACCAGAGCGGCCAGGCTGTCGTGCTCGCGGCGGAGGGCGTCGATCGTGCGTGCGGCAAGAGTCGTCATGACGGGCCAACGACAGCCGGCAGCCCGCTGTTCCCGCGAATCGCCTCTCAGGCGAACTTGATGAGCGAGGCCACCCCGGCGAGCAGGCAGTACACCGCGAACGGGGTCAGCGTCCGGGTGGTGAAGTACCGGGTCAGGAACCGGACGCTGGCGTACGCCGCGACGCCGGCGGTGATCGCCCCGACGATGACCTGACCGTGGATGTGGTCGCCGGCGTGGCCGAAGAGGGTGGGGATCTTCAGGATGCCGGCCGCCAGGATCACCGGGGTCGCGAGCAGGAAGGAGAACTTGGCGGCGTCCTCGTGGTCGAGCCCGCGCACCAGGCCTCCGACCATCGTGATGCCCGAGCGGGAGATGCCGGCCAGCAGGGCCAGCGTCTGGAAGACGCCGATCGTCGCCGCCTCGGGATAGCTCAGGGTGTCCAGCTTGCGGGTGCCATGCACGTCCTCGGCGTCAGCCGTCGCAGCGCTGGCCTGGGCGACCGACCGGCGCCGCAGCCACTCGCCGCCCAGCAGGATCAGGCCGTTCAGCGTGAGGAACGCGGCCGCTGCGCCGGGCTTGGCGAAGAGCACCCGGAAGGTGTGCTCCAGCACAAGCCCGGTGATGCCGACCGGGACTGTGGCGACCACGATCAGCCAGGCGAGACGCTCGGTCGAGGTCTCCACCGTGCGCGTCTTGAGGGTGCGGAAGAAGGCGCCGATGATCTCGATCCAGTCGCGCCGGTAGAACCACAGCAACGCGATCGCGGTGGCCACGTGCAGGGCCACGATGAAGGCCAGGTACGGCGACTGCTCCGAGACCTTGCTGTCGGTCTGCGTGACCAGCGTGTTCCAGCTACCCCCGATCCAGGCCGGGACCAGGACCGAGTGCCCGAGGCTCGAGATCGGGAACAGCTCGGTGACGCCCTGCAGCGCCCCGATCACGATCGCTTGCAGATAGCTGATGTCGGGCACGGGGAGACTCCTGCGTTCGGCGGCGTGCGGGGCGGGACCATCCAACCGTACTGAACATGAACGATCCCTGAATCGGGCCCGTTCGTCACCCCGTCAGGCCTGGCACCACCAGGTAGGGCGCGCTGCTGAGCATCATCGCCTCTTCGTACGCGTGCGCCGCGTCGCCCGGGGTGTGCCCGGCGAGCTCGAGGCTCACCATCCCGTGCGAGACCGCCCAGAGGTGGAACGCGATCCGCTCGGCCTCGCCTCCGGCGAGCTGGCCGGCGTCCAGGCATCGCTGGACCGCATCGACCAGTGGCCGGTACGCCGCGTCGGCCACCTGCTGGGCCTCGGGGTCGGGCTGGAACGCCGGCACCGGCCGGCCGAACATCAGGTCGTAGAGGTGCGGGTTCGCGAGCGCGGTCGCCCGGTAGGTGTACCCGAGTTCGGCCAGCGCCTCCAGCGGGTCCTCGACCCCGACGCCGGCGGCTTCCAGAGCCGCACCGAGGCGTCGGTACCCCTCGTCGTACATCGCGGTGAGCAGCCCGCGCTTGTCCCCGAACAGCGTGTAGACCGGCATCGTCGACATGCCGACGGCCTGGGCGAGGCGGCGCAGGGTGAGCGCCTCGGCGCCCTCGGCGGAGAGGATCCGGCCGGCCTCGTCGACCAGCCGGACGGCCAGGTCGTCGGAGGTGCTCTTGACGGGACTCACGCAGGGAACTATAACAGTGTTATTGCGGGTATAACGCCGTTATTCCGGAGGCTGCCATGACCAACGAGTGGACCCCGCTGATCGCGCTGCACGCCACCGGTGCGACCACCGCGATGATCCTCGGCGGCTACCTGCTCCTCCGCCGCCGCAAGGGCGACCTGCTGCACCGCCGGATCGGACGGATCTGGATGGTCGACATGTACTGGGTCGCGTTCAGCTCGTTCGCGATCAAGCGGCTCGACCCCGGCCACTTCAGCTGGATCCACGGCCTGTCGCTGTGGACGATCTTCTCGCTGACGATGGCGATCTGGGCGGCGCGGACCCACCGGGTCCAGTCGCACCGCGGCTGGGTGGTCGGCACCTATTGCGGACTCATCGGGGCGGGCATCGCGGCAGCCGCGTTCCCGACGCGGCTGGTCCCCCAGACCGCGATGCACCACCCGTGGTGGTTGCTCGGCGGCGCGCTGGCGGCCGCTGCTCTCGCTGCCGCGGCGATCGAGGTGGCCGCGATGCCGACCCTGGCCCGTCCCGCGCGTTCAGTATCGTGACGGAATGGCTACCCGTGTCGACCTGAACATCTCCCTCGACGGCTTCGCGACCACGACCGACCAGACGCCGGAGAATCCGTTCGGCGAGGACTGGGGACGCCTCGTCGGCCCGTACACCGCGACGAAGACCTTCCGCGAACGCGTCTTGCACGACACCTCCGGCGACGGCACGACGGGTGTCGACAACAAGTACGCCGTCGCCTACTTCGACGAGCTCGGCGCCGAGATCATGGGCGCCGGCATGTTCGGCCTGCACAACTTCCCCGACGACCCGGACTGGCGCGGCTGGTGGGGCGACGAACCACCCTTCCGGATCCCGGTGTTCGTCCTGACGAACACTCCCCGCCCGCCGATCGAGTTCGCCAACGGCACGACCTTCGAGTTCCTGTCGGCAGCTCCGACCGAGGCCCTCGACCGGGCGCTGGCCGTCGCCGACGGGAAGGACGTCCGGATCGGTGGTGGTCCGACCGTCGTCCGGGCCTACCTGGCAGCAGGTCTGGTCGACCAGCTGCACGTCGCGATCGCGCCGATCCTGCTCGGTCGCGGAATCCGGCTCTGGGACGACCTGCGCGGCCTGGAGTCCGGGTACGACGTCACGGCTGAGACGGCAGAGAGCGGCACGATCCACCTGACGTTCCGCAGGTAGTCGCCCAACCGCGTTCCGGTCCCGTCAGGGTTTCCGGGCGACCAGGACCTGGAAGATGTTGTCGAGTCGGACCTCGCCGTCGGCATCGACGTACGGCGCCATCGCCTCGGCGAGCGCCTCCCGGAGCGGCTCGACACCGGCGGCCTCGATCGCGCGCCGCGCGGGACCTGACGACATCTGGGCCCGGATCGCCGTGTCCAGGTCGGCGTACATGTACGGCGTCGGCACACTCACGGTCCGCTCGGCCAGCAAGCCTGCGGCCCGGGCCAGGTCGTCCAGCGCTCCGGGTGCCGAAAGCGCGAAGGGACCGCCCGCACCCGCGGGCGGAGGTGGCAGCAGGCTACCGATCGCGCCGAGGACGACTCGCATCTCGCACTGCTCGGGAGCACCCCAGGTCGCGACCGCGACCCCGGCGCCCGGCTTCGCGACGCGCCGGATCTCGGCGAGGGCGCGAGTCGGATCGGATGCGTACTGCACCGCGTTGAATGCAGTGACCGAGTCGAAGGAGGCGTCGGCGAAGGGCAGCTCTTCGAGGTCCCCCTGACGCAGATCAGCCTCCGGCAGCCGGTCACGGGCAACCCGGAGCAAGCCCTCGGCTGCGTCCAGGCCTGCCGCCCTCGCGCCGCGCTTGGTTGCAAGGACCAGAGCGAGCCCCGATCCGCACCCGGCATCCAGCAGCGCCATGCCGCTCCCCAGGTCGAGAGCGTCGAACGCCGCCTCGTAGAACGGGATCTGACCTGGCTCGGCGAGCTCTGACCAGTCCGTTGCCGACGCGCCCCACAAGGTGCCTTGAATCGTTGACGAGCCCACGACTACCTCCAGTTGACGAAGTGACAGACACCCAGCGTGTTTGCCTTGACTTGGACCCTAACCAAATGATTGAGTGTCAGTCAAATGAAATCTCGCAGCTACACCATGACCGAACGAGCCGACCGGGTCGAAGAGACCCGGGAGCGGATCATCAGAACGGCGCGCGTCCTCTTCCAGGAACGTTGGTACGACGAGGTCACGCTTGGACAGATCGCCGAGGCGGGTGGCGTCTCGCACCAGACGGTGCTCAACCACTTCGCGTCGAAGGAGGGTGTCTTCGGCGCGGTGCTGGCCTCGGTCGAGGCGGAGGCCATCGCGCTCGACTCGCAGGCCTCTCCCGGAGACGTGGACACCGCGATCCGCATGCTCCTCCAGAGGTACGAGCGGATGGGGCTGGAGAACGCCCGGTTCGTCGTCCAGGAGCATCGGTCCCAGGCCCTGCACGAGGCGCTCGAGCGGGCGCGCGCCCAGCACCGCGGCTGGGTCGAGCAGACGTTTGCGGAGTGCCTACCCAGTTCCGGCGCTGCGCGCCGCCAGAAGATCGCCGCCCTTGTCGGAGCCACCGAGGTGATGGCCTGGAAGGCCGTGCGCCACGACTACGGGTTCAGCAAGGCCGACACCGTCGCGGCAATGACGAGCGCCATCAAGGCCATCGCGGACTGTCCGACCTAGGAGGTCGCCATGCGGTACCTGTTCGTCACGGTCGACGGAGCCGGATCGCTGTTTCCCCAGCTCGCCCTCGCGCAGCGGGTCGCAGCCCGCGGCCACGAGGTCAGATTCCTGTGCTGCCGCTCTCAACGCGCGGCTGTCGAGGGCGCTGGCTTCTCCACGCAGACCTACGCAGGTCCGCCGGATTTCGACATGGCGGATGCCGAAGACCCGGTCAATGCCGGCGATCCCGACGGACCGAACGCCGCAGCACGCTACGCCGAGATCATCTGGTTCGGCCCGGCCGCTGCGGTTGCCGAGGACGTGCTCGCGGAACTCCAGCGAGACCGGACGGATGCGATCGTCATCGACTACTTCGCGTACGGAGCAGCTGTCGCGGCCGAGGGATCGGGCATCCCGACTGCGATCCTGTGGCACACCACCCACGTCGAGTGGGATATCTTCGACACGATGGGACTGCCGGCCATCAACGCCGCGCGCGCCGGCCTCGGACTAGCTCCCGACACCAGCATCTACAGCGCGTACCACCGCGCCGAGCGCATCCTGGTCCTGACCACAGAGGAGTTCGTCGGCGACACCGGATCACCGGCGAACCTCCGGTACGTCGGGCCGCAGCTACCACCGGGCTGCGAACCGGCGCCCCAAATCCGGCAACGCGACGACCGGGTCCCGCAGGTTCTCGTCTGCCTCGGAACCAGCTACCAGGGTCAGGGCGACCTGCTGGCGCGGGTCGTCGCTGCGCTCGGAGGGCTGCCGGTGCGCGCCCTGGTCGGGACCGGTCGCGCCGTCGAAGTCGCCGACGAGGCCCCAGCGAACGTCTCGGTGCGTCCCTGGGTCGACCACTGCGCGGCGCTGTCCTCCACCGACCTCGTGGTGAGCCACTGCGGACTCGGCACGATCATGACCTCGGCCGCCTTCGGCGTTCCTCTTCTCGGACTGCCTCTCGGGCGCGATCAGCACCGCAATGCTGACCACGCTTCAGCGCTCGGCATCGCGCACGTCGCCGATCCGGCAACAACCGTTGACGGCTTGCGGGACCTGATCCGTACCGCGCTCGACGACGAAGAGCTGCACCGGCGGGCGCGAGCGGTGGCGGTCGGCATGAGCGGCCGCTACGACCTCGGCGCCAGGGAACTCGAAAGCCTGACCGGGACCCCGACCTAGACGTTGAACCGGAACTCCCCCGAGTTCCGTCCCGAAAGAACGTCACCTCAGGAGCCGATCGCCCGCTAGGCGAGGTCCTCGAAGGAATCCTCACCGGGGCGCCAGCACATCCACGCGCCATCATCGAATCCGCCGAGCAAGGCGATTTCTGGACCTTCGAGCTCATCCCGATTTGGATGCACGCGAACAGAACCGGACTCGAACTCGATGACAAGCCCTACGCCCGTGGCTTCGCGCGTCGAAACGACCTCCTCGGCCAGGAGCGAGCACAGAGCGTCCCGGTATCCCGGCTCCCCGAACTCGATCTCGCCGCCCCCAAGGTCTACGGTCGGCCATGCCTCGCACGTGAGGTGCGGGCCGTCGAAGGTGAGTTGGAGGTACCACTTCAGAAAAACGACGGATGCCAAGGTGCGGCCCACGAGCCTCGACAGCAACTCGTTGGGGACGTACGGCATGACGCGATCATGCCGCACGAATCTCCTTCGGCACGATGCCAGTCGTTACACGTTAAAGCGGAACTCCACCACGTCGCCGTCGGCCATCACGTAGTCCTTGCCCTCCATGCGCACCTTGCCGGCCGCCTTGGCGGCGTTCATCGACTCGGCCGCGACGAGGTCGTCGTACGAGACGATCTCTGCCTTGATGAAGCCCTTCTGGAAGTCGGTGTGGATGACGCCGGCGGCCTCCGGGGCGGTGGCGCCCTTCTTGATCGTCCAGGCGCGCGCTTCCTTGGGGCCCGCCGTCAAGTAGGTCTGCAGCCCGAGCGTGTCGAAGCCGACGCGGGCCAGCACGTCGAGCCCGGGCTCGGTCACACCCATCTCCGCGAGCATCTCGCGGGCCTCGGCCTCATCCCCAAGCTCGACGAGCTCCGACTCGAACTTGGCGTCGAGGAAGATCGCCTCGGCCGGCGCGACCAGGGCACGCATCTCGTCCTTGAGCGCCTCGTCGGAGAGCTCGTCGGCGTCGCAGTTGAAGACGTAGATGTAGGGCTTGGCGGTCAGCAGGCTGAGCTCGCGGACCAGATCCAGGTCGATCTTGGAAGCGATGATCGACGTACCGGCTTCGAGGAGCTCCTTGGCCTCGACCGTCGCGGCTAGGTTGGCCGCCATCGCCTTGTTGGCGCGGGTCTCCTTCTCCAGCCGCGGGATCGCCTTCTCCACGGTCTGCAGGTCGGCCAGGATCATCTCGGTCTGAATCGTGCCGATGTCGGAGGCCGGGTTCACCTCTCCGTCGACGTGGGTGACGTCCTCGTCGCGGAAGACCCGGGTCACCTGGCAGATCGCCGAAGCCTCACGGATGTGAGAGAGGAACTTGTTGCCCAGGCCCTCCCCCTGCGAAGCACCGGCGACGATCCCGGCGATGTCGACGAACTCGACGGTGGCGGGCAGGATCTTGGCCGAACCGAAGATGCCGGCGAGCTTGTCCAGGCGCTCGTCGGGGACGGCGACGACGCCGACGTTCGGCTCGATCGTCGCGAACGGGTAGTTCGCCGCGAGCACGTTGTTCTTGGTGAGCGCGTTGAAGAGCGTTGACTTGCCCGCGTTGGGGAGACCGACGATGCCGATAGTGAGAGCCACCCGCGGAGCCTATCGAGCGCCCGACGAGCCCGAACAGAGAGCCGGGTGTCCCGCAGTCGAGGCTCGTCGAGGCCGAGTGGGCGACGTCGGGTTGACGAGCGCAGCGAGGACTACGGGGCGCGATTCTACGGTCGCGCGACCCTCTCGGCAGAATCCAGCGACCGGAGTAGCGTCCAGCCATGGCGACCATGACCATGAACAAGGTGATCCACGGGGCCGTGCGGAGGGATCTGGACCGGCTCTTCGACGCGACCGGCAGGTTCACTGACGGCGATGCCGCGCGTGCAGCGGCCCTGGGCCGAGCCTGGGACAACTTCCACGCCCAGCTGCACCACCATCACCACGGCGAGCACGAGATCGCCTGGCCGGCGATGCTGGCCCTCGGGGTCGAGCAGGACCTGCTGGACGGCATGGATGCCGAGCACGCCGCGATGGCCGCCGCTCTCGACGAGGCCGGTGCTGCCATGTCGGCCTTCCGCGCCGCGGCGAACACCGCCACCGCGGAGCAGGCGCGGACCGCGATCGCGCACCTCCAGACGGTGACGGAGACCCACCTGCAGCACGAGGAGTCGGTGAGCGAGCAGCTGATGCTCGACAACGCCGACAACCCGGTGATCAAGGCGATGGGCAAGAAGTTCAGCAGGTCGATGTCGATGCCCGAGTCGGGAACCTTCTTCGCCTGGCTCAGCGACGGCGCGACTGCGGCCGAGATGGAGGCCATGACCCACGAGATTCCCAAGCCGGTCGTGACGATCATCCGCGGACTGTTCGGGCGCGGCTACCGCGCGTCAATCGCCCCGACGTGGGCATGAGCGCACTCGAGGTCATCCGCGTCGACGCACCGGAGCCACGCGCCACGATCGTGCTGGTGCACGGGGCCTGGCACGGCGCCTGGTGCTGGCAGGACGGATTCGCCCAGAGGCTGGCCGACCACGGGATCTCGTCCCTCTCCCCCAGCCTGCGCGGACACGCTGGCTCGGCTGACGGAGTCCGTCTCAACCGGATGCGGCTGCGCGACTACGCCGACGACGTCGCGTCAGTGCTGGCCGGGCTCGACGCACCGGCGTTCGTGGCCGGTCACTCGATGGGTGGCGGGGTGGTGCAGACGTTGCTCGAACGCACCGACCGACCCGCCCTGGCCGGCGCTGCGCTGCTCGCCTCGATGCCGCCGCGCGGCGTCATCGGCATCACCGTCAAGAACGCACTGCACGGCCCCGGCACGTTCCTGGCCGCGAACCTGACGATGAACCTCGGCCGCCTGACCCGTACGCCGACGCAGGTACGCGACCTCTTCTTCCGCGCCGCGACCCCGGAACCGATCGTCGAGGCGACCACCGCACGCGTCAGGTCCGAGTCCTACGTCGCGTTCCTGGACATGCTGGTGCTGGATCGTCCGAAGCCACGACCGGTCGCCGAACCGATGCTCGTCCTCGGCGGTGCCGAGGACGCGATCTTCACGCCGACCGACGTCGCCGCGACCGCGGCGGCGTGGGGCACCACGCACGTGATGGTCGAGCACCTCGGGCACGACGTGATGCTCGACGAGGGCTGGGAGCAGGTCGCCGATCAGCTCTCGGAGTGGGTGCTGAGCAACTCGCCACGGTGACGCCATGACCAGGTCAGGACCGTGACTGAGAACGTCACGGTCAGCGCGACGATCACGGCCTCGAACGCACCACCGCCGCCCTTCGCGAAGATGCCGTGCTCGACGTCGTACAGGAAGTCCATGCCGGCGAGGTAGAGCCCGGCGCTGCCTGCGGCCGGCAGCCAGAGCAGCGCGCTCGGACGGCGCAGCCGCAGGGTGACCAGGGCGAACACGCAGGCCACGCCGAGCCAGAAGTCGGCGAGCGGGAACGCGTTCTCGAAGTCGTAGTACGCCGACGTGTGCTCACTGGCGATCGAGCTGCGGTCCGCGAACCACAACGTCCAGTAGGTGATGTCGAGCAGGATCGCGACGACGAGCGCCCCCTCAATGAACCTCCGCATGGAGCCATCCTGCCCGACGCGACTAGGGTCGACCCGTGCGCATCGCGACCTGGAACGTCAACAGCCTCCGCTCCCGCATCGACCGCGTCGAAGGGCTGCTCGAGCGCCACGACATCGACGTACTGGCGCTGCAGGAGACCAAGGCGCGCGAGGACCAGCTCCCGCTGATGGGGCTGCAGGCCCGCGGGTACGACATCGCCTCGGCCGGGTACAACCAGTGGAACGGCGTCGCCGTGATCTCACGGGTGGGGATCGAGGACGTCACGATCGGCTTCCCCGGCATGCCCGAGTTCGACGGCGCCGCCGAGGCCCGTGCGATCGGCGTGACCTGTGGCGGCGTACGGGTGTGGTCGCTGTACGTGCCGAACGGGCGGAAGGTCGACGACCCGCACTACGTCTACAAGCTCGACTGGCTGGCGAAGCTGCGTGAGGCCGCCTCGACCTGGACGGCTGAGCCGGTCGCCCTGGTCGGCGACTGGAACATCGCCCCGACCGACGAGGACGTCTTCGACATGGCGCAATTCGCCACCTCGACCCACGTCACGCCGCCCGAGCGCGCGGCGTTCCAGGCCTTCCTGGATTCCGGGTACACCGAGGTCACCCGCCCGCTGATCCCCGGCCCGGACGTCTACACCTACTGGGACTACTACCGTCAGCGCTTCGAGCGGAACCGCGGACTGCGGATCGACTTCGTGCTGGGATCGGCGTCGTTCGCCGAGCAGGTCACCGGTGCGTTCATCGACACCGACGAGCGCGACCCGGCGCAGGGCACCGGCAGCCCTTCGGATCACGCACCCGTGATCGTGGACCTTGCATGATGTCCCCATGACGATCCTGTCCATCGCCGTCGGCGTGCTGTTCGTGATGACCGGCGGCGTCAAGGTCGTGGGACTCAAGCAGAGCCTGGAGATCCGCGATCACTTCGCGATGTCCCCGGGTCTCTGGCGCGTGGTCGGCACCCTGGAAACCGCGGGCGGGGTCGGGGTCGTCCTCGGACTCGCCTGGACTCCGATCGGAGTGGCCGCGCTGATCGGCCTGGTCCTGCTGCTGCTGGGGGCCATCGCCTCGCGGATCCGGGTCAAGGACCCGTTCGGCTGGTTGGTGGTCGACGCCGCGACGCTCGCGCTGGTCGTCGTCACGCTGTGCCTGTCGCTATGACTCGGTGAGGTCCGCCGGTCACGACCGTGAGTGGCGGCACGTCCTTGGCCACGACGGTACCTGCGCCGATGACCGACCCGCGGCCGATCGTCACCCCGGGTGTGATCGTCGCCCCGGCACCGATCCAGACGTCCTCCTCGATCACGATCGGCGCGTGCGTGATGAAGTCGTAGCGCTCAGCCAGCTCGACCGGATGACCGGCCGTGCTCAAGGTGACCTTGGGGCCGATCATCGTCCGGTCGCCGATCGTGATGCCGCCGAGGTCGAGGAAGTAGCAGCCCTGGTTGACGAAGACCCTGTCCCCGAGCTCGAGCCCGAGACCGTAGTCGCAGAAGAACGGCGGATAGATCGTCACCGTGTCCGGGAACGGCCGGCCCAGGATCTCGGCGAGCAGGGCCCTGCGCCCGTCCAGGTCGCTGAACGGGAGCACGTTCAGGCGCGAGGTCAGGTCCATCACCACCTGCACCCGCTCGGCGAACCTGCGCGACTCGGGGGTGCGGGCTTGCATCCGTTGCTCCTCCAGCATGGCCCGATGGTGGCACGTCGGTCCGACGGAGC
>JACXTT010003420.1_pt1 | contig 24408 bp, 18 predicted proteins | sample 9270951 | NCBI WGS metagenome assembly JACXTT01 (sample SAMN15532306, study PRJNA645909) | rock metagenome | isolation source: weathered quartz diorite | place: Puerto Rico | collected 2017-06-21
GCGTCCCCCGCCCGCTTGCGCAGTTGCTCCGCCAGCGCCGCGCCCTGCGTGCCGTACCGGTTCTCGGTCATTATCACGAAACACGGCTTGTCCGCCGCGTGCAGCGGCAGCAGGTTTCTCTCGTTCCGGATCAGTGTCAATCCGTGGTCGGTCACCTGTTGCGCCCGCGCCGCCGCTTCGGGATCGTCGATCGTCTCCGCCACCGCCTCCACGTCCACCAGCCGCTTGCGGTCCAGGCCGAGCCGCACCTTGCTCGCCAGCACCCGCTCCACCGATTCGTTGATGCGGGACTCTTTGATCCTCCCCTGCCGCACCGCCGCTACCACCGCCCGGATCGCCGCGTTCGGATCGGGCGGCGTCAGCAGAACGTCCGCCCCGGCTTCGATCGCCAACACCGCCGCCCCGCCCGCGCCGAAGCCCTTGACGATTCCGCCCATTTCCAGCGCGTCAGTCGAAATCATGCCGTGGAAGCCCAGCTCCTCGCGCAGCAGCGTGGTCAGCACCGCCGAAGAGAGCGTCGCCGGCACCTCCGGCTTTTCCAGCGCCGGCACGGCAGCGTGCGCCGTCATCACAAAATCGACACCTGACTGGATCGCTGCGCGGAACGGTACCAGCTCCACTTGGTCCAGCCGCGCCCGGTCGGCCGTAATCACCGGCATGTTCAGATGGCTATCCACGGAGGTGTCTCCGTGCCCGGGAAAATGCTTGACCGTGGTCAGCACGCGCCGGAACGGATCGGTCGCCCCGCCCGCGCCGTGTGCCCCCTCGATGAAAGCCCGCACGTGCGACGCCACTTCGGCCGGATTCTCCCCGTAGGAGCGGATGTGGATCACCGGATTCTCGGCGTTGCTGTTGACGTCGGCCACCGGGTACATCACCCAGTGCACTCCCAGCGCGCGGGACTCCCGCGCCGTCGCCGCTCCCTCGGCGCGCGTGGCCTCCGGGTCGCGCGCGGCGGCGAAGGTCATGGCGTGTGGCCAAGGCGTAGTGTCGCGCACCCGCATCGACGCACCCCGCTCGAAATCGCCGCCCACCAGCAGCGGAATCCGCGCCATCCGCTGCATGCGGTTCAGGAAGGCGGCCAGCGCGTACGGCTCGGCCCGCTGGATCGCGCGCTCGCGCATCCGGTTCATCAGGATCAGGCCGCCGACTCTGGTTTCGCCGACCAGCCGCGCCAGACGCAGGTACTCGCGAGACCGCGCGCTCGGCGTGTCGCCGTAGAACGGGACGATTACCAGTTGCGCGACCTTTTGCTGCAGAGTCAGCGTCTGCAGCCAGATCCGCACCCGTGGAGGCTCGGCCGGATGCGCCCGGCGCGTGGTTTGGGGAGCCGCCGCTGTCAGGGCAGCCGCCAGAAGCAAAGGCAGAGCGCGCCCAGGCTTCATCGCTCAGCGGGCTTTGGCGCTGGCTGCCCGCGCCGCCGGACCGCGGCCCTGTGAGGCCGCCGGTTTGCGCGGAATGTTCCTCAGCAGCCGCTCCACGGCGCGCTTCAGATGCGTAACTTCGTTCGCACCCTTGGGAATCACGATATCGGCGCCGGTGGATTTCTCGTCCAGCCCCATCGCGTCCACGAACCCGGATAAGAGGATGATGGGCACTTGCGGCCTCTGTTCCCGTAGGCTTTGGATCAGCTCGCCGCCATTCATGCGCGGCATGCGGTAGTCGGTTACCACCAGGTCGAATCGCGCCGAGCCGAACGCTTCGAGCGCTTCCTCTCCGTTGTGTGCGATTGTGGTTTTGTATCCTTGTTCTTCCAGCAGCGTTCGCCGGGCCACGCAGCCATGGCGATTGTCGTCCACCAGGAGGATGGCCGCCGGGGGGGCCGTTGATGGGGCCTTTTCTTTCATGAGCAAGCTGGCAGCGTAACAAGAGGGTTACGAGGGTGTCAACCGATTTCCATCGGATTGGAAAACCGCCAGATCGAATGCTTGACTTTTTCGCCGCTTCTGAGTATGAGCTCTTTTGACCTAACCCGGTACCGAGCTACGACCATAAGGGAATGGTCTTTCTAAAAACACGCGAACGTATTTTGCCGATGCCCGCGCTAACCGATGCGTTCAACCAGGAGGACTCTTGACTCGCCGCGAATGGATAGCTCTGCCTTTGGCCCGCGCGCTGGCCGGCGCGCCGGTCGATTACCGCGACTATTCTCGGCTTCTGCCGGATTACCTTCGCGCCCTGGCGCGCGCCGGCTACGAAAAGCGCAACGCCGCTCTCGCGCGCCTGGATTCGCGCGAGGCCGTCGCCACGCGCCAGACCTGGGCCCGCGCCACTTTCTGGGAGCTCTCCGGCGCCCCTCCGCGGCGTACGCCGCTCAACCCCCGTACCACCGGTTCCTTGCAGCGCCGCGGCTATCGCATGGAAAAAGTGCTCTATGAGAGCGTCCCCGGCTTCTCCGTGCCCGCCAACCTTTATATACCATCCGGCGGACAGCCGCCTTATCCCGGCGTGCTCTTTCAGATGGGGCATTCCTTCAATGGCAAGGCCTATGACAGCTACCAGCGCTGCTGTCAGGGCCTGGTGCGGCTCGGCTTCGTGGTTCTGGCCTTCGACCCGATGGGCCAGGGCGAGCGCGTCTACTACCCGGATTCCTCAGGCACGCACACGCGTCTGCGCTCCTCCGATGACGAGCACACCGTCCCCGGCCGCCAGATGCTGCTCTACGGCGATACCAGCACGCGGATTCAAGCCTGGGATGCCGTCAGAAGCCTCGACTACCTGGCTGGCCTTCCCTATGTCGATCCGAAACGTCTCGCCTCCACCGGACAGTCCGGCGGCGGCACCACCACCATGATGCTCTGCGCCGCCGACGAGCGGCTGGCTTGCGCCTACGTCGCCATGGGCAACACCGAGAATTTCCTCTGCGCCGATTTCAATCCACCTGGCTCCACCGACGACGCCGAGCAGAACTTCCTCGGCGGCGCCCAAGTGGGATTCGACCGCTGGGACATGCTCTATCCCATGGCGCCCAAACCGCTGGGCATCGGCGTCAGCGCCAAGGACGCGTTCGGCACCTACTCGCCCGCCTACATCGCCAATGGCGCCGAAGAGTTCGAGAAGCTGCGCAAAGTCTATGACACCCTCGGCGCCGGCGACCATTTGCGCTGGTATGAGTCCCCGCTCCCTCACGGCTTGTCCTATGACATGCGCCTCGAAGTCTACAACTGGTTCGCGCGCTGGCTGCAGGGCCGCAAAGACGCCGTCGCCGACGAGCCCGAAACCAGCGTGGAAAAGGAGGAGACGCTCTGGGTGGCGCCGGCGGGAAACGTCGTTCGCGGCTTCGGCAGCAAGACGCCGTTTGGGCTCAATCGCCAGCGAACCGTCACGCCCCAGGAGAAGCCTCTCGACGACCTGCTCTCGCTCGACGCTCTGCCCGCCGCCCCGGCCGTGCGGGTGATCTCCTCGGTGCGGTCGCATGACGTCCGCATCGAAGCCATCGAGGTTCCGTCCTCCGGCGGCGTATTCGTACCGGCCTGGCTCTTCCTGCCGCCTTCAGGTTTTCCTTCGAAGCCCCTCCTCCTGCTGGCCGAGCCCGGTGGACGCAACCGCTCCTGGGGCGAGTCCGGACTCTGCCAGGCTCTGGCCCGCAAGGGTCACGTCGTATGCGCGCCCGACGTGCGCGGCATCGGCGATATGGCGCCAGAGTTTGGCCGCGGCGCGGCGCACTATGCCCGCTCCCACAACGAGGAGGAGGATTACGCCTGGGCGTCGCTCATGCTGGGCAAGCCACTAGTTGGTCAACGGACATCGGACCTGCTCGCCGTCGCCGCCGCGTTGCGCGCCTATGAACCGGTTCGCGGCCGGCGCGTCGTACTCGCCGCTTCCGGAAAACTCACCGTACCCGCGCTGTTCGCCGCCGGGCTCGATCCGGAGATCTCCGCGCTCTACCTGAACTCCGGCCTGGTCTCGTTCCATAGCGTGATCGTCAACGAGGACTATTCCCACCCGCTGGCCAACTTTGTGCCAGGCTTTCTGCGCCACACCGACCTGCCTCAGGTCGCCGCCGCCATCGCCCCGCGAAAAGTAATCCTCGCCGGTATGGTCGACGCCGCCGGGCGGAACCTGGACGCCGCCGCCGTCCACGCCGAGTGGCGCTCGGCATCGAACGCCGAGGTCCGCGCCGCATCCGCCTGGACCGCTGACGCTCTCGCCGCTTTGTAGACGCTAGAATTCCGGATAGGTATTGCCGCTTGGATTCCTTCAGTCGCCGACCGCGCGGCGTCAAGTGACCAAATACAGTCGCCGGCAGCGTCAGAATCCATGTCAAGCCGTGCGCTTGCCGCACTGCGGAGGCGGCCAGCAAAGTGCCCTATCTCCAGGTGAAGGAGAAACATATGCATCGTTTTTGATTCTGAGCGCAGTTGTCCTGAGCGCAGCATTCATCGCTCCCGTCGTAGCCGGAGCCGACGATAGAGACCGGCACGACAAGCGCTACTACGATCGGAACTCCCGCGACTACCACACGTGGAACAGCAATGAAGATCGCGCCTACCGGCTCTATCTTCAGGAGCAACGACGCGAATATCGCGAATTCAACCGAACCAACCGTAACCAGCAGGGGCAATATTTCCGCTGGCGCCATGAACACCCCGACAACACTCTATTCAAGATCGAGATCCGCTAACGATCCGACCCGGGCGAGCAAACGTTGATCGCCGGTTGGTCTGTATGCAGAAGCGAACCCTCCTATACCGTGGCGGGCCTTTGAGTAATAGCAGCATCGGGTTTTGGGCCCTATTCCGCAACAAGACCCGACTTCAATACCGGACGGCAACCGTTAGCCGCGGCGACATTAACGTCACGGTTTCGGCAACCGGCAACCCGAACGCGGTCGTCACTTGTGATGGCCCTTTACGCGGACTTCAACACAAAAGTCACCAAAGGCCAGCTGATCGCGCGGCTTGACCCCTCGTCCCTGCAGTCAAGCCGAGCTTTCCTGAGCCGCGAACACTTCGGTCAGGTTGCGGCTGCCTGATCCTGATTCCAGTCTAAACAGCTGACTCACAGTAGGCTCGAAGATCTTCCACCCCCATTATCCCCACACCTTCCAAGCCAGAATCGCCAGCCCCGCCGCGTAGCCCGCCAGGGCCTGATATTCCTGGTTCCGCACGTAAAGCGAAAAGCAAAACCGCTTGTCCGCCGCCCTAGGCCGCGACGGCAACAGCGCCCGTACTCGTCGCGCGTAGTCCGCGTACTCCGGGAATAGCTTCCGCAGATGCTCCTCTTCCAACTGGATCACCGGCAGGTAAATCAGAAGAAACACCGCCGCGAACAGCACAGCCAGGCCCGCCTGCCGCGACGCGATCGCCAGGCCGGCCGCCACCAGCAGAGTGCCGATATAAAGAGGATTTCGCACCCAGGCGTACGGCCCGCCCGTGGCCAGTTGCCGGTTCTTATCGAGGTGCCCCGCCGCCCAGGCCCTCAAGGCCAGGCCCGCCGCCGACACCGGCAATCCTGCCAGTAATGACCGCTCACTCGGCTGGGAGTACCACGCAAATGCCGCCACCAGCAGGAACCCGCTCGGCACCCGCAGCCGCGCCACCGCGTCGGCGTACGGCTTCGGAAAGCTCAGCATTTCGCCGCGGACTCCGTGCGTCGCGCCAGCGCCTTTTTCAGGCTCTCGAACACCGCCTCCGGGGAAAGCTCGCGCATGCTCGAATCGATGCTGTCCCGCCGCTTATAGCTGGTCACAGCGTTCCGGCTGCGCAGCACCGTAAACGACCCGCCGTACGGCCCGTTGCGTTCCGGATCCGTCGGACCGAACAGCGCGACGCCCGGCTTGGCCAGCGCCGCCGCCAGGTGCAGCGGGCCGGAATCCACTCCCACAACCGCCGCCGCCCGCCGCGTCACGCCAATCAGCCCCCGCAGGTCTGAAACATGGACCACCGCGCCGCTCACCCGCCGCAGCGTCTCCTCGCCCGCCGGCGGTCCGTCCACCACCAGCGGCATCCCCAGTTCCCTGCTCAGCCGCGCCGTCAGTTCCGAATAGAATTCCAGCGGCCATTGCTTCGACGCCCAGCCCGCAAGCGGCGAAGCCAGCACGAACGGCCCTTCCGGCAGCGCCACTCGCGTCTCGCCTTCGGGCAGCGGGAATGCGATCAGCGAGCTCGCCGCGCCCGCCGCACGAGCCAGTTCCAGGTGCCGGTCGACGATGTGCATCGCTTTCGGCAAAACCGGATTCGAATAGAATACCGCCGCGACGCTCTCTCGCGCTTCCGATCGGTGGTAGCCGTAGATCCGCTCCGGCCGCGCCGCCGCCGCCACTAATGAGGACTGCATCAGCCCCTGGAAATCCACCGCCGCGTCATAGCGTTCCTCGCGCAGTTCCCTTGCCGCCGACTGCACGGCCGCCAGGCTCCTGCGGTCGAACCGGATCACCCGGTCGACGAACGGATTTCCCTCCAGCAGGTCCGCCCAGCGCGCCGACACCACCCATGTGATGCGCGAGCCGGGCAGGCTGTGCTTCAGGCTCGCCACCGCTGGCAGCGTGTGGATCACGTCGCCCATCGCACTCAGCCGGACTACCAGCAGGCTATGCGCTCTTGCGGCCGTGGACATGACGGACCAGCTCCTGAAAACTCTCTTCGTGCGACGCCGATTCTTCGAATACTTCGTCGGCAGCCGGCAGCACAGCGCCGTCTCCGATCACCACGTAGTCCACCGGCTCCAGCGCCGCCACCAGTTCGGCCCGCGCCCGCGCCGCCAGCACCGGCGCCGGCGGATCCTCCAGCGCCACCACCAGCGTCGCCCCGCCGGACAGCTCCCGCAGGCGTCGCACCTGCGGAGCGATCAGGACGTCAAAATATCCGTGCACGATGCGCAGCCTGCCGCCGGCGCGGCGGACCTCAGCGGCAATTTCGGCCAGGCGCACGGCGTCGACAATCTTGGTGCGGGTATCCACGGTGAATCTCTTATTTGAGCAAATCCAGCGCCGCCGCGGCCACACGCTCCGGCTTGACCCGCGTCATGCAGCGATGGTCGATCGGACATTCGCGTAACAGGCACGGGCTGCAATCCACCGGCTCGCGGATCACGCGGGCCAGCTCCCCCGTCGGCCCCGTGGTGGTGTCGTCGGTGGCGCCGAACACCGCCACCGTGCGGACTCCCAGCGCGGACGCGATATGCATCGCGCCCGAGTCGTTGGTGACGAACACCAGACACGCCGCCGCCAGCTCGATGAATTCCCGCAGGCTGGTCTTGCCCGCCAGGTTCTGCGCTTCCACGCCCCGCTCCCCGATCGCATCGGCGACGCGGTCGCACAACGGCGCTTCGCTTGCCGACCCGAACAGAGCCACGCGCGCCGAGCGGTCCTTCGCCAGCCACGCCGCTGTTTCGGCGAAATGTTCCGGAAGCCAGCGTTTTGCCGTCCCGTATGCCGCGCCTGGGCTAACGCCGATCACCGGCAGGCGCCAACCCATCTCCCGGAACCGCTTAGCTCCCGCGATCGCCGCCGTCTCCGCCCCTTCCAGCCGGATCGCATCCGTGCGCGGAATCCCCGAAACGATTCCGGCGCGGCGCAGCAGTTCCAGGTAGTAGTAGCGTTCGTGGCGCGGGATCTCGCCCGCCTTCGGGACCTGGATGGCGTCGGTCAGCAGCCAGCCCCGCGCGTCGCGGTTGTAACCGATGCGCCGCGGGATGCGCGCCACGAATGCCACTGCCGCTGCTTCAAAAGCGTTCTGCAGCAGGATCGCCAGATCGAACTTCTCGCGGCCCAACCGGCCCGCCATCGCCCACTTAGCTCCCAACCCGCGAAAGCCCGAAGGCGCTTCGTACAAAATCACCCGCGAGATCGACGTCTCCCGCGAGTACAAATCCGCCACCCAGGGTCGCGCCAGCACCGTGATCTCGGCGTTAGGAAACCGTTCCCGCACCGCCCGGATAGCCGGCAGCGACATCACTGCGTCGCCCACCCAGTTCGTGGCTCGAATCAAAATCTTCTCTGGTGCAGGAACGTAAGCCGTGGACAAAAAGGAAACACACCCTCTTCAAGAGTGTAACCCGGTGCTGTGCAATGCCTGTTCGCAGAGGTGGGCAGGCTTCAGCCGGGCTTCAGCCGGGCTTCAGCCTGCCTAAGCTCTCGTCTCGCGAGGTTCGGCTACAACATCCGCGCTTCCACCCAGCGACCGCGCGTGATCTCTCGCAAAATGCCGCAGCGTCCCATAGACCACAAAGAAGCCCGTGAACACGTAGAGAATTCCCGTGAACCCCATAATCCGCCCGACGCCGATGTTGCTGCGGGCCAGGCCGCCCAGGTACGGCGCGAAGCCGGACACCATCGCTCCCAGGAAATTCAGCACGCCGATGGTGGACGCGCGCAGAGCCGGCGGCACCACGTCGAATGACGCCGCGGCCTGGTTCCCGACGATGAACCCGGAGAAGAAGCCGAATCCCATCGCGGCGATTCGCGCCCCTTCCAGCGTGGTGTTGACGCCAAGCAAGTAAATGCACGGCGCCGCCCCAAAGAACGCTGAACAGATCACCCAGAATCGCGCCGACGGATGCCGGCGGTAATTGCGGTCGGCGAGGAAGCTGCCCACCAGCAGCCCCAACGCCGTGCCGACTTGCGGATAGACGCTGGCTTCAAAAGCGGCCCGGGCCAGTCCGACATGGAACTTGTCGTAGAGCAGCGTCGGCAGCCAGGTATACACCAGGAACAGCGCGAACGTCGCGATGGCCACGAACGTAGTGACCAGGCGGAGCGAAGGGATCTTGAGCAACCCAAGAAAACTGGAGAGCCGCGCCGGCTCGCCCTTGGGAATTTGCAGGTACTCGGCCGGCAGTGACCGCAAAAACCGGTAGAGCGGAAGGGCGAAGAGAATGCCCGCGCCTCCCAGCATCCAGAAAGAAGCGCGCCAGTGCAGCCGCTCCGCGATGTATCCGCTAAGCGAGCCGCCGAACGCGACTCAGATCAACTGGCTGGTGCCGAAAATGGCGATCGCTCTCGACCGCGACGCCGGCCCGTGCGCCGACGCCATCAAGCCGTAAGCCGCCGGCATGAACAGCGATTCGGAAACGCCCAGCAACGCGCGGCAGGCCAGCAGCGACGCTCCGTTCGGCGACAGCCCGGAAAGAATCGTGAATGTGCTCCATACCGCAAGGCTCCCCGCCACCAGCTTGGCGCGCGGCAACCGGTCGCCGAGAATTCCCGACGCCGGCGAGCAAAATCCGTAGACCCACAGAAACAGCGCGCCGGTGAGCCCCAGCGTCGTGTCGCTATAGGCGAATTCCTTTTGCAGCGCCGGAAACAGCGTGTAGACCACCTGCCGGTCGGCGTGGTTGAGCGCGTAACAAACCCACAGATACGCGATGAGCTGCCACTCGGGAGCCAGCCACGGGCGGGCCTTCACAACAGTTCCGGCGCCGGCGAGCCGGTGCCGTCGTCAAGCGAGTTGGCGATCTTCACCGGGCGGCCGGCGGGCGTGTCGTATTCCTTGGTCCAGTCGATGCCGAAAGCCTTGTAGATGGTGGCGAAAACGTCGCCCATGCTGACCGCGCGGCTGGTGACGTTGGCGCCCTGTTCGTCCGACGACCCGACCACTTGTCCGCCCTTGATGCCCCCGCCGCCCAGCGCCAGCGACCAGCAGCCGGGCCAGTGGTCGCGCCCGCGGTCCGGGTTGACGAACGGCGTGCGTCCGAATTCGCCCATCGCCAGAACGATGGTCGTGTCCAGCAGGCCGCGCTCGCTTAGATCGTCCAGCAGCACCGAAAGCGTGCGGTCCAGCGGAGGGCAGAGGCGGTCGCGGTGCCCTTCGTCGTTCTTCGCGTGGGTATCCCAGGAGTTGGCGTGGAACCCCGCCGCGGTCACGAACCGCGCGCCGGACTCCACCAGCCTGCGCGCCAGCAGCGCGCTCTGGCCGATGGCGTCGCGGCCATAGCGGTCGCGAACCTTGTCGGGTTCTTTCGAAAGATCGAACGCCTGCTGCACGGCCGGGTTCAACAGCATCTTCCAGGCCTGGCTGGAGAAGCCGTCCATGGAAGCGTGCTCCGCGCCCGTGTACAGCGTGCGGTAACGGCGGTCGACGATTTCGAGAAACGCCTGCCGGCTGTGGACCGCCTGTTCCGAAACCGATTTCGGAAGGCTCAGGTCGGCGACCCGGAAGTCCTTCTTGCTCGGGTCCGGGATGCACATCGGATCGTAGTCCGGGCCCAGGAATCCCGAACGAAAATATTCTTCGTACTGGCGGCTGCGTTCCCACTGCGGCGTCAAAACGTGCGGAGGAATGCCGTTTCGCCCGCCGGTTTCTTTGGAGATGATCGCGCCGAGCGAAGGAAAATGCATCGCCGGATTCGGCTCATGCCCGGTGATGGCGTAATGCGTGCCCTGCGGATGATCGTTGCCCTTGGTGTGCATGGAGCGCACGATGGCCAGCTTGTCCATCCGCTTGGCCAACTGCGGCAGCAGTTCGGAAACCTGGATGCCGGAGACGTTCGTGGAGATTGCCTTGAACGCCGAGTTCGGCTTGGGGTCCCACGTGTCCACCTGGCTGGGGCCGCCTTCCAGCCACAGCAGGATGCAGGCCTGCGCTTTCCCGCGTCCGGGCGAGGTGGCCGCGGCGCGCAGGTATTGCGGCAGGTTGATGCCCAGGAACCCCAGCGATCCCACGCGCAGGAAATCGCGCCGGGAAGCTTGGGAGCGCGTCATGTTCAGGCAACCGGTGCTTTCCATGGCAACCCCTCTCAATGATTCTCCGCGAATTCGCGGGAGCATAGCAATGCCCAGACGAAGTCCTTGAGCGCCGCTTCGCGATCGGCGCCGCCGGCGATAAGCTTCTGAATGGCGTCCGACTCTTCGCGCTCAGGCGGCCGCGACAGCGCGGCGAGATAAAATTCGTCGACGATCTGGGCGTCGGATTTGCCGGCTTTCAGCAGCCGCTGGAGCCGGCTTTGCTGCGCGGCGAGCTTTTCGTTATAGGCCGGCCCGGCCAGCATGTGGAGCGCCTCGCCGAGATTGGCGTGGGCGTTGCGCTCCGGAAGCGTCAGGCGATTCGGCCGCCCGTAGAGTTCCAAAAAGCGCGAATAGAACAGGTCCGGCTGCCGCAGTTGCACGGCGCGCGTGCCGGCCGGGGCGCGTCCCGTCGGCTTGGCCGTTTCCGACGGCGTGTTGACGAAAGACTCCGGCACCTGCGTGACATCACAGATCGCGTCCAGCAGCACCTCGGCGTCCAGCGGCCGAGGCTGCGCGTGGGAATAATTGATGCGGTCGTCGCGGTTCAGATCGAGCGCCTGCCCGGAGATCTGATACGCCCGCGAAGCGGCAATAGTGCGAATCAGGCGGCGCAGGTCATGGCCATTGGCGCGGAAGTCTTCCGCCAGCCGGGCCAGCAACTCCGGATGCGTAGGCGGGTTGCTGGAGCGGAAATCGTCCACCGGGTCCACCAGACCGCGTCCGAAAAAATAGCTCCAGATGCGGTTGACGGCGGCCTCGGCGAAATAAGGATGCCGGACCATCCAATCCGCCAGCGCCTTGCGCGGATTCTCACGCGCGGTCGAAGAAACAGTGGTCCCATCCAGAAAGGCCGGTTTCAGCTCCACCTTGGTGCGAGGATGGAACATCTTGAGGCTGCCGTTCACGTCGCCGTTGCCCATCGCCTCGTTCAGCGGGTGATCGAAAATGACGTACTCCCCGCCGGTGTCGCCCATTTTGAACAGGCGGCCGAAGAACGCCGCCAGGCCCCAGAACTGATCCTGGCTCCAGATTTCGTACGGATGGTTGTGGCACTGCGCGCAGTCCAGCCGCCGTCCGAAGAAGACGCGCACTTCCTCCGCCATGGTTTCGCCCGGCGGCCCGATAACGTCGTACGGCAAATAGTGGCGCGTAGGGCCGTCGTAGCCCTGGGACGCCAGACGCTCCCGCGCCATCTGGTCGTACGGCTTGTTGCCCGCGATGCTGTCCCGGACCCAGTCGGCGTACATCTGACTCCACTTCGGCACAATGCCGTTGGAGAACACCGAAACACGGAAGATGTCGTCGAAGCGGAAGGTCCAGTAGTCCACGAACTCGGGCGTGCCGATCAGCGTGTCGATCAGCCTCTCGCGCTTCTTCGGGTCTTTGGAAGCCAGAAACTCACGGACGCGCGCGGGAGGCGGAAGCGTGCCGGTAAGATCCAGGCAGATCCTCCGCAGGAACTCGGCGTCACCGGACAACGGCGACGGCGGAATGCGGAAGCGCCGCAGCTTGTCGAAGACGTACCCGTCGATCCAGTTGAACGCTTCTACCGGCTGATAGTTGTCCACCGGCGACCCGACGACACCGACGGTGGCGGAGGACACCATCCCCTCGGCTCGCACCACGATAGCCGTTTCGCCCAGCTTTTCGGCGCGGATCAATCCGCCTTCAGCGGCGGTTGCGACCTCTTTATCGTTCGACGAGAACGCCGCTAGGCCGGTGAAGTCCTCGGTCCGCCCGCCGGCAAAGTGACCCGTCACCAGCAAGCGCTGCTGCGCTCCCCGCTCCATAGAGACCAGCGGCGGGAAGACCTCCAGCCTCTCCACTTTCGCGGCGGCCGCCGGCTCCGGTCCGAAAGGAGCGCCCTCCCGTATCCAGCGCAGGATCGCCTGATACTCGGCGGAATCGGCCGCAAAGCGGACGCCCCCTCCGTGCGCGACCTTGCCCGTGGGCTTCAACAGCAGCAGGCTGTTCTCGGGGTTCTGCCTGTCGATCCGCGGCACGCGCGCGCCCTTCGCGCCGGGCAGCAGCACCTGGTAGACGCCGCCCTGCACGATCCAGTCGTAGTCTTCTTTCGGATCCATCGCCGCGGCGGAGAGCTTGAACCCGCCCCTGCCTTTGACGCCGCCATGGCAGGTGGAATTGTTACATCCTTTGCGCGTGAAGATGCCGCCGATGTCGCGGCCGAATTCGAACGCCTGGGTCTGGCCGGTGTCACGGAGTTCAAAACGCGCCTGCGCCTGGCGGCCCTGCATCACAGCCGTTACGGCTACTGCGCCGTCGGCCGCAGCTTCAATCCTGGCATCGGCCGACACTTTCGCGATAGCCGGATTGGACACCGTCCAGCGAACCTGCGCGGTGACGTCACGCTCCAGGCCGTCGCTGTATTTGCCCAGAGCGATTAATTGCTGAGACGCGCCCGCCCCGGCCAGAACGCGTCTGGACGGCTCCACGCGCAGAGAGAGCAGCTTCGGATCGGCGGCTGCCGATAAAGCCGCGCCCGACGCGAGCAGAAACAGCCAGCGCATCGTCATGATGGCTTCCTCGGCACCACCATCAGAGGAATCTCCCGGGTCGCGATCGGCTCCGACAAGCGCCCCTCGCCGGCCACGCGCACCACTACGCGCACGCTCACCGGCAGGTCGGTCGGCGGTGCGTCCTCGGCCGCCACCAGCAGGATCGCCACGCGCTGCTCCTTCGGGGTGTAGCGCTCCAGCTTCCCGCCGTTCGGCAGCGGCGGACGCTCGGGCGGATTCTCCAGCGCCGTCACCGCCGTGACGCCGGCCGGAAGTCCCTCCACCGCGGCAGCCAGATAACCGGTGAATCCTTCCTCGCGGTCCACCGTGATCGTCACGGGCTTCGTAGCGCCGGCTTCGAGATTGAAGTGATCCTGTGCAATCTCGACCTTGCCGGCATGCGGAACCTGCGGTCGCACCAGCACGCGATACGCGAAATCCTTGCCCGCGCAGTCTGTGGTGATGTCGCGGATTTGCAGTGTGTACTCGCCCGGGGCGCGAAGGCTGACCGTGGTCTTGGCCTGAATCATCTTCATCATGTACAGGCCGTTGTTGTTCAGCTTGGTGTAGACATTGGTCGCCATCTCGCCGCCGCCGGGCTCCATCAGACGGATCACCGGATTGAAGCGTGGCATGGTCGCTTCCGGCGTCTCCACTTCGATCGCCAGATCCTGCGCCTGATCCACGCGGATACGGATCGTGTGCGTCTCGCCGGGCTTCGCAATTCGTCCCTCGATCGACGCCGGAGCCGCGGCCACCGGAACCGGCGAGGCGCCCTCCGCAACCGCGCGATACGTCTCCGCGCGGCCACTCTTGGGCACGGCTCCTCCGCGGCGGGCCAGGGCCTCCATGCGGTCCGCGCCAAGCCGGCGCGTAAACTGTCGCTCTTCCCAATCCGCCTTGATATCCGGATGCAGATCCGGAACCGGAGCTTCGCCGCGTGAAATGCGGAGCCGGTAGACGTAGTCCGGGCCGCCCTGCCCGGAGAAGGCCAGCACCTTCAGGCGGTACCTCCCGCCGCGCTCGAAACGATGCACCAGGCGCGCGTCCAGCGAAAGGCCGGGGAAGTAAAGCGGCTCGTCGTTAGCGGCGACGCGGTTCAGGCGCTCCGGGTCGAACCAGCTTCCGGACGGCGCGTAAAGCGACAGCGACGGATCCAGCCCCGGCGTTTCCGGCGCCGCCTCAAAGCTCAAGGTCTCCCCGGCCGCGGCCTCGATCCAGAAGGCGTCCGTCTCGCCGGGCTCCGAGATGCGTCCGTTGATGACGACCGGAAACCTTTTCAGCGAATCCGCCGCTTGCGCCTCGTCGATCACCGGTTCGTCGACCACGTGCAGCGTGATGGCGTTGGAAACACCCTTAGGCGTCAGCACGCGAACCTCGCGCCGGCCCATCGCCGCATCCGCCGCGACCGTAACCCGAATGCGGAACAGCTCCTGCTTCTCCTCACTGGCCTTTTCCATGCCCAGCGCCGCGGCGCTGACGCCAGGCCTGTCGAAAACCAAAGCCCGCGCCCCCGCCAGATCCGACCCACGCACGGTGGCCTCAAAGGATCCGCCACGCGGAAGGGCAGCCGGAAAGACCGACGTGATCTTCGGCTCGGCGCACGCGCCCGTGGCGATGAGAATCCCTACCCCGAGTGCCCGCCGGCCGTATGTCATCGCCCTTCCTTGCGCCAAAGCTGCTCCTTAGAACCCACCAGGCTCGCACCCCACGTGGCGTACGCACTCTTGCGTGCCGCGCCGGCACTCATGCCGGCGTCCGGCGGATCATGGCCGGCTCTACGAAAATCACTCCCTCCGCGACCCTCACGCCCAATGCGGAAAAAATTCTTTCCAGTTTTCGTACAGAATCATGTCCTGCACTTCCACCGGAACCTTCGGCAACCCAGTGCCTTCCACTATTTTATTCACGCTTCTAAGCCCGCCGACAATATGCTCCATGGTCGCCGAGGGAAAGTCGGAGCCGGGCAGGATCTTGTGCTCCACGCCGTATTCCATCGCCGTGACCAGCGCCTGCCAGTAGCGCCACGGACGGTAATGCACCGCGCTGATGTCGGTGTACACGTTCGGACACTTGCGGATCAGCACCATCACGTCCGTCTCCCAGGGATGGCCTAGGTGGGCGATGATCATCTTCACGTCGGGGAACTCCATCGCCACGTCCTCGAGCTGAAGCGGCAGCCCCCAGCGCAGCTTCGCTTCGCTCGGAAACGTCGTGCCCTGGTGCCACATCACGGAAAGGCCGTATTCGCGGCACTTGCGAAACATCGCCCAATACTTCGGATCGCGCGGATCGAAGTGCTGATAAACCGGGCCGAGCTTGAGGCCTCTCAGCTTGAGATGCTTCACGCAGTAGTCGAGCTGCTCCAGATGATCCGGCTGCGTCGGGTCCACCGACGCCCAGCCTTCGATCTTGTCCGGATGCGCCGCCGCGTACTCGGCGATGATCTCGTTCGGCACCCACATGCCGGATGCTTTTGCCTGAAGCCCGAACACCACCACTTTTTGCACTCCGGACGACACGCGCCAGTGATCGTCCGGCTTCGCGTCGTAGACGTGCTTGTCGAGATTGGCGGAATAGGCTAGCCCGCCGCTCCGCTTTAGCTTAACGAGCTTGGAGGCCAAAGCCTCGGAGGCGTACCGCTCGCTGAGGTGATCCGGATACCACATCAGGTGCGTGTGGCAGTCGACAATGGGGCGGCTTCCCTCCACGCTATCAGCATGTCGCTACAGCGAGATCGGACGCAACATTATGTTCAGCCCGCTGAACGTCGCAGGGGGTCAGTTGGCCAATTTATCTTGACTTAGTTGCTTGTGGACCGTATAACTCGGGAAAGGCCTATCGCGTACCGAGGGACCCCGAGTGTCTCTGCTGCCGTCCAGCATCTTAGATACGAGGGCCGCAAATTCTCGCTTGTGGGAGGTAGTCCAAATGCGTTTACACCGAATCTCAATCTTCGTGGCCGCCGCTTCGCTCAGTTCTCTCTGGGCGCAGCCCACCGCCACCATCGTCGGACGCGTCGCCGACGCCACCGGCGCTGTCATCGGCGGAGCCAAAGTGGCCGCGCGAAACGCCGCCACGGGCCTGGAGCGTTCCACCGTAACCGGCGACACCGGCGACTACGAACTGCCCCTGCTTCCGATCACCGGCGCCTACACGCTCAGTGTGTCGAAGGAAGGATTCCAGACGCAGGAGCTCACCGGAATCGTCCTGCAGGTGGATCAGCGGGCGCGTCTCGACGTCGCCATGAAAGTTGGCAGCATTTCCGAGAAGGTCACGGTGGAGGAACTTGCGCCGATCGTCAACACCGAGTCCGGCTCCATCGGGCAGGTGATCGGAAACAAGAATATCGTCGACCTGCCGCTGAACGGCCGCAATTTCACGCAGCTCGCCGCGCTGTTGCCGAACGCCGTGGTGCAGACCAGCGGCACCGCGGGGTCAACCATGGTCTCAGTCTCCGGCGGGCGGCTTGGCAAAACCGAGTACCTGCTGGACGGCATCAGCATCAACGAGCAATTATTCGACGGCGTCGCGATCCGCCCGTCGGTGGACGCGATCCAGGAGTTCAAGCTGCAAGCTAATTCCTTCTCAGCCGAGTACGGCCGCGGAAACGCGGTGATGAACGCCACCATCAAGGCCGGCACCAACTCTCTCCACGGCGTGGTCTATGAGTTTCTGCGCAACGACAAACTGGATGCGCGCAATACGTTCCTGCCGTCCAAAGCGGCCTACCGTCAGAACCAGTTTGGCGGCGCGGTGGGCGGTCCCATCATCAAGGACCGCACCTTCTTCTTCCTGAATTACGAAGGGACGCGCATCCGCCAGGGCCGCGCCTTCAATCCGGTGGTTCCGACGCAGGCCTTCCGCGACGGCAATTTCAGCGCGCTGGCGACGCCCGTGCGCGATCCGTCCACGCAGCAGCCGCTGCCGGGCAACATTCTGCCGGCCAGCCAGATCAACGCATCCACGAAATACTTCCTGCCGTTCATGCCGCTGCCGACTACCGCCGGCGGCACCGCGCCGCTGGCCGCGCCCTTCCGCAGCAACGTGGACCAGTCCAACGCGCGCTTCGACCACCGCTTCAGCGCTAACAACTCTCTCTTCGTCCGCCACACGTACACGCGGCGCGAGGACTTCAATCCCGGCGCCTATCCGCAGAACGGCGGCTTCACGCAGGACAACCGCACGCACAACGCCACGGTCGCCGACACGCACATCTTCTCGCCTTCGTTGATCAACGAACTCCGCCTGGGCTACACGCGCTTCTACAACGCCAATGTCAACCAGGGCCTGGGCACCAACTACACTGCGCAGTCAGGCATCGGCGGCTTCGAGCTGACGTCCATCAATTTCCCCGGCTTCCCGCAGCTTTCCATTTCCGGCTACCAGGGCATCGCCGGCAACGCCTTCCAGCCGCTGATCAACCCCTCCAACATGTACCAGTTGATCGACAATGTGAACTGGATCAAGGGCTCGCACACGCTGCGCATGGGCATCGATTTCCGCGAATACCGCTTTACTTCCACCAACTCGGCGAATTCGCGCGGCAGCTTCAGCTTCACCGGCGCCTACACCGGCAATGCCTTCGCCGATTACCTCTCCGGTTTTCCCTTCTCCGGCGCGCGCAGCTTCCCGCGCAACCAGTTCGGCCAGTACGACCGCCGCTATCACTTCTACGTGCAGGACGATTGGAAAGTCAGCAACCGCCTGACGGTCAATATCGGCCTGCGCTATGAGGCCAACAAGCCGCCGTTCTATGTCGGGTACCAGGCCGCCCGCTTCGACTTCATCCGCAACAAAATTCAGGTGCAACGGCAGCCCGACGGCAATATCAATCTGGTGACCCAGCAGGTGGCGCAATTCGCTGCGCCCCGCTATGGCGACGTTTTCGAAAAGCCCAGCGACGCGGGCTTGCCGAACGATTTGATCTACATGGACAAGCTCGACTTCGCGCCGCGGCTCGGCCTGGCCTATCGTCCCTTCAACGACAACAAGACCGTGGTCCGCGCCGGCTTCGGCCTGTTCTACCTGCTTACCAGCGGCAACAACACGGTCAGTGTGCCCATCATCAACGCGCCGTTCATTGTGGACGAATCGGCGACGCAGGTTGCCGTCGGCGGCGCGCCCCAGCGGCCCGTGCAGCGCTTCTTCGATCCCTTCAGCTCAAACGCGAACTTCACGCCTCCGCTGGCCTTCGGCTTCGATCCGCACATGGTGACGCCGCGCATGACCCAGTACAACATTGCCGTGCAGCGCGAGCTGTGGCACGACTTCTCGCTCGAAGTGGCCTACGTCGGCAGCCAGGCCCATCATCTGGAGCGCGAGGTGCAGCCGGCGAACTACCCGCCAATCAATCCAAACGACACGCGGTCGGTGCAGGAGCGCCGTCCTAATCCGCGCTTCTCCGGCGGCAACTATTTCGACACCAGCGGAAACGCCAACTACAACGCCCTGGAAGTGAAATTCGAGAAGCGATTCTCGCGCGGATACCAGTTCCTTTTGGGGTATGCGTGGGGCCGCAACATCGACATGGAAACGGGCGACCAGGGCAGCGGCGGTTCGGACAATCCCTACAACTACCGTACGATGCGCGGGCCGGCGTCCATCGACTTCAACCAGCGCCTGGTGGGAAGCTTCCTTGTGGAGCTGCCTTTCGGCAAAGGGAAGCCGATCGGAGGCAGTGTTTCCGGCATCGCCGACAAGCTCATCAGCGGCTGGCAATTCGCCGGAATCCTGACTTTCCAGGGCGGCTTCCCGTATACGCCCTCGCTCGGCTCGGCCGATCCCACCAACACCGGCCGCTCCTACGGCCTGCGCCCGAACGTCGCCGGCACCGGCGCGGTCTCCAACCAGGACCGTAACGGCTGGTTCAACATCAACGACTTTCCCGTTCCCGCGCGCTTCACCATCGGCAACGGCGGTCGCAACATCCTGCGCGGACCGGGACTCGCCAATCAGGACATCTCGCTCCTTAAAGACTTCCACTTCACCGAGCGCATGTACCTCCAGTTCCGCGCTGAATACTTCAACGCCTTCAACCTGACCAATCTCAGCAATCCGAACACGTCGGTGGACCTGCCGGCGGTGGGTGGCAAGATTTTCAGCACCTCTACGTTGGCCCGCATCGGCCAGTTCGGCTTGAAGCTGTACTTCTGAAGCCCGGTGCTTCTGAACCGGCGTTCGTTTCTTGCCGGCGGCGGGGCAGCTTTGGCGGCCCCCGCCGCCGGCCGTTCCTTTTCGCACCGCGGATATCTGGGCTGGATCACCGACCTCGCTACGCAGCCGGACGCCTCCGCCGCATGGCCCTCCATGCGCCTTGACCAAGCGCTGCTCGACGACTACCGCCGCACCTTCGACTGGATGAAGGAGACCGGGCTCGGCGACCTCTGCGTGTGGGGACTCTACGTTTCGCACTCCTGGCCCGTCGATCTGGCTTCATCGGTTCCACGCGATCGCGGCCGGATGGTGGAAAAGCTGATCGCGGCCGCGCACGCAAAAGGAATCCGCGTGATTTCCGGCCTCGGCGTCTATAGCTGGGGCTTCGACGAAATCCTGAAGGCGAATCCGCACCTGACCAAAGGCAACCGCTCCGCCATGTGCGGCAGCGATGAAGAATCCTGGGAGTGGATGCGCAAAGTCATCGACTACGTGTTCACGCGCTTTCCCATCGACGGCGTCAGCATGCAGTCCGCCGACCAGGGCCGCTGCCCCTGCGACCGCTGCCGCCGCTATTCCGACACCGAATACCACGCCCGTCTCAACATCCGCTGCGCCGAATACATCCGCTCCCGCTGGCCGCGCAAAGGAATCGCCGTGAGCGGCTGGGGCATGCGTTTCGAAGATCCGGCGAGCCTTGCGCCCTTACGCGAGCTGGGACGTCACATCGACTACCTGATCGATGTCCGCGATTCCTCCCGCCGCCGCGACCCTGCTTTTCGAAAGAAGCTCATTGAAGCGCTGCCCTGCGCCTTCGGAACGCTCGGCGGCCCGCAGGTGGAGCCGCCCCAGCACTGGGTTCGCGACCGTTGGTTCCTGCCCACGATCCGCCGCGTCGGCGCCCATCTGGAGGCGCTTTACGCCGAAGGAGGACGCGCCTGCGAGTGGTTTTATCACATCCAGGCCAACCCCGGCTGCGAGATCTCCAACTGGGTGGCCGCGCGCACCCTTGCCGACCCTTTGACGCCCTGGCAAAAGCACCTGGACAGCGCGCTGGAGCGCCTCTATCGCGTCCGCCGGAAATCGGTGCGCGAAGCCCTGGCCGAGACCTTCCTGGCCGCCGAAGACGCGTACTGCCGTCACCTGCCGCCGGAATTCTGCGGCACCATTTCGCTGGAGCCGCTGGTCTCAAGCGAGCCCGGCCCGCCGATCTATCTGACAAAACGATTGAAGCTGGAGCAGCGCACGGAATTCGCACACGATCTCGCCGCGCTACGGACACGCTTCGAGAAGCTGGCCGGCGAGGTCCCCGACCGTCAACGCATGCGAAAGATTCTCGCCTGCATCGGGAAAGTTCAGTCAGATATTGAAATCTCTTAACGCTACGCGGCAGCCCGAGGGACATCATGTTCGGATCCGAGCGCGTCGTTCTATGGTTGTAATGACAAAGTCATTACGTTATGTCATACTGATGTCCAACGACTGGAGGCAACCGTGCGTCTCTCTGAGCGCGAAGGAAAGCGCGAAACACTAAACATCCGGATCAAGCCGGAAATGCGCTGCCTGATCGATCGCGCGGCGGAGTTGTTGGGCAAGAACCGGACGGATTTTGTGCTTGACGCTGCCCGTCACGCGGCCGAGAACGCGCTTCTGGACCGTACCAGGATCGTGGTCAGTCCAAAAGCGTACACTGAGTTTCTGGCCCGCCTCGATGCTCCGCCCCAGCCCAACAAGCGTCTGCGGCGAACCATGCAGTCCCGTGCTCCCTGGAAGTGAACTTGTCGATTTCGCCGCCCGCGCTGCTGGCCGATCGTCATCACGTCGGGGATTTCACGTCGGGTGAAGCATCCCTCGATGACTGGCTGAAGCGCCGCGCTCGCGCAAATCAGGCCAGCGGCGCCTCGCGCACCTATGTCGTCTGTGAAGAGGATCGGGTTGCCGGCTACTATGCTCTGGCTTCGGGTGCCGTGGCTGTTGAAAGTGTTCCGGGAAGATTCAGGCGGAATATGCCTGACCCGATTCCGGTTGTCGTGTTGGGCCGTCTCGCCGTCGACCGCCGATACCAGGGGCAAGGGATCGGACGCGGTCTATTCCGGGACGCGGCGCGTCGTGTGGCTCATGCGGCGGACGCGATCGGCATCCGCGGTATTGTCGTTCACGCCATTTCGGATGGGGCCAAAAAGTTCTATGTCGCGCTCGGCTTCGATCCTTGCCCTCATGAGCCGATGATGTTGGTTGTTACCTTGCCTGATCTCCGCGCGTCGCTTTGATGATTCGCCTGAGCGGAAAAGTCTCGCCTGCATGGGAAACGTCCGGTCGCATATTGATGCGCCGGATCGTCGCTCACCGCGCGCCCAAAATCGTCAAGCGGTGTCCGTCCGGATCGGTGAAAGTTGCGGCCCATGTCCCCGGTGTTACCTCGCGCGGCTCTCGGATGAACTTACAGCCGCGCTTCGCAAGATTCTCGTGAGCTGCGGCGACACTTTCCACCGGGAAGACGATTTCAGTGGCGCCGGCCATCGCATCGCCTGCCCCGCGGCCCAACGGATGGCTCAGCGCGACCGAGACGTCACCCGCCCGGAAGATCGTCACTTCGCCCGGCTTGCCGGCCAACTGCAATCCAAGCGTCTCGCCATAGAACTGGATCGAGCGCGCCGTGTCCTTCACGCCCAGCACGATCATCGAAACGCGGAGCGGCGGAGGCGCTGTTTGCGCCAGCGCCACGCCCGCCGCCACTGTCATCGCTAATGTGATCTTCATGAAGCCAGTGTGCCCCCGACGCCGCCCGGCTTCTTGCTCGATCTTGCGAATTTGCGCCGTACCGCCGACGGCGCTTCTCCGTAATTCGACCGGAACAGCCGGCTGAACGCCGACGGACTGGAGAACCCGGCGTCCATGCAGGCATCCAGCACGGTCGAACCCGACTCCATCGCCCGCCGCGCCCGTTCCAGCCGGAGGCCCGTCAGATAGGCGTGCGGCGTCCGCTGGAATGCCTGTGTGAATCCCCGGTGGAAGTGGAACGCCGACAGGCAGGCCGATCGGGCCACGGCTTCCAGCGAAACCGGCCCCGACGAATGCGAATGCAGGAAGTCCCGCCCGGCCAGCAGCCTCCGGAACAGCTCCTCCCGCGTCGATTTCCGGACTGCAGGCAATCGCGCCGCCCCCTCGCGAATTTGTTCGTAGAACTGCAGCAGCTCCTGTGCCAGAACCAGAAAATCCTCCTCGAAGCCGCTCGGAACCAGGGCTCCCTTGCACCGCGCGGCGACACTCTGAACGCGGCCGGCCAGGGTCCGTTCACGGTCGCCGTGCAAGGCCGATAAGTAAGGTAATGCCGGCGCCGCCCGATCCGGATCATCCAGGCTCTCTCTCACCGGCGACGTCGCATCCAGCGCGACTCGTTCCACGAAGCCCGGTGCGAAGAACGCACAGCAGGTCTCCACCGGCTTCGCCTCCGCGATATTCATCGAATATTTCTCACCCGCGGACACAATCAGAAAGCTCGACGGGTCCACAACCAGTTCCCGCCCGCCGATGATCCATGCAACCTGTCCCGCCAGAACCGTTTTTATCGACAGCGGACCGGAGTAGCTCTCCACCCGGTGACGCCTTGCGCGCGCCTGAAGGACGGCATTATCCGCACCCAGGCGCGCGCCTTCAGGGAAGAGATAAGGCGCCTGAAAACCTCCCGCCATCTCTCGTTACCGCGGCAGCCCGAACGTCATAATATTCGATCCCACCGCGAGCGTGATGAACTGCTCTCCATCCACCGAATACGTCATCGGGGACGTCTTGATGGTGGCGTTCAGCGGCATGCGCCACAACGTCTTGCCGTCGCGCTCGTCGGCGCCGACAAAATAACCGCTCGGATCGCCGTAGAAAATCAGCCCGCCGGCTGTTCCCAATATGCCCGCCGACCGCTTGCCGTCGATCGGCCCCACCTGCGCGATTTCCCAAACCACCTTCCCGGTCTCGATATCGATCGCCCGCAGATATTTCTTCCCCGGATCCTCCTTCGGGCGGCCGGTCTTCCAACTTCCTGGCGCCAGATTCACCGTGCACTTCTCCGTCGCCATCACGTAATAGAGGCGCGTCACTGGGCTGAACGCGGTCCCGTTCCAATTGGTGGCGTGATCGGGGCATGTCAAGTCGCTCGGCGGCAGCGGCACGGGCCGTCCGTCGGCGCCGATTCCGCTCGCCCAGGTGATCCGGTGCATGTACGATTTCGCCAGCAGAAGCTGGCCATTGGTGCGGTCGAAAACGTAGAAGAAGCCGTTCCGGTCCGCGTGCAGCAGCAGCTTCCGCGGCTGTCCCTTAAAGTTCGCGTCCACCACGACGTTGGGCTCCGTGGCATCCCAGTCGTGAAGATCGTGCGGCGTGTACTGGTAGTGCCACTTCAATTTCCCCGTGGCCGGATCCAGCGCCAGCACGCAATTGGTGTAGAGGTTGTCGCCGCCGCGCTCGCGGTCGTCGGAGTTCGGCCACGGATTGCCGGTGGCCCAGAACAGCGTATCGGTTGCCGCGTCGTATGATCCGGTCAGCCACGTGGCCCCGCCGCCCAGGGGAAACGCGCTTCCTTTCCATGTCTCAAACCCCGGTTCGCCTTGCGCCGGAACGGTCCAGTGCCGCCAGACACGCTCACCGGTCGTGGCTTTGTAGGCGGCGATGAATCCACGGATTCCCCAGTCTCCTCCGGCCACGCCGGCGATCACCATGTCTTTAACCACCAGCGGCGCCACGGTTCCGCCGTAGCGCTGGACCTCGTCCGGCATGGCGGCTTCCCACACCAGCCGTCCCGTCACCCGGTTGAGCGCAATCAGGTGCGCGTTGTCGGTGACCATGAAGACGTTGTCGCCGAGGATCGCCACGCCCCGATTGGTGCCCAGCGAGGCGTCTGAAACCAGACCCTGCGTTCGAGGCCGCGAGTAGTGCCAGATCGCCTGCCCGCTGCGCGCATCCAGCGCAAAAGCCTGATTCGGTCCCGTGACGTACATGATGCCGTCGGCCACGATCGGAACGGTTTCCAGCCCGAAGTACCGCATGTTCTCGCGGAAGTAGGGCGTGTCCGGCAGG
>JACXTT010003421.1_pt1 | contig 24405 bp, 16 predicted proteins | sample 9270951 | NCBI WGS metagenome assembly JACXTT01 (sample SAMN15532306, study PRJNA645909) | rock metagenome | isolation source: weathered quartz diorite | place: Puerto Rico | collected 2017-06-21
AACCCGAAATCTGTATACTGCCATTTTTGTTTGTAGAATTTTACAAAGTTAAGTGTTTTAAATTAATATGTGTTTGCCACAACTTTTAAGCCAATTTCTGCACCTTTTTTAATTGTGAAATCAAGAGCGGCCTCTCGTGAGTTCGGAATATCACCTTCCAGTATGGCTTCCCGAATCTGATTTTTGATAATTCCTACTTCGCGTCCCTCTTTAATACCGAAAATATGCATAATATCCAAGCCGCTTACCGGCGGTTGCCAGTTGCGTATTTTATCGCGCTCTTCAACATCCTTTAATTTTTGCTGAACCAACTCAAAGTTGTTTCTGTACTTCTTTATTTTGTATTCATTTTTTGTCGTTATGTCTGCTTTACACAACAGCATCAATGATTCGGTATCGTCGCCGGCATCAAACAACAACCTGCGTACTGCAGAGTCGGTCACCACGTCTTGAGCCAAAACAATAGGTCTCAGGTGAAGTTGCACCATTTTCTGAACGAATTTCATTTTTTCGTTCAATGGCAGCTTCATTGTGGCAAAGATTTTTGGTACCATACGTGCGCCTTTGTCCTCATGCCCATGGAAAGTCCAGCCATGCGCAGGTTCGAAACGTTTAGTTGCCGGCTTGGCGATATCATGTAATATAGCAGCCCACCTCAGCCACAGGTCATTTGTTGTTGTAGAAATATTGTCCAATACCTGTAGGGTATGATAAAAATTATCCTTGTGGCCTTTGCCATCAATATAATCGACACCATACAAATTTGCCATCAAAGGAAATATCTTATGTAGTAAGCCGGTATCAAACAAATAAATAAAACCGACGGAAGGTTTGACCGACAAAATAATCTTATTCAATTCTTCCGTAATACGTTCCTGCGATATGATCGAAATGCGCTCTACATTTTGTTTGATCGCTTCAATAGCTATTGCATCGATGGTAAAATTCAACTGAGACGCAAAACGGATTGCACGAAGCATACGCAACGGATCGTCTGAAAATGTCTCAGCCGGGTCGAGCGGTGTCCTGATCAGTTTTTGTTCCAGGTCTTTTACACCGCTAAAGGGATCAAGTAATTCACCAAACTGGTCCGGGTGCAGGGCAATAGCGAGCGCATTGATAGTGAAATCACGGCGCTTTTGGTCATCTTCCAGTGTCCCATTTTCCACAATAGGCTTGCGTGAATGAGCACGATACGATTCCTTACGCGCTCCCACAAATTCCACTTCAATGTCCCTATATCTCAGCATGGCAGTGCCGAAATTTTTGAAAACCGAAAGCTTTACTTTCAGCTTCTGAGCAACATTTTCAGCGAAGGCTATCCCATTACCGATGATAACAATATCAATATCTTTTGATGGCCGGTTTAGTAATAGATCGCGCACAAAACCACCTATTACATAAGCTTGCACGTTTTGCTCTGCAGCAATGCCGCTCACTATAGAAAATAAAGGATGTTTAAGGTGTTGTCTCATGCGCTGGTATGCTTTGCTATTTCAAAAGCATAAATTATTTCGATACAAAAATCGTAATTAGAACGCCTAAACCATAATAAAATTAACGGCGAATGAATTCAAACTGCCCGTCGGGGCTTAGGCGCATAATGGTAGATGGCTTTTTCTTTTCGCTACTATGCTGTTCAAGATTCACTATATAATCCACTCCGTCAATAATTTCCTGATCAACTTCATCAAAAGTCTGCGGCGATGGTCTGCCGCTGATGTTAGCCGAAGTAGATACTAAAGGCTTGCGTAATCGTTGTATCAATTGCTGACAAAAATCATGTTTAGCCACGCGTATACCCACACTGCCGTCAGAAGCGATCAGTGCCGGAGAAATATTCTTTGCACCGGGCATGACCAGCGTGAGCGGATTTTCGGCATACTCAATCAAATCATAAGCTATAGAAGGGACGTCTTGTATATAACTTTCCAGTTTGTTTTCGGTATCCAACAGAATGATCATGCTTTTAGCTTCATCACGCTGTTTCAGGGCGAATATCTTTTTTATGGCTTCCGTATTAGTGGCGTCACAGCCTATTCCCCAAATCGTATCGGTAGGATAGAGGATAATGCCACCGTCTTGTATGACTTTTAAAGCTTTAGCGACTTCTTCCTTCAGCATGTTATAAATATAAGCTTAACGTGTTTATGATTTCAATTTCGTCTATTAATTGCATACACTTGGGTATGCCATATAGTTTGCAGGTGTTGCGCACGCAAGGTTCACATTCCAGTTTACCAGCCCGAATCACCTTCAAACCTTTTTTATTATAAGGTGCTGTATTTGATTCATTTCCAGCCCCAAACAATACGATGGTAGGTACTCCCAAACTATTGGCCAGATGCGCCGGACCTGAATCTGTTGTTAATACCGCTTTTGACGAAGCCATTAACTCACATAATGCCTCAAGACCTGTCTTGCCGGCATAGTTTTCAATTTGTCCGTTTTCTGTACCGCTTAATAATTCATTAATATAGGTTTTCTCCTTTGGAGACCCAACCATCACAAACCGGGTACTTTTAAAAGCATTGGTCAGTGCGCTGATCAATTGCTTGCCTTTGTCAAGCGGCATCCGTCGCGATATTGCCTCCGAATTAAAGTTCAATATAACCTGGTTGTCATCATTCTCAACCGTTTTAGCCAGAAGCCGGACAGATCGCTCTGTAATCCTCGTCCTCGTAAATTGCTCCAATAACGAAATATACTCATCAGTACGATGCAGGTTTGCAGGCTTTTTGAAAGTGTCGGTCATTAAAAAGAACCGTCCCTCTTTACCAAACCCGATTCGTTTCTTGGCCCTTGTTGCCCAACCCATTACTGCTGATGAAAGCGAATCCGGCAGGCAGAAAAAGAGATCATATTTACCAGCTTGCAGTGTTTTACCAAAACGATAAACTCCGGCTAACCCGGGATATTCCTGCTTTGAAAATAATAAGACCTTGTTAAGCCCCGGTATAAGCGATGCAATACCACCCAATTCCTTTTTGATGATCACATCAACCAAGGCATCAGGATAAAGCTGCTTCACCGCACCGACAAATGCGGTGCTCATTACTACATCACCGAGCCAGTTGGGGAGCCTGATTAATATTTTCATTTTGGGAGATGTGAGATTTGAGAAATGAGAAAGCTAATCTAAGCCTTTGCATAGATCATCTTTTAATTTAAAAATGATCTCATATCTCAAATCTAATTAAACCGCTACATTATTATCCCTTAGGGCATCATTCAACGAGGTCTTTTTATCCGTCGATTCTTTTCTTTTGCCAATGATCAGCGCACATGGCACCTGGAATTCACCAGCGGGGAATTTTTTGGTATAAGAGCCGGGGATCACTACTGATCTTTCCGGTACCCGTCCTTTATATTCAATTTTATCTTCGTGGGTAACATCAATAATCTTGGTTGATGCAGTAAGTACTACATTAGCGCCTAACACTACCTCCTTCTCTAAATGCACTCCTTCAACTACAATAGCGCGTGAACCCAAGAAGCAATTATCTTCGATAATAACAGGTGCAGCTTGAACTGGTTCCAATACACCACCAATGCCTACACCGCCGCTCAAATGACAGTGTTTGCCTATCTGCGCACATGAGCCTACTGTAGCCCAGGTATCAACCATAGTGCCTTCATCAACATAGGCTCCGATATTTACGTAGGATGGCATCATGATTACGCCCTTTGCCAGGTATGCGCCATACCGTGCAATTGCATGCGGAACAACACGAACACCGTTCTTTTTGTAATCAGTTTTGAGTTTCATTTTATCGTGAAAAACAAACGGACCAACTTCAATCTCTTCCATTTGTCTGATCGGGAAATAAAGAATCACAGCTTTCTTTATCCAATCATTCGTATGCCAGCGGTGGCCCACCAACTCGGCAACACGCATTTCGCCGCGGTCTAACCGTTGTATAACTGTTTCAATTGCAGTGGTATAATCATGGTTTCCCAAAAGGGTCCTGTCTTCCCAAGCCTCTTCAATAAGTTTTTTTAGATTTTGCATTAGTGACATAAACTTTTGACAAATTAAAGGATTTTATAGGAGAAATGCCTATCTATAGGCAGAGTATCTTTAGGTAGAGTAAGTATAACAAGCGATTTATCTATATGTTTAACTAACCCGGTCTTAACGAAGTTTTTACCTTTGCTGTACATTGATAAAAGCAATTGCTTCTGAATTTTAAAGAAATGCCTGAAAAAGAGAAACTTCGAATTGATAAATATTTATGGGCGATAAGGATATTCAAAACCCGTTCACTGGCAACTGAAGCCTGCAAAGCCGGCCGGGTAAAGCTTGATGGACAGAATATTAAACCTGCTCACGAAGTGAAGGTAGGTGAGGTGTACCTCGTGTCGAAAGGAGCGGAGCGCAAGATAATTAGAGTGCTTGGGCTATTAGAAAATCGCATGGATGCGAAAAGCGTCGCAGGCTTTTATGCCGATGAAACGCCTGTTGAGATGACACATGCATTTAAATCGATGTTTAATGCCCCGGTTTTAAAAAGAGATCGTGGTACTGGCCGGCCAACCAAGCGTGAGCGTAGGGAAATTGATGACCTGCAGGATGGTTTTTTTGATGGGAAGGAATAAACAGACCTTCAGCAAGCTCACCACTAACCGGGCTACATCGTTAAGATACTTCCTAAGTCAGATAATTATAACCATTATCGATCCTTTTGTAGCGTGCAAACTGTATCATTTCGCTCTTTTGGGCCGTAATGTGGTGACTGAATTGATTTTAGGTGCCCGTAGCTGACCCATGTAAGCTTTATTCTAAGATGTTATCGCGATCAATGACAGAGAGTTCCCAATTTCGCTTATATTTGCCGTTATTCTTATACCCTATAGTAATCTATCAGCTACTAAAAATGGTATTAACAATAAATATAATTGACTGATATTTTGTTTTAAACCATTTACATTGATTTTATGTCATAAAAAAAGCTTAAACTTTTATCATGCGCCATTGTTTGTACTGCGTTAGCTCTTGAAAGTAATGTTGCTAACCTACAACATTGTAACGACAATGTTTGGTTACTGACGTAAAAAGCAATCATATTTTATATAGAATTGCCTATAAATTGCGGATTTTGCGTTTAGTGTTATATACTTTTTTTGCGTGTTTGAAAAATATTAATTATCATTATACCATCTACTAACATCATTTTATGAAAAAACACCTACTCTTTTCTAGGGTTATGCCCGAATTGTTGACAATTGCTACTAACCTGAATTTACACTGCTGCTTATGAAATTTTTTGATTTACCTATCATGAACGATTCTACCTTGCTTTATGGCAGAAATTTAACCCAAACAAAAACTTCATTTTTCGAAATTGAAATGGAGAATTATAAAATTGAAGTTTTTTGTCCTGAGGGCCAACATTTACAGATACAAGAAATCCTTTATTCGCGCATAGTAAACAACGAAGAAAAGATCCAAAGAATATTTTCTCGAAAAAAGAAAATAATTCTATATCATCAAACACAATTGATAGAACATTTGGATAAACTGCATTTGATCAATTATATTGAGAATGGCTTTACAGCGTATTCACTTATCGATTTTCTAGAAAAGATCGATGGTTATACAGATATTAGTTTAATCAATTGGGATTATTTTATCGGTAAAAATGATTTCTCTGTTCTTAGAAGTAAACCTAAGGTTACAATAAAAAGAGTCACCGACTGGATCTACGCTTTAATATTAATTATTATAACTCTTCCTATCACAATTCTTACAGCAATTTGTATTCGGTTAGAATCTTCCGGTCCGATTTTTTACACACAAGTTAGAGTTGGACAGTTTAATAAGGAATTTAAAGTTATCAAATTCAGGTCAATGACTGTCGATGCGGAAAATAAAGGTGCTCAGTGGGCTCAAAAATCAGATCCGAGGACTACTAAAGTTGGAAAGTTTATAAGGAGAACACGCATAGATGAGATACCGCAATTAATTAATGTTTTGAGAGGAGAAATGTCCCTTATTGGACCTCGCCCCGAAAGAATGGTATTTATTGAAATGTTAGTTAATAACATTCCCTTTTATGAATTCCGCCATAGCATATTGCCAGGTATTACCGGCTGGGCACAGGTAAAATATCCATATGGTGCATCTGTGCAGGATGGTATATGGAAGCATAAATACGATTTATATTATATTAAAAACCAAAGTTTTTTATTCGATCTCAAAATTATATTATTAACAATTCGTGCAGTTTTACTTGGTTTAGGCCGTTGAGATGCCAGAAGCTAAATAGAGAACAGCAATATTTCTAATATTTTTTAGTGACAGCTTTTTCGATTTAAACGAAATTACTTTCTTGAGTTTGCCAGGTGATAAACGCGAAAATGCGATTCCCAGGCCGCTGGAGGGTCAAGATTACAGATCCGAGATATTCGCGGGCAAATGATTTGAGAAAGTACTTAATTATTATAAAAGGCGATTTGTTTTTGTTAACTGTCGATTTGCTGTATGTTCAAAAGCCTTTCCAAAGTTTAAATACCGATATTGCCTCGTCCCTCAAAAGCTGAATGATCTGTAATTTACGCTGGTTCATTGGAAGTTCCAGCTCTTTGTAAATAAAGTGATCGTCAAAGCCAATATCTGCTGCATCTGTTTTTGTATTGCCATAATAGATTGTATCAATGTGCGCCCAGTAAATGGCACCAAGACACATTGGACAGGGTTCACAGCTGGTATAAATAACACAACCGGCGAGATCATGAGTACCTAACTGCTGGCAGGCAGCCCTAATAGCAGATACTTCGGCATGGGCGGTAGGATCGTTTTGCTGCACAACCTGATTTGCACTGCCTGCGATTAGTTCGCCATTTTTTACTACTACCGCACCAAACGGTCCGCCTGCGGTACCCTTCACATTCTGCTCAGAAAGTTCGATGGCCATCCGCATAAATTTTTCGTGTTCCTTCATTTCCATACGTTCTGTGAATTAAAAACCCCGGCCTTAGGAAACCAGGGTTCTGCAGTACTGTTAAAAGATGTGTTCGTTTAACACACGTAGATAGTATTACTTTTTATCTTTTGCGTATGCATCATTCAGCCTTTTTATAACGTCTGATGTTACGTCTAGTCCCGGGTCGCCATACCACATAGTTGTGTTTCCTTTTTGGTATGTCAGGATCATTTTATAACCTTTTTCCTTCGCATAATCTTTCATAAAGGCAGCAACTTTTTCATAAAGTTTCTTCTGCTCTTCACCTTGCTCATTTTGGAATTGGGCTGCTGCATTTTGCTGATACTGCTGAAACTCCTGTCCCTCGCGCTGTAAACGTTGTTCTGTGGTCGCACGTTGATCAGCACTTAAAGTATTAGCACTCCTTTGATATTCGGCAGCCTCTCTTTGCAAAGCCTGTTGACGTGAGCCTACATCGCTTTGCGCTGATTTGCCCTTATCCTCAAGGCGTTTGCTCATATCTTTAAAGTAATCGTATTTTGACAACAAAGTATCCTGGTTAACATATACAATGCTGCCCGCACCTGCCGTTGTTACTGTAGCTGCTGATTTATCTGAAGATTTATTTTGGTTACACGCAGCAATAGTTCCGGCAACCATAAGGCCTAACGTTAGTTTGGTTAAAGGCGAGGTCTTGATTTTCATTCTCTTAAATTAAAAAATTTTGACAAAGATAAACTTTCACCTCAACTATCCTAATTTACAAATGGGCAAATTTACAGATGTGCAAATGTGCAAATGCGGGGATCTTGAGAAGCGAATTGAACTTTTCATAAAAGTTACAATGTGGCTTTTTTAGAGTTAATTGCACATTTGCGCATCTCCACATCTGCATATATAAACATCGTCCTTATTTATCCACAGGATGCCTTAAATCCGGGGTAAAATGCGTATTTTTGTATACTAATTTCCCTAAGAAAAGGGAGGTGATTGTTGAACATAAATATGAGCGAAGAAGTAAAAGAAGTATCCAATTATTCAGCAGATAATATACAGGTTTTAGAAGGGTTAGAAGCAGTGCGTAAGCGCCCTTCAATGTATATAGGTGATACCGGCCCAAAAGGTTTACACCACCTGGTATATGAGGTGGTTGATAACTCGATCGACGAAGCGCTTGCCGGTTATTGCGACACTATAAAAGTAACTATTCATAAAGGCAATTCCATTACAGTTGAAGATAACGGTCGTGGTATTCCAACAGGAATAAATACAAAAGAGCAGAAGTCAGCATTAGAGTTGGTAATGACTGTACTGCACGCAGGTGGTAAATTCGATAAAGACACATATAAAGTTTCGGGCGGTTTGCACGGTGTGGGTGTATCCTGCGTGAATGCACTATCAATCCACATGACCACCGTAGTACATCGTGAGGGTAAAATATTTACACAAGAATACGAGCGCGGTAAGCCATTATTTGACGTGAAGGCGATAGGTGTATCCGATCATACCGGAACTATACAAACTTTCCAGCCCGATCGTGAGATATTCACCCAGACACTGGAATATAAATATGATACCCTGGCTACCCGTTTACGCGAACTGGCATTCCTGAATAAAGGCATCAGATTAACGCTGACAGATGAACGCTTCCCTGATGACAATGGCAATTTTGCGACGGAAGAGTTTTACTCTGAAGGCGGGTTAAAAGAGTTTGTGAAATATTTGGACGGCACCCGCACACCGTTGATCCCTGAGCCGATCTATGTAGAAGGTAACAAACAGGGTATCCCGGTTGAACTGGCCTTACAGTATAATGATACCTATAGCGAGAACGTATTCTCGTACGTAAATAACATCAACACTATTGAGGGTGGTACCCATGTTGCGGGTTTCCGTATGGGGCTCACCCGGACACTGAAGAGCTACGCGGATAAATCAGGATTGTTAAAGAACGTAAAGGTTGATATTACCGGCGATGACTTCCGCGAAGGTTTGACCGCAGTGATCTCCGTTAAAGTTGCAGAACCTCAGTTTGAAGGACAGACTAAAACTAAACTGGGTAACAGTGAGGTAAGCGGTGCGGTAAACGTTGCCGTGGGTGAAATCTTATCCAATTACCTGGAAGAAAATCCGAAAGAAGCAAGACTGATCGTAAATAAAGTGATCCTGGCTGCTACAGCCCGTGCTGCGGCGCGTAAGGCCCGCGAAATGGTGCAACGTAAGAATGTAATGGGTGGCACCGGGCTTCCCGGAAAACTGGCCGATTGCGCTAATAACGATCCCGGAATGTGCGAGATATTCCTTGTCGAAGGTGACTCTGCAGGTGGTACAGCAAAACAGGGCCGTAACCGCGAATACCAAGCTATTCTGCCATTAAGGGGTAAGATCCTGAACGTAGAAAAAGCTATGGAGCATAAGATCTACGAGAACGAAGAGATCAAGAATATGTTTACCGCATTAGGGGTAAGCATTGGAACAGCAGAAGATGATAAGGAATTGAATATCACTAAGTTGCGTTATCATAAGATCGTTATCATGACGGATGCCGACGTTGACGGTTCGCACATTACAACACTGATCCTGACCTTTTTCTTCCGTTATATGAAGGAACTGGTCGAGTTTGGTTATGTATATATTGCAACGCCGCCGCTTTACCTGGTGAAAAAAGGCAAGGAGCAGGAATATTGCTGGAACGAAGTTCAGCGCGACGCTGCTATACAACGCCTGAAAGGTAGCGGTAAAGAAGACAGCGTACACGTACAACGTTATAAAGGTTTGGGTGAGATGAACGCCGAGCAATTATGGGAAACCACCATGAACCCGGAAACCCGTACATTACGTCAGGCAAGTATTGAAAATGCAGCTGAATGCGATCATACATTTTCTATGCTGATGGGGGATGAAGTTGCACCACGCAGGGAATTCATTGAAAAGAATGCGAAATACGCTAAAATTGACGCATAAATCTTTCTAAAGGAGTTTAATTATTACAAAGCCTTGCCGGATTCGGTGAGGCTTTTTGTTTATGGTTGGATATGGAAACTGAGCGTTTGTTGACCATAGTCAATCACTGCATTATATTTTACGAGGATATCGCCCCCCAATACACCTAAAACTTCCGGGTGATTTAGTTGGCGGTAAGCTACATTAATGGTTGAAAGATCGAGCACTGCAACCTCAAGATTGGGTATGTGCAGATCGCCTATTTGAATGTCATGGATGACTGCTGTAGATGAACTCATATTGGTAACACCCAAGCCTGTGGATAGTCTCTCACTCGCTATAATAGCTACTACGCCTGATTGTTCCAGTGTGTTATGATCAAATGCAGTTTTTGACGCGCCGGTATCCAAAACCAGGATGTAAGGCGTACCGTTTACTTTTATCTCGACCAGCGGATGATATCCGTCACCATGAAGGTCAATAATTTGCAAAGGGACAGTTATAATCATTGGACAATATTAATCAATTCAACGATGCAGTCAATCACTAATTCACTAAGTTAATAATTCACTAATTGAATCAGAACGGATAGCCGATCGCCAGATTAAATACACCATATTGAGCCTTAAATTTATAAGGTTGTCCTGGCGGGAAAGGGTAGCGTACGGGAAATCCAAGGTCTGTACGAAGGACAAGAACAGTAAGATCAAACCTTAATCCAAGACCCCAGTCTACAGCCATTTGATTAAGAAAGCCCTTGCCAAATGCTGCACCGGGTAAGCCGGCGTGTGACCGAAGATTCCAAATATTCCCTGCATCCATAAAAAGTGCGCCGTATACAATGCTGAATAATTTTGGACGGTATTCGATATTGCCTTCAATTTTTATGTCACCGGATTCGTCAGGCAAAAATCCTGTAGCATTGGTAATAGTCTCTGATGGCGTATAGGTGCCCGGGCCGATTGATCGTGCCCGGAAGCCTCGCAAACTGTTGGTACCTCCGATAAAAAACTGCTGGCTGTATGGCAAGATCGTCGAATTACCATAAGGCAGGCCGACCCCCACAATTAATCTGGTAGCAATGCTGCTATTAGGACCGGTTTTATGGTAATAATGAAACTCATTCTCTATTTTAACAAATTGATTAAACGGCACGCCAAACAGTTTACTAACTTTCCCCACTAAGGTATCTGCTCCGGTTAAAAGGCCATAAATATTACCTGATAAGGTAACCTTACCGTTATAGTAATATGTGTTTGTTTTATAAGTCTCGGTTGTGTTGGTGTAAGTGTAGGCATAACTTGGGCCGAAGACAAACTGGTTATCAATTACATGGGCCAATGTTGGGTTTCGTGTATGTGTAATACTGTCTTTGTATTGTTTGGTAACATGTGCGGTGTCAACCCTCGTAACATTGATCAGGTTCAGATCGTGCGTAACATGAACGTTTTCTTTCCATTCATATCCGAAAGATCCATTATATGAGTTTAATGTATAAAGCTTTGCCCGGTTTACCAAAGTATATCCAAGCGTTAAATTGGTATGAGGTATAAATGCATTGTCCGATTTGAAATCCCAGGGACTAATGAACCTCGGCCATGATAACACCCCCTGGGCACCAAGCTGGTAAACATTATAGCCGCTGTTTTGCCCCGAAAACTGTAAGTCCCGGCTGCCGAATAATGTTAACGTTAGCGCTTCAGCTCCTTTAAATGCATTGCGGTTTTTCCAGTTGAGATTTACCTGGGTACCTGCATAGTTTGCTGAAGTAGTTCGTTCCAAAATATCAAGTTGTAATGATTTCTTCGGGTATTGGGTGAGAAAATAAAAAACATTCAGCTTTGCGGAGTCGGCCGATACATTTTCAAACCTGTTTTTAACAAACTTAAATGGTCCTAGGTTGATCATCCGGTTCAGGGACTTATTATGGTCGCCGCGGTTATACACTTCGCCTGGCCTTAAGAGCACGCTATGTTTAAATACAAAAGGCCGCACTGTATTTTTTGGATCAATTACATTATACCACCGATATTTTACAGCTGAATCCAGTTTTAAAGATGTATCTCTTATGGTATAGTGCGGATAAACATAAATGTTGTTAATCTTATATATTCTACGTGCCTGGTCGGCAGTCTCATCTTTTACTTTTACATAAATATCAACCTTATGGTCTTTTACGGTGCTGTCAACCCGAATGATCAGGTCTTCTGGTGCGAAATAATAAAAGCCTTCTTCCTTTAATTGGGCATCAATGCGAATACGTTCGCTTTTCACGATGTCCAGGTTGTAGTCATTGCCGACAACAAACAGTGTTTTTTTTGCTGTACCGGCCACGGCTGTATCTACATCACTCTTTTCTGTCGGAAAATATACCGAACGGATGGTATAATCTGAACCGGGCTCAACAGTATATATAGCTTTAGCAATTTTCCCCTTGTTGGTGGTATCTCCACTTACCTGCGATTGAAAATAACTTTCATTTTGCAACCGGCTTTGCAATATCTGGCTGTTCTTATCTACATCGACTTGGCTAATCAATACAGGCGGTTCGCCAAACTTCGTATTGAGCCAATGTCTGAACCCTTTCTTCTTATTGGTCTTGGTTTTATAATATATCCAAAGCTTTACCCTCATGCCCAATATTTTGGAATTTGGATGAGGGCGCAGCAGATCGGTTAGTTCGTCACTCAGACCTTTTGCATCTTTTCGCGTGACATTGCCGGCGGAATCGGCAAATTGAACTTTACCGCCTCCATATAGTTTTTGGTTGGGCGCAAGATATTTGGTAGTACTGCAAGCCGTGAGTATTGCTGAAAAGATCAAAATATATATTAAATGTTTGGACATTGTTAGTTAACTGCTTGTTGTTCGGCTGTTTTGACTTGCTTATCTTTTTCTTTTTGATCTTGCTTGTATTTACGTTCGAGGTTTTTTTCTTTCTGAGTTTTTCTGCTAAATATCTGGCTAAAGCGGTTGTAGTCGACAGTTAAAGTAAATCCTACACCCGTTTCAATTACTTCTCCTTCAATTACAATAAACTGATCACGACGATAAGCTCTAATCGCATATCGGCCATCTTTGGTTAGCTTATAATTTACAGCCACATTGCCGGCAATGTCGGTGCTCTTTTGGCCGGGCTGGTTTTGCCCTTCAAGATTGAAGTTGTTCCCAACACTCACCGTCAACCGATCGTTCAGGAATCGTTTAGATAATCCGACGTTCAGATCCGTTCGATTTTGCGCTGTTCCGGAAGAATAGTCTTGACCGGACGTCAGTCCAAAATTCAAATCAACGCCCGCTATCAGGTTACCAGCAAGTCGGTTTAACTGATCCGACAATAAACTGCTCACGCTGTTTCGAACCAAACCTTCAACGCCAGAATTCCCTCCCTGGCTTTGCAATGGGTTATCGCCGATAAAGTGTCCAAGTACTAAAACTCCAAGTACTTGTTTGTTTAACTCATTAGGGTCCTGCCTGATTTGGGCGAGTCGTGAGTCGACTGTATTAATTACATCCTGGGAAACAGTATAGCTGCTATCAGGTAACACGATGTCGAAACTGATATCCGGTTTCATTAGGTCATTTTGCAGCATCAGGTCAACGTTAAATGGCAGCTTTTGCTTGTACATGGTTTGATTTTCCGTACCTGTCAATTGATCGCTTACCAGGTCGATAGGAGGGACATCGGCTACATAAATGGCTGTCAGGTTAATATTGGCGCTGGTGGGGTCGCCTGTCCAAGTAATAGTGCTGCCTTTTTTGAAGATGAATTTACGGTTCACCGAGGCATAAGAAAGATTATATGAGCCTTGTTCCACGGTATAAGTTCCGGTTAAGTTGGTCTTGCCACTAGGGTCAATTCCTCCATTTAACTGCGCTTCCCCCTTTATGTGAACAATGTCACCATTGTTCTGGTCAACCACAATATTGAAAACCGCATTTTTATTTATCCTGATGGTTGCGTTTACATCCATGCCGGTTAGCTTGCTTTTCTTTAAAGAGTCGAGTTGCCTGGCCAGCATAATGGAGTCGGATTTCGGCGCTTTTGGATCAAAAAATTCTACTACACCTTTCCGGTCTTCTATGCCCGGGTCGCTTGAGGGAAGAACAATGGTTAGATTGGTCTTGTCGTTCACGGTTAGGTTCGCATCTACGACAGGCGAGTTCATATCACCCGTTACTTTGATGTCGCTGTTCAGGTAGAGCTTGCCATAGTATAACTGATTATCTTCCCGTGTCGAATTGATCACCCTGAAGTTATCGCTATGGATATTGACGCCGAATTTATAATCGGTGTAATTAGAAGTATAAACCGTGCCGGAAATGATCGCTTTGTTTCCTGTGGAGTCAACTAAGGTAAAATCGTTAAAACGTATGCCATCATTGTTGAAGGTGATGCTTTCGCGTGGCATGGTAAAGTAGGAATTGAGCATGGAAACATTGAAGCCTGCCTTATTAAAGTTAATGTCACCCCGTATTGCCGGAGCAGACGTAGTTCCCATAATTTTTAATTGACCCGTTATATCGCCTGTCGCTTCTTTAATACTGCCGAAACTAAAACCTTCAATGCTCTTCATGTTCAGTTTCACGATGTTCAGATCGAGATCAAAGCGGCTTTGCGGACTTGTGTAATACAGTCCCTTTAAATCAACCTGGTTGCCTTTGCCGGTAATGCCTACCTCTGCCGCAAAAGCATTTTCTGTTTGATTGTTCACCTTGATGGCAATATTGCCGACGGTATCTCCTTTAAAATTAAAATCTCCAATATTCAATGCTGTTGTAAACACGGGTGATTTTTGCAAATCGCTAATCGTCGCATCTCCATTGATGACACCGCCAACCTGTAGCGAGTCCTGCTGGGCAATCCGAGTTAAAGTCTCAATATGAAAGTTTTTGAAATCAACCTTAACAGGTGCATTCATTTGTTGGGCGGTGCTATTAATGCTCAATATCTGGTTGCTGTTGGTAATGGTGAAATCTTTGGCAAATAAGCCCTTGTCGCCAAATTGCAGCGCATTGTCAGCGCTTACATCCCATTGCTTATAATCGAATAAAAGGCCATTTTGCAGGAAGCTAAATTGATATTCATCAGGCAACAAACTGAATACCCCTGCTATGCCATAACGCTCTTTTTTAGCCGCATCGCGAACCTGTAAATTGATATCCAGTTTGTCATCTTCGGCCTTACCTGTTATACTGGTATAAAGCAAGTTGACGGAGGACGATACTTTTATCTGGTCGGCAGTCAAACTATAATCCATTTCATCCTGGTTGGTTTTTATAGCAAGCTTTACATTGCTTATTTCATTAGCGGCATAAACCACCTTAAGAACATTTCCATTTACCACTAGGTCCCCTGTTTGACTGTTGAACCAGCCGCTAAGGGTTATAGGATCCATTTGTTTTAGGTGGGGTGCAAAATCAGTAACCAACGGTGTTTTTACAAAGTGAGCATCGAATTTAAATTGTTGAGGCGTATAACTGGGTTTGGCATTAACTGTCTTTGACGCGATAGACCGATTGAAATATTGATTTAACACATCCTGCATGGCTGCGCCAATTTCAGTCAGTTTGTATTTGCCTACCATATGGGCATAAAGCATCGGCGTTTTCAGGCGAAGACTGCTGCTGTCAGCATTGGCGGTCGACATTAAGCTTACGGAATCGATTTTAATTCGCTTCCCAGATGCAAACATTACCAGGTCAGTGGCTTTGATGTCGGCGTTCAGGTAATCCAGGTCAGCAGTAGGAACATTGGCTTCGATCTTGCCATGAAAGCGGGTTTCGCTGGTTGTAACGTTCAGATTTTTAAGGTTGATGCTATCTACTATCAGCGTTGCATTAAGGGATGGATATTTCTTATTCAGGTTTGCCTTAGTATTCAGACTAAAATTGATATTCGGATCCTTCATTCGAGCGATGGCAGTATAGTTGCCGTTTACCGCTGTGCCCTTCAATGTCAGATCTTTATAGGTGTAGCCCTTAACGTATACGTTGGCGATATTCCCATTAAATTGCAGACTTGCGGTTTTAGGATCTATACCTGTACCCGATATCTCAGTTGACAAAGTAACTGTGCCCAATTGCTGAGGTTGTTTTGTTAAAGCACCCACATTCAGCTGATTTAAATTGACATGCGCCGAGTAAGTAGCCTTTTGTTTATTGGTGGCATTCTTCATCTGCGCAGTCACATCAGCGCTGCCCAGGCTTGATCTAAAAGCCAGCTTGGTATTAAAGTTGGCCATGCTACCTTTAAAGTTTCCTTTCAGGTTGAAATTCTCTGGGACGGTAACGCTTGACGGTATCATTTTCGCCGGAACAACTTTTGCTAAATCAGCACGGTTTGTATTAAAATCGTTGATTGTTACATCAAAATAGGCCTTGTTTATATTAGGTAGGCCCTTCATTTTGGCAGATGCTTTTAAATGTGTATTGCGGAGACCGGTTATCTCCAGCGACGGAATATTCAGATCATTTATCCTGCCCATCACCCGGCCATTGATTTTGAATATCTCATTTGGCGAGCCTTTAAAAGGCTCCATAGCGGCCATGGTGGGCATGACAAGCAGTACGTCCTTCAACCCAAGGCGACTGCCATCGAGATCGGCATTGATGCTAATCTTCCCTAAGTCTTTACTGATATTGGCCAGCGACGGATAACCAACTTCGATTTTTTTCTGCAGAATGGTTCGCGGTGTTTCCAGGTACAGGTCGTTTAGATAAGATTTATGCTCGCCGTAAAAGAAATCAGTACGGAATTTTCTGATTGCTAACCCGCTTTTTTCAGTAAAAGTCAAATTGTTGATCTTTCCTGAGCTGCTGTCGGCGCTATACGCCAAATTCTCCAGGTTAGCGCTCAGGTCTCGGATATTCATGTGTGCATAATCAAGTCCATTTTTTGATGGAGCTTGTGCATTATTATCAAACTGGATATTGTCATTCTTAAAGCTGAGTTTTCGCAATACAGCTGACCAAGGTTTCCCGCTTTGCGGTTTTGCCACTAGTGTATCCAGTTTCTTTACTGTTTTTACGATTGCTGTTTTTACCGTTTGGGGTTTTGCGAAAGTGAGCGAGGCGCGGGTATCGTCCAGTGAGATATTATTAATATCAGCCACCTGGTTTTTCAGGTCGAGTTTATTCATTTCGATCAAAAACTTGCCCAGGTTAACATTGGCCGCCATTTCATTGGTGCTGTAATCGACCTTGATTCGCGATAGATCGATTGTGCCCAAATCAAGAGTCATGTTGATTGGTTGCGTAGCGGTGTCAACAACCGCTGCTTTTTGAATAGACGAGCCCGCCGGTGTCTGAACAATTTTGGCATCGATATCTGATATGGTGATCTTTGGTATGGAAAACTTCATTTTGTTCATATCAAAGTCCTTGATGCGGGTATCAAAATGACCTAAAATGAATTTTACATTGTTGCCGTTTGTCAGATCGTTGTAGCCGATACGGATATCGTTCAGGACGATCTTATCCAGTGAAATCTTCATTGATGAAGTATCTTTCGGATTAGTTGGCTTGGATGGACCGCTGTTGAATGCCTTGATAATATAATCGAAATTGAAAACACTGTCTTTGTTGCGGTAAACATTAGCGGTGATACCTTCCAGATTGATCTCGTTTACTGTGAGTTTGTGATGAAGCAGATCAAGCAGGCTTACATCCAGTTTTAATTGATCGCCCGCTACGAGAGTGTCCCTTCTTTGGTCTTCCATGTAAACGCTGTCGATAACAATGAGTTTAGGCAGGCCGAGACTGATATGGCCGATCTTGACTTTGGTGTGGATTTTATTTTGAACGTAATTAACCGCTTTGTTCTTAATAAAATTCTGAACACCCGGTATCTGGATCAGAATAATGAGAACCAGCACAAGGAACAGAACGCTGCCAATAATCCATAGAGCAGTCTTTAAGGCTATGCGGCCAATTTTTTTCAACGGTATATGTTTTTCAATGGTTATTTTATAACTATAATGCTATCAAATAGTTTGGTATCGAACTCAATTTACTCTATTTAATGCACATTCACTAGTTTTTCAACAAGTGTGGGGCGTAACCTGTTTTTTGATAGATTTGTATTCCCCGGAAAAAGTTGATCCAGATTAGTTATGCCAGATTTTTCTCACTTACACGTACATACCCAATTCTCCCTGTTAGACGGCGCTGCCGACATCTCCAAGCTGTATAAAAAAGCCGCTGCTGATGGCATGAAGGCTTTGGCCATCACCGACCACGGGAACATGTTCGGGGTGTTCAAGTTTGTTGCCGAGGCGGGCAAGCATAACGTAAAACCTATTGTGGGATGCGAGTTTTATGTGGTGGCAGATCGCCATGTGAAGCAATTTACCAAGGAGAAAAAGGATGTTCGCTGCCATCAGTTATTATTAGCAAAGAATGCCGAGGGGTACCGAAACCTGGTAAAGCTCTGCTCGCTGGGTTATATGGAGGGGCTTTACAGTAAATGGCCCCGTATCGATAAGGAACTTATTGTAAAGTATCACAAGGGACTGATCGCAACCACATGCTGTATCGGTGCATCCGTTCCGCAGGCAATATTGAAGGAAGGTGAGGCGCGCGCGGAAGAGGAATTCAAATGGTGGCTCGACCTTTTTGGCGAAGACTATTATATCGAATTACAGCGTCACGACATTCCTGAACAGAATACTGTAAATGAAGTTCTGCTGAAATTTGCCAAGAAGCATAATGTAAAAATAATCTGCTCTAACGACTCACATTACGTGGATCAGCAGGATGCCAATGCACACGATATTTTGCTTTGTGTGAACACGGGCGACATGCAGAGCACGCCAATCGCAACGGATGAAGAAGGTGGCAAAGGTTACCGTTTTGGTTTCCCGAATGACCAGTTCTACTTTAAAACGCAGGCTGAAATGGGCAAGTTGTTTCATGATCTGCCCGAATCATTGGATAATACCAATGAGATCGTCGATAAGGTGGAAGTACTGAAACTGAAGCGTGATATCATGCTTCCCAATTTCGTTATCCCCGAGGAATTTAAGATACACAACACGCCTGATGCGGATACGCTGAACCAGTGGGAATACCTAAAACACCTGACTTTTACAGGTGCGAAGGAACGCTATAAGGAAATATCACCCGAGGTAGAAGAACGTCTGAACTTTGAGTTGTTCACTATCAGAACTATGGGTTTTGCAGGGTACTTCCTTATCGTAGCCGACTTTATCAAGGCCGGGCGTGATATGGGTGTATTTATTGGTCCGGGGCGTGGTTCGGCAGCAGGATCAGTAGTGGCCTATTGTATCGGTATCACCAATATCGATCCGATAAAATACAACTTGCTTTTCGAAAGGTTCCTGAACCCCGATCGTAAGTCGATGCCCGATATTGATACGGACTTTGACGACTCGGGCCGTCAGCGCGTAATTGATTACGTGGTTGATAAATACGGTAAAAACCAGGTAGCCCAGATCATAACCTACGGTTCTATGGCTGCGCGTACCAGTATACAGGATGTGGGCCGTGTGCTGGATATGCCTTTATCCGAAGTGAGCGCCCTGAAAAAGTTGGTGCCTGAAACCTTAGGCATTACGCTGCGTCAGGCCATCGACCAGGTACCCGAATTGCAGGATATTTATAAAGATCCTGGCCTGAAGGGAACCGTACTACGTGAAGCAGAAAAGTTGGAAGGCTCGGTACGTAATACCGGTGTGCACGCGGCAGGTATCATCATTGCGCCGGACGATCTGACTAATATCGTTCCGGTGGCTACTGCGAAGGACTCTGACCTGCTGGTAACACAGTTCGATGGTCGTGTGATTGAGGATGCGGGCGTTATCAAGATGGACTTTCTGGGTTTGAAGACCCTGACCATTATTAAGGATGCACTGCGGCTGATCAAGCAAAACCACAATGTTGATATCGATATAGACTATATCCCGCTGGATGACGTGGAGACATTTGCACTATATCAGCGCGGAGACACTAACGGTACTTTCCAGTTTGAAAGTGACGGTATGCAAATGTACCTGCGTGATCTGAAGCCCGATAAGTTTGAGGATTTGATCGCGATGAACGCCCTATATCGTCCGGGACCGATAGAGTACATTCCTAACTTCATCAGTCGTAAGCATGGCCGTGAGCCGATTACCTTCGATTTGGATGATATGGAGGAATACCTGGGTGAAACTTACGGTATTACGGTATATCAGGAACAGGTGATGCTTCTATCGCAGAAGCTGGCAGGCTTTAGCAAGGGCGATGCCGATGTGCTGCGTAAAGCAATGGGTAAGAAGCAGATAGAGGTGCTAAACAAGATGGAGGCGCAGTTTATGGATGGGGCCATTGCCAAAGGTCACCCCAAAGATAAACTGACCAAAATATGGACTGACTGGAAGGCCTTTGCACAATACGCGTTCAATAAATCGCACTCAACCTGTTATGCCTTTGTTGCTTATCAGACAGCTTTCCTTAAAGCGCATTACCCGGCAGAATACATGGCTGCGGTATTGAATAACCAGAACTCGATTGAAAAAATTTCCTTCTTTATGGAGGAATGTCGCCGAATGGAAGTGCCTGTGCTTGGTCCGGATATTAATGAATCGGATATGGCATTTTCCGTAAATAAGAAAGGAGAGGTACGTTTCGGCTTGACTGGGGTTAAAGGGGTAGGTGAAAAAGCGATAGAAAGCATTATAGAAGAACGTGAAAAGAATGGCCCATATCAATCGGTATATGATTTCGCAAGGCGGTCAAACTCCCGCTCGGTAAATAAAAAATCATATGAAAACCTGGTTTATAGCGGGGCTTTTGATGAATTTAAATTGAACCGTGCCCAGTTTTTTGCTAAGACTGAAAATGGCATTCTTACCGGTATTGAGCGTCTAAGCAAATATGGTGTTGATTATCAGAATACCCAGAGCAGCTCGCAATCATCGCTTTTCGGGGGCTCAGTAGCTTCTTACATCCCTGAACCTCCAATGCCGGAGGCTGAAGAATGGCCGTTGATAGAAAAGCTTAAATATGAAAAGGATGTGATCGGTATTTATCTGACCGGTCACCCGCTGGATAATTACAAATTGGAACTACAGCGCTATTGCAATGCTACAGTATCCGACTTGAATAATATGCAAAAGGCTCGTTCTGGTGAGGGTGGGGATGATATTAAAGCAGCTTTTGCAGAACTACGCAAGAAAGGGGAGTTGAGCGTAGGTGGACTTGTTTCTTCTGTTCAGCACAAAATGACAAAGACAGGGAAGCCGTTCGGTACATTTAAGCTGGAAGGTTACAATGATTCCTATGAGTTTGCCTTGTTTGGTGAAGACTATGTAAAATTCAGAAACCTGTTGGTTGATGGTTATTTCCTGCACATCAAAGGTAATATCGAGGAGAAATTCAGGCAGAAAGATAACTGGGATTTGCGTATCGCTACTATGTCCTTGCTAAGCGAAATGCGCGATAAACTGACCAAATCCGTAACCGTTTGTATTGATTTGAATTCACTGAATGATGGGTTGCTGAGCAACCTGGAACAGATCGTTGAAGAGAATAATCAGAAATACCCTGTAAAGAATTGTACGCTGCGGTTCCTGGTGAGGGATATGGAAGAGTCATTATTGATCGAACTTCCAAGCAAAACGTTCAAAGTAAATCCAAGCGATGATTTGATGGATGAAATAAAGAGTTTAACGCGTGCGGAACCAGTGTTGAAGTAGGCAAATTGTTAATAAACAGCCTGACTTGATTGTTTGTTAGTAAATTAATTTGACCCTGCCTGCCATTAAGACTACATTTATTGTCACCCATAAGTTAATGTGTCATGTATAAATAATGCGATTGTCACATTGTCATTTGTACACTTGTGGCAAGCAATTTGAATAGTATATATTTGTAAATAATTTAAATTTAAAAAATCATGGCTTTAGAAATAACTGATGCAAACTTTGAAGAACTAGTTCTCAAAGCAGATAAACCGGTTTTAGTTGACTTTTGGGCAGAATGGTGCGGTCCGTGTCGCATGGTTGGTCCGGTAGTTGAAGAAATATCAAAAGAATATAGCGGTAAGGCTGTTGTTGGTAAAGTAAACGTTGACAACAACCCCGGCATTTCAATGAAATTTGGTATCCGTAATATCCCTGCTTTGTTGTACTTCAACAAAGGCGAAATCGTTGATAAGCAAATCGGTGCAGTGCCAAAATCAGTGCTTGCAGGCAAATTAGACAAACAGTTAGCATAATATATATTCAACCAGTATAAAATAGCCCGTTTCAAATGAGACGGGCTATTTTTTTATCCATACCTATCTATAATAAATTGCCTATTCACCAGTTTTTGTTTGAATACACCGATCTGTTAACTACTTTAGCAGTATGCCCAAACTAAGTGATGAACAGGAAATACGCCACCTGGCCAACCTGGAACTACTGGCCCGGCAGGTAGTGGAGGGATTTATAACCGGCTTGCACCAAAGCCCTTTTCATGGCTTTTCTGTAGAATTTGCGGAGCATCGCCTGTATAACAATGGCGAGTCCGTAAAGAACATAGACTGGAAATTACTGGCGCGAACGGATAAACTCTTCGTAAAGCAATTCGAAGAAGAAACCAACCTGCGTTGCTATCTGTTGCTGGACACCTCATCATCCATGAACTATCCCGAAAAAGGGATGAATAAACTGCAATTTTCAATTTATGCAGTTGCATCTTTGGCCTATCTTTTCAAAAAGCAGAGGGATGCTTTTGGGCTATGTTTATTCTCTGATAAGATCGATTGGATCAGCGCTGCGCGGTCAACATCAAAACACTTATTTTATCTGTTTGCAGAACTGGAAAAGGTTTACAATCAGCCTAAAGCTAACGCTACGACCAATATCACCGGCGTATTGCATCACATAGCAGAGGAAGTTCATCAGCGTTCTATGATCATCATCTTCAGCGATATGCTGGAGAATAATTATACCGAAGAAAAATTACAGGCTGTATTTGCCGCCATCCAGCATTTAAAATATAACAAGCACGAGGTGGTGATATTTAATGTGAATGATCGGCACAAAGAAGTAGATTTTGATTTCGATAATCGTCCGCATCATTTTGTTGATATCGAAAGCGGGGAGGAGATCAAAGTTCATCCCAATAAAATACGCGAGGCATACCGCTCAAACCTGGACAATTACCGCCACCAACTTGAACTCAAATGTGCGCAATATCATATTGACCTGGTCGATGCTAATATTCACGACGGCTATAACAATATTTTGAAGGCTTACCTGGTGAAGCGGAATAGCATGATTTAAGTAACAAATTTAATACAAAAGCGGCGAAAACAGTGTTTCTAAAACGGAAATCAAATATTAGATTTGTTGCTGCCACTTTATAGAATACCTATTTAATAAATCATTTTTAATGGACGATATCCAGATCAAGAAGCAGCCGAAAAAATACGATGCCATTATCGTTGGTTCGGGTGCGGGCGGCGGTATGGCCGCGTATGTTTTAGCTAATGCAGGTTTAAAAGTTTGTTTGCTCGAAGCAGGGCCAAATTATGATCCCCGCGAAAATTCATCACAATTAAAACAGCCATGGGAATCTCCCCGTCGTGGTGCCAGTACTAAGTTCCGCCCTTTTGGCGACTTTGATGGCTGCTACTGGGGCTGGGAAATAGATGGCGAACCATACACTCAGAAAGACGGAAGCAACTGGGAATGGTGGCGCGCACGTATGGTGGGTGGTCGTACCAACCACTGGGGACGTATCTCATTACGTTTCGGCCCGAATGATTTTAAACGTCGCAGTATAGATGGTTTGGGTGATGACTGGCCAATCAGTTATGATGATGTAAAGCCTTATTATGATAAAATAGATAAGCTGATCGGTGTATTTGGCACCAATGAAGGGTTATATAATGATCCTGATGGTTTATTCCTTCCGCCGCCGAAGCCGAGATTACACGAGCTATTTATAAAGAAAGCGGCAGGTAATATTAATATTCCGGTAATACCTTCTCGTCTGTCGATATTGACCAAAAAGATCAATAAAGATCGCGAAGCATGTTTCTATTGCGCACAATGCGGACGCAGCTGTAAAATTTACGGTGACTTTTCATCTTCGTCAGTACTGGTAAAACCTGCTGTGGCTACCGGTAATGTCGACCTGGTGGTGAATGCCATGGCACGTGAAGTGTTAACTAATCGCGATGGTTTGGCAACTGGTGTTTCGTACGTGAACAAGGCCGATATGCAAGAGTACCAGGTATTTGGCCGCACAGTGATATTGGCTGCTAGCGCTTGCGAAAGTGCCCGTTTGATGCTGAACTCTAAATCAAGCCGTTATCCTAACGGTATTGGCAACTCAAGCGGTGTGGTAGGTAAATACCTGCACGATTCAACCGGTGCGGATATGGGCGGCATCATCCCGGAATTGTTTGACCGTAAGCGCTATAACGAAGACGGTGTGGGCGGTATGCACGTATATACCCCGTGGTGGCTCGATAATAAAAAACTCGATTTTCCTCGTGGTTACCATATCGAGTACGGCGGCGGCTTCGGTATGCCATTAT
>JACXTT010003422.1_pt1 | contig 24405 bp, 10 predicted proteins | sample 9270951 | NCBI WGS metagenome assembly JACXTT01 (sample SAMN15532306, study PRJNA645909) | rock metagenome | isolation source: weathered quartz diorite | place: Puerto Rico | collected 2017-06-21
TAGGGACGGCACAAAGCTAGAATTCGTGCTGTTTCGTCCCTACGGGACTTGATTCCGCGAGGAATTTGGACCACGCGCTCACGCGCGTGGCTAGAATTGTGACGCTCGCTTCGCGAGCTCAGTTGGGCAACACGCCCGTAAAGCCCGCGCCTACACCTGATGCGGTTTCAAAGTAATCACCGATTAAGACCGAGGCGATGCAATAGGTCTTGAAAGCGTGGGTCCGAGCGCACAGGATCGAAGGCGGGCCGCAGAAGGACGGAGGGGTTAAACCGCTCCCGATAGGCGTTCTCCAGCCAGGTCATTGCCTGATCCTTCTCGGCTAGACCCACATAGATCAAGGCAATCTCGGAAGCATTGTTTTCGGATCGATTCTTCAGTTCGTTCAGTATCTTTAAAGCTTCGTTTTTCCTGCCCGATACTCCGTACGCATAAGCCAGATTGGATGTGCACGACACGCTGCCTCCTGACAACTCCATCGCTTTTTGCAGTTCTGAGATGGCTTCGTTGTACATCTGTTTTTGCACGAACGCCTGGCCTAGTTCATAGTGTGCGACGGCAAAGTTAGAATCCATGCCTATCGCCTTTCGGCTTTGTTGTATTGCTTCGTCATAGCGATGTGCGATGAGAAGGGCGTCCGCCATATCGGCGCTAATAATGAGTGACAGTGGATCCAAGTTCTCGGCCTTTCTCATTTCGGCGATGGCTTCGCTGTTCCGTCCCATCTCGATCAGATGCCACGAGTACCATTGGTGTGCGGTAGCGTAACCGGGATTAAGCTCGAGGGCTCGCTTGAATTCGCTCTCGGCAGACGCCCAATTCCAGTCGAAGCTATCTAAGGTAAATGCAAGCGAAGTGTGAGCTTCGCCCAGAGTGTTGTCCAGCTCCAGGGCCCTAATCGCCGCAGCCTTCGCTTTCGGCAACGCCTCCTTAGGAGCTAGGACGCCATACTCCCAGTCGCCCATCAGGGCATAGGAGTCGGCCAAGCCGGCATAAGCCTGGGCATAGTTCGCATCTTTGTCGATTGCCTGGCCGAAATAAGCGACGGCCGTTTTCAAATCATTCGCGGTTCGCTTGTTCCAAAAGTATCGCCCCTTGAGAAATGACTCGTAGGCTTCCGGATTCACAACCTTCACGTTCTTAAACTTGGCTTGTTCCTGTGGAGTTAAGTTGATCCGGATCTGATCGGCAATAGCCCGCGCTACTTTGTTCTGGAGCGCCAATGTATCGCGCAGATCGCCTTCGTAACTCTCCGACCATATATGCTTGTCCGCAGACACCTCAATCAGCTGTGCGGTGATGCGAACCCGGTCCCCGGATCGCAACACGGTGCCCTCCACTACTGCGTCAACATTCAACTCGCGCGCTATCTGTGCCAACGGCTTGCGTGCGCGTTTATACGGCATCACCGATGTACGGGAAATCACACGCAAGGCGCTGATCTGCCCGAGGTCGGTGATCAATTCATCGGTCATCCCGTCAGCGAAATACTCCTGCGATGCGTCGCTCGAGAGACTCTCGAGTGGAAGCACGGCTAGCGATCGAATCTCGAGCGACGGGCGGCTGCGCAAGAGAAGCATCCAGGCCACGAGGATCACCAACACGATCCCCAGGGCGAACGCAAACGTTTTACGTGCAAAGCGCCATGCCTGGCGTTTGCGTACGGCGGGCGCTCCCTCGAAGTCAACACGATACTGTTCGATTGTCGCCGGCGAATTCTCAATGGCGGGTTCTGTTCTATCGAGAGGAGCTCCGTCGACTACCACCTCAGCGATGAAGCGGTAACCGCGGCGAGCAACCGTCTCAACAAAGCGCGGATTCTCCGCCGAATCCCCCAGCGCCTTGCGGATTTTATTGATCGCTTTGTTGAGTCCGTGATCGAAGTCTACGGTGGTGTCAGCTGGCCAAAGTTTCTTGTGGAGCTCTTCACGGGTTACTACCTCGCCCACGTGCTCGAGCAACATCGCTAGGACCTGAAACGGTTGCTCCTGCAGTTTGACCTTCAGGCCTTTCCTGCGTAACTCGCCCGCTCGAACATCAACCTCGAAAGCCCCGAAGCGGATTTGCGCGGAACGCATTCGCTCTCCTCCAGACCGGCGCTAGAGGGTATCACTTTGCTTGCAGGCAATAAATGCCTGCGCGGCCCGAGGGGACTGCTGCTCGCAAATCATCCCACAGCAAGCAATTATCAGGGGACCGCCCTTTCCAGTGAAAGAGGACTGGCCGTCCATTGAACAAGCCGACCGCCGGGACCATATTGAGCGCCGCGAAAACGCATCACCGCTCGGAATGGAGAACCCATGCTCGAACAAACCAGCCCCCGAAATTTTGAAGATGACGTCGTTCCCCATCTGGACGCCGCCTACAACCTGGCGCGTTGGTTGACGCGCAACGACCAGGATGCTGAAGATGTCGTACAGGAAGCGTCCTTGCGCGCCCTCCGATTTTTTGGCGGCTTCCGCGGCGATAATGCTCGCGCCTGGTTGCTCAAGATCGTGCGTAATAGCTATTACACGCGGCTGCGACAAAAGCAGGGCACGATACCCACGACCTCTTTCGACGAACCAATACATAGCCCGGACCAATCATCCAACCCAGAAACCTTGTTGCTTCAGGAAGCCGACCGCCAGTCGCTCAGTCAGGCTCTGGAAAAATTACCTCCAAACTTTCGAGAGGTGCTCCTGCTACGCGAGCTGGAGGGTTTGTCCTACAAGGAGATTGCGTATGTCGTCGGAATTCCAACGGGCACCGTGATGTCCAGCTTGGCGCGCGCTCGCGAACGGCTTCGGCAATCCTTGAGCCATCAATACCGCGAATCCGCCCGATTTGTTCCCAATGGAATTTAAAGAACCCGCTGGAAGTCTTCATCAGTGGAGTCGTTGGAAATCCAAACATCACATCGAAGGAGCAAAAATGAAACTGTTACGTATCTCACTTTTGATTGCGACCCTTTCAACAACCTGTCTGGCCCAGGATTCAGCAAGTTCTCAGGAACCTGCTTCGACTGAAACGGGACACGGATATGGTGGATACGGGGGGCGCGCGGAATTGTTTGTGACCGGGTTCGGGTTGTTAACGAATCAATCGAACGGCAATGCAATCGCGGAGAAGGCAACAGAGGCGGGCGGCGCTTCGGCGGGGTATCGCTTTCATCTGAACGCGTCGAGCGCGCTAGAGGGTCGCTACGGCTTCAGCCGCAACTCAGAGAAGTACACAATCGGCAGTGCAGTTTCCTCCATTCCGACTTACCTATCTGAGATTAGTGGCAGCTATGTCCACACTTTCACAAAGTCGCGCCACATCCAGCCTTTTCTGGAAGGTGGAGGAGGCCTAATCCTGTTCAGTCCGGCGAACTACGGCGGAGGAACGACCGCATCCATGGGTAGCAGTACTCCGCCGGATACCATTGGATATGCCATTTCGAAATTCCCGGTCAGCGCCTCCGACCCCGTATATGGCGGAACTTCATCAGGTCTCAGCAGACAAGCGAAAAGTATGTTTGTCTACGGCGGGGGCGCCGATGTACCAATGTTTTCGCGTCTCTATTTCAGATTCGAGTTCCGAGCTTTGGGATACAAAGCGCCAGACTTTGGCGTCGCCGCTCTTCACACGGACTCTTTCAATTTTGTGTATGAACCCTCTGTGGGTGTAGCGTACCGCTTCTAGGAAGAGTTGCCATCGATGTGCGGCCCTCGAGCCGAAAGCCCGGGACCGCACACCGATCCACCACAGTGCATACACGAGAAAGACAATACGTCTATGACCGAAGGCCCGATCAGCGGAATCCATCACATTCAACTAGCGATGCCTGCGGGCGGTGAAGACATCGCCAGGCGCTTCTATTCTGACTTGCTTGGTATTCCTGAAGTGCCGAAGCCTCTGCCACAGGCCAAACGAGGCGGAGTTTGGTTTGAGACAAGCGCCATCCGCATTCACCTTGGTATCGAGCAAGACTTTCGGCCGGCAAAGAAGGCACATCCTGGCCTGCTGGTGCGGGACCTGCGGTTGCTATCGAGGCGATTGAGGGAAGCCGGCTATGAAGTCACCAAGGGCGAGCCGTTGGAAGGTTACGAGCACATCTACGTCAACGATCCGTTCGGCAATCGGCTCGAATTGTTGCAGTACCGCGCTTCCACGATCACTCGCGAGTAGATGTATGGCGTTTACGGTCGATTGATATCCAGCGTTTCTGCGTAATCCCCTTTTTATTCCCATTGTTGGGCGCGATTCTTATCCATTGATCTACTGCAATTCTTTTGTGTAGGCTAAAGAACATATCGGCTGAAAGCCACGCTGGACGTGGCAATCGGCCGTAGCGTGGAGGCCAAGCAGTGCCTGAGAATGGTCACCAATAAAGAATTCGGCGTGTACAGGAATTTGTGTGGTGGACTCGAAATTGTTGTTGTCGAAGGGGCAAAATTTCCTGATTGCCTACGTCACAAAAACTTGAGCACGATATGGATACCAGTCGAAGCAGAAATCGTGGAGACACAAGTCGTCAAAAAGAAGGCTGAGTCCGATCCTGCCGCGTAAAACAATCACATCGCCGTCCCGCCCGAATCAATACCTCTAAAGAACTGAAATTCCGCCGCCGATAAGTGTATAGACATCCTCAGTTGAAGCGAGGCGAGATGGAACGGTTTCTGGTGAGTCGGCAGCCCATTTTTCGTGCGGATATGAGCGAACTTGGCTATGAGCTATTGTTCCGCAATAGCTCGGAAAACCGCGCGGAATTCTCCGACGGTGATCAAGCGACGGCCGCAGTGATCGTCAACGCTTTCATGGAAATCGGCCTGGATGAGATCGTCGGCCACAACCTCGCCTTCATCAACTTTGATCGGGATCTCATCATGGGCGACTATTTGAAGTCCCTTCCTCAAGATCGCGTCGTACTGGAAGTGTTGGAAACGATCAAGCCAGATGTTGCTCTGATCAAGAAGTTGCAAGACCTACGAAGGAGCGGCTACAGCATCGCGTTCGACGATTTCGTCTGCGCGGAGGCGAAGGCGCTGCTGGATGTGGCGAATTTCGTCAAGTTTGATCTCGTCAAGAATGATTGGGCCTCTTTAGAGCGCTCCATCGCCACAGTCAAAAAGTATCCAGTGAAACTTATCGCCGAGAAAGTTGAAACACGCGAACAGTTCGTAAGCTGCAAGGCTCTCGGATTTGATTACTTCCAAGGTTATTTCTTTTGCCGACCGCAATTCATTGAAGGGCGGCGTTTGCCGGTCAGCCGGATGGCAGGCATCCACCTTCTTATGAAAGTAAACAATTCCGAAGCGGATGTGAAGGAACTGGCGCTGGCGATCAGTCAAGATGTGTCGCTCACGTATAAATTACTTCGCTACATCAACTCAGCGGGGCTTTCTCTGCCCAATCCTGTCACCTCGGTCGGCCATGCCGTCGCGATGGTTGGGAAAGAGAAGATCAGAACGTGGGCCAGCTTGATTCTGCTATCGAGCTTCGACGACAAGTCGCGGAACATCGTGGTCACGGGAAGTGTCCGTGCGCGAATGTGCCAACATTTGGCAACTGCAACGGGTGTCACGAAACCTGAACAACTTTTTCTAGTAGGGTTACTGTCCGTGCTTGATGCCATGCTCGATCAACCAATGGAGCAAATTATCCAAGCCCTTCCATTGGATCGCGAGATTGTGGACGCTCTGCTGTACCAAAAGGGAAATCTCGGCGCAGTCCTACGGTGCGTGCTGGAGTATGAGAAGCGGAACTGGGCCGGGGCACAAGCGGCCGGCAACATCAGTGCGGATGCTCTGCGGGAGGCATACCGGGAGTCATTGAAGTGGGCGCTCGGTACCCTGAATGGTTTCTCGGCGAGTCCGATTGAGGCAACGACTCGCTAGATTCCCTTGCTAATCGTTAAACCACATTCTTTATTCCATTCGCGACGTGTCCGTGACGCTTGTTCGAACGCTTAATAGAATCCCCCACATGGACTTCATCGAACGAATATTCGGTGTCTCACCAGACGGCGGGAACGGTGTTCTGGAGGCTGTTTATTTCGTCGTCATCGGGTTGGTCACCTTCTGGGTGCTCCGACGACGATTGGGCCGGCTGATCCTTCGCCGAGATCCGAGTACGAGATTGAATCGTTCGCGTGCGCGTTCCGGCTAACGGATTCCGCATCTTGTCTGAGTTCTTTGTTCTCGCTATCCTAACAAGCTGCAACCTTCAATTCTGAGTTTCCAGTGTTTCCGGGAGGGTTCGTGCTCTTGAATCGCGCCCCGCAGGTTCCGGATTACTTCGACGAAACCAGTCTGGCTTCTCACCTTGCTCTTCGCCTGGGCCGCACTTCGCAGAACGACAAGAGTTCCGATTCGCAGTCGCTTGTACCGGCAGTTATCTGGGTGGATCGAGGCGACGAGGTTCTGGTCCACCTGAATTCGATTCGCATACAAATTCGCGACGGCATGCTTCTGATATCCATCGTGCTGGAAACAGATCAAAGAGGCCGGACCCCGATGGTCGTGGCGCTTGCGCTTGGCGGTGTGAATGATCCGGCCGGGCTGGTCGCCGTTGTCGACGAATTGCCTCACGGTGACGGAGTCATCGCGTCGCGATGGGGCAAGACGCTGCAGGAAGCGCTGTGGGCAAGCCTGACGGGTCTCGCGCTCGACCACGCCAAAGAGCGTTCCTCCGCCCCGCATGGATTTAGCGCCTCCTGGGGCCGACTGCAACTGCACGCCGGAGAAGCTCCGTCGGCGACGTCCTCGACGGGAATCCGCAAATGATCGAAATCAACCCTGAGGTCTTGGCGGCGGCGAAGGCTATCGGACTTTTCGACGGCGGCGGCAATCTTTCAACGGCGTGGTTTGAACACCCGCTTGCCGCAGTTGAAATGATGCTGACCTCGCCCAATCAGCGTGAAGCGCTCCTTGATCTGTTCGATCAATTGTTCGAGCCCGAAACACCGCCTGGTGTCGCCGCCAATGAGAAGTGGCATCCGCTGCTCGGAAACCAGCCCAACGGCAATCTCTACCTCACTGTTGCGAACCACACCAATCCCTTGACGCTCGGCATCGGAGGTGAAATCCACAGCACGACGTCGCCGCTTCCTGCATCGCTGCGCTGCCATCTTCCGATTGTGTCCGCTACCGGCTCAACCGTGACCGCCGTTGCCGGAACCGATGATGGACCATTCAAAATCGACCTGCGTGTCGAGCTCAACTGGTCGAAAGCGACGGGTCAGTCCATAGGACTACGCGCCATCCGCGCGTCGGCGCAGTTGACGCCGCTGTCAACGCCACCCGCCAGCCTGCATCTCGTATTGGAAGGGCTGAGTCTGGATGGCGGCACTCCAAAAGATACGGAGCTCGATCCGCGAAATCTTGAAGGCGAAGCGTTGCCGCTGGTGATTTCGCTGGTCCGGGAACAACTCCACCAACTCGCGTCATCCACCGGAGAAGCCGCAGCAGTTGTACAACATTTGATGCCCGCGTTGGGTCTTGCCGACGGATTTCCGCCGTTCCCGTTTACAGCTGTCGTTAACGATCCATCGGCATTCAGGAATTGGCTGGCCGCAATCGCGACCGCCGGCAAATTCGCCGAATGGTTCGGTCACGTAGGCGCCCTGATTGGAGGTTCGGCCGCACTCGAAGGCTCCGGAACTCGCGACGATCCTTGGCGGCTCCGGATCTTCCAGATCGATGCAAACTCGAAACTCGAACTCACGCTCGCGCGAGTTACGGCGGAGCATTCAGGCACGCCGGCACTCGAGATTGGATTGCGCGCGACTTACCTGCCGGCCGGCACAGATCCGATCGGGCGCATCCAGGCTGTCGCAACGTTCGTTTCGATTCCGCTGCAAGGCCTCGACACGACGGCGGTGCTGCCGTTGGCTGCGATCACGATGGTTGCGCCGGGTGATGCAGCAAGCTCGCTGGTCGACTCCGCAGCCATTACCGTGCGAGCGTTGGAAGCCGGTGGGAAGTGGAACGGCAGCGAGGTGGTGCCGTTGCTGCAGCTCGACGATGTTACGTTCACGTTCGCCGGCAAAACGACTCATTACCCTCGCATCGATCTCACGCATGCCGACAGCGTTGTAGAGGCCGCCAGCGATGCGGTCCTCAATGCGATTCGACTCGTTCTCGGCACCACGGGCACCGGACACAGTCTCGCGGTGCTGGCCGGAATCGATAGGCCCGCGAGCGATCCCGCTTGGCCTCACCTGGTGAATGTCGGGCAGCTCGTATCCAATCCCGCAAACGCCATCGCTGCGGTGCATCGCGCGGCATTGCTCGACGCTACACATTCGTGGGCGTTTTTATTCGCCGAAATTGCATCGATGCTGGGCGTTGTTGGTCCGGTCAATGGCGCGGGCACGTTTGAAGATCCGTGGCGCGTCAGGCTGGAATCCGACACCATCTCGATCGAGCTTTCTGCCTGGAACGCCCAGCAGTCCACAAACAGCACGGATCCTCAGCAGCTGCGCGTTGGGTTGCGACTGTCCGCAGCCAGCGCTCCTTGGAGTATGTCATGGCTTGCCGAGCTGCTGGCGCTCGATCTAACGCAAAACGGCGGGCCGAAAATCGCGCTGCTGGGTGGACAACATGCGCAGTTCTTGGCGCAGCCGATACCCACAGTGCCCGAGACGGCGGGAATTGCGATCGGCGCCGATTCCGTCGCCGTCAAGCTGGATTGGTCTCCTGGCGGACCGCTCCAGATGCGCGCGGTTGTTTCGAATATTTCGGTGGCATCGGGCACGACGGTGAATATTCCGTCGCTGATGTTTCCTCCGCCTGCGGGATTCAATTTATCCAATCCTCTGCCGACTCTCGGCGTGGATGCCGATGCACTGCGCACGCTCGTCCGCGCGCTGCTGGCGCGCGGTTCGTATTCGTGGGCCGGCACACCTGGATTGACACTGAGCACCTTGTTCGGTTTGAACGGCAACTTGCCGGGACTCCAGCCCGATTGGCCCACGCTTGGCGGTGATTTTCTCAGCGACCCGTTCGGTTCGCTTCACGCGTGGTTGGGCAGCCTGGTGACTTCAGTTTCCGCGAATGGTTCGCCGTTCTTACCTAATGCTCTTGCATGGCTTCAAGCCTTTCTGAATGACAGTCGCACCGAATTGGATGCGCCAGCGCCCGACGCTGTCGTTGGTTCGGGAACGTATGACGATCCGTGGGCGATCGAAGTAGCAGACGATCTGGATTTGCTGATGTGGTTGGAACCAGACGGACCGCCTTCGAATTGGGCGGCTCCCCTTCCAAGCTTGATCAGCTCTCTTGAAACTTTCGACGAGTTAATCCTCTGGGCAGCGACATTCGGCAGCCTCGTTCCGACGGCGCAGGAATCGCTCTCGAAGCAGGATGTGGTCCTTCTCATCGGCGCGTTGAATGCGCTGGAAAGCTGGTTCTTAACTACGGACGGCTTCGTTCCCACCGAATCGCAGATACCAACCGGCGGAACTTGGACAAGCGGCGCAGCCATTCACTCCGCCCACAATCGGCAGCCGGCGGACCCATCGGCAATCGGCCAGATCCAGTCACAAATTGCAACTTTGAATCCGAGTGACAAGGTGGTCTTGCTGATCGGTCCTGCATTCTCCGATCACACGATTTGGACCGACCTGCTGGGTTCGGTTGCGCTTAAACCGAATTTCAATTTGCGGCTGAGCGGAGTGGATCCATCGTTAATCGACTTGCGCGGCGTGACGGATGCAGCCGATTTCTACACAGCGGATCTCGCCGAGAATGGATTGCAGGGTGTCACTGCACAGATCGCACGCGCGGTCGATCGCATCAACGAATTGAGGCCGGGCATACCCGTGACGCTGGTTGCGCACTCGACTGCCGGACTCGCTGCTCGCGCCTACACTGCGGCGAATCCTGCGAAGGTCCGCGGTTTGATTACGCTCGGAACGCCGCATCTCGGAACGTCGTTGTTTCCGCTGCGCGACGCTTCTGCTGGATCGGCGGTGCGAACCATCAACGAACTCACGCCCACCTTGCCCGCAGGCCCGATCCGCGACGTGTTGGAAGCGCTCACAGTCGCAATGGATGGAGTACTGCCTTCGTCGGGGCCGGGCCAGCTGCCGGTGCCGCAGGCGTTTCCGCTGGATGCGTTCAATCCCGGCGCAGGCGGAACGATCGACACCGCGGGCGTTCCGGCCGTTGCGATTGGCGGCGCGATCGACGTCAGCTTGTTCACTCAGGTGAAACAGGCTCTCGCCGATCTTGCGACAGCGTCCGCCGGCGCGGCAAAGCCGGCGCCGACGCATTTGGCGTTCGGCGCGCGCACTCGCGTCGATATGGGAACGAGTGGAGAAATCCAACCCGAAGTTTTTATTCGATGCGACGCGGCGCGGCTCCCGCTGTCGCCCGGAGTTCCGGAACCGACGCGTCCCGTACGTGCCTTAGGCATTGAAGTCGCATTCACGCGGCCCGGAGCTTGGGTCGCGGGATCAGCGTTTTCGAATGTGCGGCTGCGCTGGGCGCAATTCGGCCTGAGCATCACACCTACATCTGTTGTGCCTTCACTCCGTCTGCACGGCGCCGCTTTCGAGTCGCCGGCTCTCGGCTTGATCGATGAAACGCATGCGCAGGCCTTGTCGGTTCTAGGCGCCATGTTCCATTCCTTTGGAGATCTCGGATCGACCTCAGGCCCGGCCCTAACGGCCGTCATCGGCGCTCTTGAAGCTTTGGGAATCACCACGAACGATCCGCATGGCGGTTCCGGCATCTCGGCCGACGCGTGGAAGGCTCTCACGACAGACGCGCGCAGCTATCTCACTCCGCGTCTGGCCTCTGCGCTTTCGGCGGGCCTGGCCGGATTCAGCGCGACGACAGGATCGCCCGGAGTTTTCACTCGCGCGATCGGCGACACGCCGTTTCAGACATACATCGACGGCGACTCGATCGGCGTCCGTTCCCCGAGCCTATTTGCCTTTTCGAGTCTTGCCGGAATCGAAATCGACGCGCGCGTTTCGCTTCGATCGTTTACGCCTTCGCTCGACCTCACGTTCAACGCTGGCGCATTGAGTGTTGAATACGTGCAGAACACCGGCCGCTTGACGCTCCACGCTTCGCCGTGGATCGAGCCGCTGACTCTCATCCCGCTTCCAACTTCGAGTGAGCTTGCGTCCGCGCTCAATCACGCAATTCCGCGCGTGCTGCTTTCCGCGGCCGCAAGCGCGCTCATTGAAGCGACCGTCGGAGTCGATGTCAACGTTGGTCCTTTAACGGTGTTGTTCGATGATCCAGCCGCCGCGCTCATCTCTGCCCTGGGCGACGGCAAGGCTCTGGATGCGGCACGCATCAATGCATTTCTGAAAACGATCGCCGATGTGGCAGGTATGCCTGACGGCGAAGGATTACCGCTGCCCGCAAGTCTTCAGCTTGTTGCTTCCGGCGCTGACCCGGTGGAACTCGCGATCGTGACAATGTCGCCAGTCGGCGGCATTGTGGATTTGCAGCTCGCTGCACGCATCGATCGCACGCTGCACGTGACTCCCGCCGGATCGGTGATAGCGAATCTCTCACTACCGGGAACCTGGCCGACGATCGCCATCACGTTTGGCGTCGATGCATCCGGCGTGTCCCTGGTTCTTGCGCCGCAGACCGATCCACCGACACCTCCAATCCAATTGCTTCCGACATTCAGTGGGCTCGGCGCTCTATTGGGCGCAGCCGAAGCATTGCTGCCCTCCGCGCTCGATGCGCTGGTTGACGCAGTCGGCCCTTCGACTCTGCGCGACGATGCGCTCTCGTTGGCTCAGGCGTTCGATCTTTACGATTCCGCCGGAAAGTTCACAGCGCATTCCGCGCAGCTGCGCGCGCTCACGCAGGGGCATTGGGCCGCGGCAGTATCGTCCGCCATGCAGACCACCGCCATTCCCGCGCTTCGCAATGTGCTGGCGCATGTCGCTGGGACGGTGAATGTGTCGGCGAACGCGGTGACGATCGGCGTGGGAAGCGAGTTCAACGTCGCGCTCGGCTGGGACACAGGACCGACGATTGCGCTGCACACATCGGCGCTCAAGGCTGCTGATGGCGCTCTGACGTCCGACATCGATTTGGGATTTGTCCTCGGCCAGCTGACGGCCGACGTCGTGCTCGGGCTGCACTTGCAGTCCAGCATCGGCGTATCCGTCATACCGGCATTGAAGATCGCCTACGCGACCACGGGCCTCAGTGTGAAGATACTGCCGCTGGGCGCTGCCAACGAATCCACGCTCGCCATCAATGTTGCACCGTCGCCCGGTATTCAAGCCGCCGGCGATGTTGCGGGTGCGCTCGCTCGCGAGTGGTTGCTGCCTGTGGCCTCCAGTCTTTTGATCAGCGCTGCCCGACCCCATTTCGGTTTGAACGTTTGGACCGGCGGGCCGACGGTACAGAAGCTTCTCAACGATGCCGGCTTGATCACAGCCACAGGCGACCTTGCATCGCCGCTCCCCGGGATCAATGTTCTGCTTCTCAATACTGTCAAGGCATTCGCGGACTCGCCGGAAATCGCGATAGCCGATTTCAAATTGAAGTTTGTGAGCGATGCTACCGGGCTTGGAGCGTCTCTCCGAGGCTTCCAGAAGCTCTCCCTCAGCGGCGTTGAACTTAAGGTGCGGCTCGAAAACACCGCACTGCCCACGGCAAACCCGGGCGTGACGGTCTACATTTTTCGCGACTCCAGCGGACTGCAGTTCAGCCCCAAATTGTCGGTTGCGGGCTTGGGCGTTGAGCTTTCCGGGCCGGGCGGGCTGCCACTTGTGAACAATTCCGCATTCCGATTGCAGAGCGCCGGCGGGAGTTTGTTCTTCGACTTCGACGGCAGCGTCGCAAACCTCGGGGCAGCGGTTGACGCTAAGGGTTTCGGTTTACCGCTCTCATTGTTGGGAGGCTCGCATGATGGCGGCAACCCTGTCGCATCGAGTCTTCTGGAGGGCAAGCAAACAAACAGCGGTGATCCCGAGCCCGTCAACCCTTCAGTCGACGTGCAGGTGTCGTACGTCGGCGGTACGTTGGGCGTGCAACTCGGCGCTCCGGCACCGCCGGTATGGATCGGCTTGCACCGTTCTTTCGGACCGATCTACATCGAACAGATCGGTCTTCGATGGACGAATGACGATGCGAATCTCTTGGTGGACGGCAGCGTCAAAGTTGCCGCGCTCATCGTGCAGGCTTATGAGTTAGGCCTGAAGATTCCATTCCGGCAATTGCTTGCGCCGGAACATTGGTCGCTCGATCTGCAGGGTCTCGCCGTGGGATTCCAATCTGGTCCGGTTTCGGTCGCAGGCGGACTGATCAAGAATCCCGGCCCGCCGATCGAATATGACGGCATCCTCAGCGCTGATCTTGCCGGACGCGGCTTCACGATGGTCGGCAGTTATGCGCGGCCCACAGACAACTTTGGCAACTTCACATCGTTATTCCTATTCGTTTCTTTACCCACAACGATCGGGGGGCCGCCGTACCTTTTCATCACCGGCTTAGGCGGCGGCGCCGCTTACAACCGCGCCCTCACACCGCCGACGAATTTGAATCAGATCCCGACGTTCTTCCTCGTCTCGGCCATCGACGATTCGAGCCTTGCCAACGATCCCATGGCCGCGCTGGTGTCGATGGGACGATTCGTGCCGCCGCGCCGCGGCGGCTATTGGCTCGCCGCCGGCATTCGCTTCAACTCGTTCGTCGTCGTCAACAGCGTCGCCGTGGTGTACGTTGCGCTCGACCGCGGTTTCGAAGTTGGCGTACTCGGCGTCAGCCGCCTGCAGCTTCCTCCGGAAGGCGACGAGCTTGTGAACATCGAGCTGGCGCTGAAAGCACGCTACAGCACGGCGGAAGACATCCTCTCTATACAAGCACAGCTCACGAACAATTCGTGGCTGTTCAGCGAGGACTGCCAGCTGACCGGCGGCTTTGCGTTCTTCATCTGGTTCGCGCAAGGGCATTTCGTGCTGACGATCGGCGGTTATCATCCTTCGTTTCAAAAACCGCCTGAGTTTCCCGATATTCCACGCCTCGGATTCCATTGGCAGGTCTTCGACGGCGTGCAGATCAAAGGCGAGGCGTATTTCGCCGTCACCAGTTCGGCGTTCATGTGCGGCGGCCGCCTGGAAGCATCGGCCAGTCTGCATGGCGTACGCGCCTGGTTCACCGTTCATCTGGACGTCCTCATTCAGTGGGATCCTTTCCACTACGATTTTCTGGGCGGAATCGAAGTCGGCGTGAGGGTACGGATCGAGGTCTGTTTCTTTGGCGCTTGCGCGCACATCACCATCACTATTTCGCGCGGCGCGGACATCCATGTCTTCGGGCCTCCGTTCCACGTCGATGTGACCTTCGATGCATACATCACCAGCATCACGCTGAGCTTTGGCGGCGACCCACATCCCATACCGGACGCGCTGCCATTTCCTCAATTCCGAGACAAGTACCTGATTGCCGGGAATCCGGAGAACAGTTGGGTGAGTGCGCGCGTGATTTCCGGTTTGATCCCGGTCGAACCTCCCGGATCTCAGCCGCTGCCAGGCACGCAGGCCGAGCCGTGGAAACTGAGTTCGGAGTTCGCTTTCATCACCGAATCGCGGATGCCCGCGTCGGGTTACTCCGTGATGGCGACGGCGCTCGATCCGCAAGGCGCGGTGATTTTCGTGACGTTGAAGAGCAAGGCCGATTCGAAGTCCTACGACATCGCTCCGATGCAGAAGCTTGGCGTGGGGAGCGTGCACAGCGTCATGTTCAGTCCAGCATTGACGCATCCCGATCAATTCATAGTGGAAGAAATCTTCGACCTTTTGCCCGAAGCGACATGGCGTTGGTACGATCCCGCGCATCTGCCGGCTGCTGCGAATCGGATTAACGCCATCACGGGTCTTCGTATTACGGCCATTGCAGCGCTTCAAGGCAAGAGCGCCTTGATTCCGATTTCAACCTTGGTGGATGACGACCCGAGATTCGCGCGACCATTGCCGTTCGCATCTATCCTCACGCATGTTGGAGTGCTGCAGACAGCCGGCTTCGCGGCAGAAGCACTGGCAGTTCTTGGATCTGTGACCGGAAGCGATAGAACGATCAGCGCAGCGAAAACCGTTGTCGCCGGAGCCGGATTCTTTGAAGAAGCGCGCGTTTCCGTAGGCCTGCCAGCACGAGGTATCCCGCCGGTGGCGGCGCGCGCTCTCGAGCGCGATCGATCGTCGCCGCCGTTGTTGACTCCACTCGCTACCGGGCTTTCGATGCGGCCGGTCGGTCTCGATTCGCCTCCGCGTTTCGTACGACCAGACCCGATCGCGCCGGTGAATTTAGATCAGGTACGACTGAAGGCAGTTTTGCAGGCACGCGTGCCCGCCGTTGTGGACGCTCCGCCCGCCGCCCGCACAACCGTCACGAAGGTCTCGATTCCAAATGCGCCGCGCATGCAGGCGCCGCGGCCCAAAGTGGTCGCGGGCGCAAAACTTCATACTGTCGCCGCCCGGAATTCTGAGGCTCCGACGACGATTTCCGCAGCGGCTCGCACGCTGCGCAGTCCTCAAGTGGCTGCGCTCAGCGGAAGAGTGCACGCTGAAAATTTTGAAGCCGCCACGCAGGCGATCATGTCGCAAGGTGTGGACATTCCCGCCGGCGCGACGCATGTTTGGGAACTCCCGGACGAATCGTTCGAGCTCGAAGCGCTGGGTCATGACGTGGTGCGTATGGTCTTTCTCGATCGTGCCGGGAACCCGTTGCTCGATTTTGAAGCAATCGTCAACCTACGGCTCGCGGCGATACCTCCACCAGGCTCTCAAATGGTCGCCGTGGCATGTCTGGGATCTTCTCCCGCAGATGCGACCCAGATTACTCCGGCATTCGGCGCAGTCACTTCCGTCATTGCGCCGCCCCGCGCTATTGCAGCGGTCGGTTGGCAGGTCGGTAATCTGTTGCCGCAAGTCGGACCGGCTGCGCTGCTTGCGCGCGGAGCCGTTTTGATTTTGCGCAAGCCGAATGTTTCCATTCACAACAATCAAAGAACCACGCAGGCGATGACCCCCGTTTCTGCTGCACTCGTTGAACAGTCGGGTGCGGAAACCTGGCTGCCCAAATCGATTGGAGTGGTGATGATTATTCTGGATCGACAAGATCCTACTGCCGCGGAGGCGGGCGATCTCGCCATTGCTTGCAAGGGCGCTACTCTTGCGCTCCCGCCAGTCGTGGGAGCCGGCGGCAACCGCACTGCACTGCTTTACGACGTCGTGTCCACCGATGCCGATGCTCGATACATCAAGGTTGCGGTTGGTAGCAAGACGGGTTGGGCACTGTCCGGAGTCGTGGGCCTGCCGGGCCGCGCAATCGAATGGGCCGCACAACTACATGGCACTGTGCCGCCACACCTGGTACCTGACGGCCCGTTGACTGCCGGAGGAGAGGTGCGCATTCGGCGCGCCCACATTTATGGAGGTGCTCGTGATTGATCCGAATGATCCGCCCCGCGGATCCATGTATCTGTATGACGCCATCACTCCACCAACGCGAAACGGCAGTTATCAGATGACCGTGTCCACCAACATCGACTACGGCACACCTCAATCCGCGCCGATCGATCGTTTCTTTGACGTTGTCGGTCCGCGCTTCACGATGGATCCCGAGATCATCGCCAACGTTTTTCCGCCGCGAAACGGCCAGGGCGCTTACCAGGATGCTCTCCCTCAAATCGTGTTGAAGCGCCGCACGCTACCGTGGGAACGCCGCGTGGACAGCAACACGAACCAGCTGCCGCTGCCGCATGACAACGCCAATCCGCCGAACGGCGATGTTCCCTGGCTCGCGCTTCTATTGTTTGAAGAGGGTGAGTACAGCCTGCTTCAGAATCAGCGCCTGGAAGATATTGTGCCGCCCAACATCTTTGCCGCGCTCGGGTCCCCTCAAAATATTCTTTGTGATGCCGTCGAAGTCGATCCCCAGCTCCTGCGCGGCATTCTCCCGAGTCGCGAAGAGCTGCAGCTGCTATGCCACGTGAGGCAGGTCAACGTCGAAGACCGCGAACTCAATGCCGGATCGAGCGACGGTTTCTTTTCTGTTGTGATGTCGAACCGATTGCCGGCGCCCGATTCCATATGCCGCGCCTGTCTCGTGTCGCTGGAGCAGCGCACCGACCTGATTTCTGCGGATCCGCCGGCGTTTGAATATCCGGGCGGTTCGGACATTTTCGGCGGCGGTGTAGTCGTTGGTGGCGTGCTGGAAGTGGCGTCCGAAGCCTTCGCGTTCGAAAGTATTCCGCTCGAAGAATCGAAAGCGCGTCTGGTTTTGCTGCACAGCTGGCAGTTTACTGTCAGCGGACCGGGAACGTTTCGAACGCTGATGCAGCGTGTGGACGTCGGAATGATCGGCAAGATCGAAGACGAGACTCTCGAGCTTACCGATACCGGACACCTGCGTCTGTCTTTACTCGATCGCGCCGGTGAGATGGAGGTGTGCTGGTACCGCGGACCTCTGACGCCGTGGCAATTGACGCGCGATCCTCTCGGCCCTTATCACAGCGCCGACCAGTGCCGGCGCGCGACGCCGGAAACGGGCGCGGAGGATGTTTCTTATGCTGCGGCATTCGAAGTCGGGCGGCAACTCGCCGCGTCCGACGCCCGTCTTGCGCAGGAGTTGATGCGTTGGCGGCGCGAGTCTTATCGTCAAGCGGCGCGCAGTGACACTATCAGCAAAGTGCAAGAAGCCATCAGCGTCGATCTGCCCGCTACGCTCGCCGAAAAACTGCAGGCACCGATTGCGGCCGCAGTATCGGTCAGCGCGAGCCAGGCGTTGGCTGGCGCCGGTCTACCGATCGCCGATCGTTTCGGAATCAATGTCGCGACTAAAACACTCGGTACGGATGCCGAGGTCTTGCGACGAGCGTGGTCCCTTGCTTCCACGGCACAGGCCAAAGCCATTCTCGGCGGCGAAGCCTCGACGTTGGGAGCTACTGTCACAGAGCCGCCGAAAACTCCGCGACCAAACGTGACGTTGGAGGAGGTCGCCGCGGACAAGGCTTCGCTGGATCATCTGAAGACGGCGCGGGATCGGTTAATCCAGAGCGCAAGAGTGAAGATCGACACCGTCCGGAATGGAGGTCGCCGATGAGACCCGCATGGACCACTGCCGCTGTCGCGCTGCGCAATCGCATGATCAATCCGGTTCAAGTCGATGCGCCGACGCCCGAAGCCGAGATGCCGGCTTACATGGAATCGTTTCTCGCGCATCTTCGATTGTTGATCGGGGTGCCGTTCGATTATCTGATTGCCGATTCACGCCTGCTGCCCGACGAATCGATCCGCTTTTTCTATCTGGATCGATCGTGGTGTGACCGGCTTGTCGACGGGGCAGTCTCCGTTGGCAAGATCGGCTCTCGCGAACAAGCGCATCATCAGGCCCACGCGCCGGTCGTGCAGCAGCAGTTGGATGTCAGCGAACACATCGTTCGAATCCTGCAACGTGGGCTGAAAAGTTTCCCGAACGCGAAACAGACTGCGGATCAAAACGCGCAGAGCGCGGACATCACCACAGGTTTTCTGCTTCGCTCCGCCGCCGTCAGCGGCTGGCCGCACATGGACGTGCGTGCTTTCAGCGGCGACGTGCCGGCAGGCATTGATCCGAACGACATCGACCCGGCACTAATGTTGCCGCTTCTCCGTCTGGAACGTTTGTCGCCCAGTGTTTTGATCGCGCTGTTTCGAGGCGTGCCGAAACTGGTGTGGTGTGAGGAGCCGCATCATGGTGTGCAGTTCGGAATTCAAGAAAACCGCTTCGGCGGGTTCTTCATTCCGGTGCGAGATGCGTCGGGCCATCTCGTCATATCGGGGAATATTGCGAACACGCAGATCCCGCTCCCTCTGCGAACCGGCGGCCGCCGCGTGGTCGCCGTCGCTCAGCTTCGGAAAGATATCATCAAGAAAGCTCAGGATCTGAGCGCGCAGCCGGGGATGCCTGCTCTTCCTGCGCAGACCGGCGCCGCCGGTTTTGCCATATCGGTCTTGAATCCGCCGTGGCGGCAGCGCTTCCAGGGACAAGGTGGTCCGGGTGAAGGCACAGGGGCATTCACTGGAACGATCGGCGTCACGACTGCGCTGGAGCGTCCGGCATTAACACTTGCGGTGAAGGAATTGGTTCAATGAGCGCCTTCGGACCGTTCGATATCGCCATGCTCGCCGCGCACGGACTGACGGGCCAAGTAATCGACACCTGGCATCCAAGCCTTCCTCGAGATCCGCGGGTGATGGTGCCCATCGTCCTCGATGCACTTGTGGTTCGCGAAACCGGCGCTCAGTGGGCGGACACCTTGATGAAGAGAACGCCGCCCGCCACCGGTGGGACGGCCGTCCCGGCCAAAGACCTTCTTCCCAAGCCGTTCGCTTTGCGCGAGCAAGAGCGGCCGCGCGGTGTGTATCTGCACTGGGCGCTTCCCGAGGCACTCACTCGTGGATCACAAACAGCGGCATCTTCTGGAGCGGACGCCGGCGCCGCGTTTCCAGCGCTGCCGGATCGCTGGCTTGTCACTCGCATCTTTCCGTCGACTGTTCATCCGGACCGGCGCGCGGTGCGCAGTTGGGTTTTGCAGGCACACGACGATGATCCTCAACCCATCGATCTGGACAGTTGGACAGAGCCCGGCAAACCGCCGGACGGAATTCAGAATCCACTCACTGCGCTTGGATACGGCGATCTCTCGTGGGCGGGTTTCTTCGACAACACTCAAAATCGCTTGGCCTTCTATGACAATTTGAATGACGTGACGGCAGGTCCGATCGCGTACCTCGTTTGTGGATGGTATTCCGATCCGGAGCATGATCCGTTGGGTTCCTCGACGGTGCACTCACTTGCCGAGTTCTACGCGCGCATGAAGGAGCTGGGATGGACGCTTCCTGCAGGCGACATCGAACACGCTCGGACTGCCGCCGCTCGCCATGTCATCGCAGCGAAATCGGTTGGACTGCCGGTCAGCACGCTGCGCGCGAATGTGCGTCTCAATCGATTCGACGATGTTGGAGTTGTGAGCGGCGACAACGTGGTGGTCGACACGTTCGATCCGCCATCCGGCACGTACACGAGCGATGGAACCTGGTGGCCGCAGATGAGCCTGCTGCATGGTGCGGTTGTCGGCATCGGTTGGCCGGGTATTGGGTGGGAAGGTAATCCGACCGGTGTGTGGGATCCTCCAGTCGTTTTGATCAGCAGGCCGACGCCCACGGCCGGCGAGCCGGTCGGCGGACCGCCCGATCCATCCTCGATGAAGGTCGTCATCGGCAACACCGTGACCGAAGCCATGGCGCGGCTGGCGGCCAACGATCAAACTCCAGCAGACGAAACGCGTATTTTGGAAGCATTTCAACTGAATGCACTGCACACGTTGAATGAAGCGGATGGCGCCGCGCAGGTGGATTCACTGCTGCACGCGAAAGCGTTCGGTTCGCTGCCGGGCGGCGAAGTCACCGAAACGATTTTCCAACCGCCGACCTCGACCGTTCAACCGCCACCCGCTGATCCACCGACGCCGACTCCAGGCGTCTTCGACCGCTTCGAGCACGTAACGAGCACAACTGCGACGGCTGTTCTTAATAACGTCGATTTGCCTCCGGTACCGGAAGCGCGCGTTCGAACACCCAAGGCGCAGACGGCGGAGTTTCTCAGTCAGGTTCAACTGATCTCGGGCGACCTGTCACACGTGGTCGAACAGCATCTGATCTCGCCTCCGCCGGAGCCTGAGCCAGGAAAATTCATCGAAGTGCGACGGGCGCTGCCGCGATTTTTTCATCCGACGGATCCTGTCGTTCTTATTCAGGGAGGCAAAGCGACTTTCAAGCACAAGTCGAATAGCTTTTCCAAAGACGGACTTCTCTATTGCCGGTTGAGCGGCGATTGCGCAACGCAGGTCAGCTGCCCTGCGCCGACAGCAACAGGCGCCGGCGGTGGACGCGTGTCTGTTCAAGGCGCAGATCTGCTGGAACGCGGCATCGAAAACGGCGGCGTACCGCCGGAATGCGAAGATCTGTTGCGCGAGCTCGCCGTGCTCGATCCGGGCACGTCGATCGCGGCAGCCAGAACGGCAGCGGGAACTGCAGCTTCCGGCGGAGTCGTGCAAGGTTTGGCTCAGAATTTTCTTGTAGAGCAAACGGCTTGGCACGCCACGCGGGATCCTCGCGTGGATCATGGTCCGTTGATCTCGCTCAGTGGAATCACGGGATGCCTTCCGTCTCCAATCGCGGTCTCATTGCCGGCGCATCCCTGGAATCCGCTAAGGCTCGATTGTCGCGTGGAATATCTGCCGTCCGCCGGCGGTGTCGATGATTGGGAGTTGGACGAGATCGATTACCGGCTGAAGACGGTAAACGCAGGAACCCCGGTCGTGTTCGAGAACAGTAGTCTGTTGACACAGGGCGCGAACAACATCGTCGCAGCCGCCATCCGCAAAGCGGTGGAGCAATCGGCGAGCGTGGGTGGCAGCGGTATCACGCAGCCGGGCAAGCAGGTGGCGTTCTTTTCCGCTTTCGCAGAAAAGGCGCTAAGCGTCTTCCAACAGATGACGCCGGCCACTTTTAATACCGCCGACAACACCGTCCCGGCTGTGGATCGATTGCCTCTCGACGATATCGCGTCGGCTCTTTCCGATATGGATGTGCTGACCGGCGGCCTGGATGGATTCATCAACTTCCTTCGCGGAGGATTTGCGACAGATGGCGCTGATGGGCCGGGCCCAAACGATCCGTTTCCGGATAAGTTCTTCCACATGCGCGGCGGTTTTCTGCGCATCACGAAACTGCGTCTGATTGACGGCTTCGGTCAGTTTCTCGATCTGCTTCAGACGCCGGCAACAGGAGCGGCCGATTCCAGCGCTGTGATCAAGTCGGATCCGATGACCGTTCCGGACCACGCTGACCTTGTGGCTCTCCCGCCGCGTTTCACGGCACCGGCCCGATTGTCGTTCCGTTTTGTGGATGGCGCGGGAACAGGCAAGGAAGCAAACCTCGACATCAAAACTGGTAACACGATCAGCCCGGTGTGCGGTTATCTCATGCCGAACCATCTGGACGGCGCTCTGGAATTTTTCGGCGTCGATGGATTGAACATCGGATTCATCCGGCCGCAGGACGAAAAGACGATCGCTTGGGAAGAAGCGCCAGGACAATCCTCAACTGTGGGACAGAATCCGGAGCGAGCCATTCCCAACGCGTTTGCAGCCGGTATCGCGAAAGGGCTGATCCTCTGGGGCATCAACGATGCGGGCCTGGAAAGCGGAAACGACACGGCGCTGCAGGCGCTGCTTCGCGTCATCGATTCGACTTTGTGGTCGATCGACCCGTTTGGACACGCGGGAGACGAACACCTCTCGCTGCTTGTCGGGCATCCCGTCGTCGTCGTGCGTGCGCAACTCCGCTTGGAATTGCAGGAGCCCATCCGGACGGACCTTGCGGATATAACAGTCGCGCCGGTCCGACTGGGCGCATTGACGCATTGGCAGGATGGACTGCTCGGCTACTTCGTGAACGACGACTACACCACGCTCCACTGCTCGGACGCCGCGGCTGCGGGACTCGCGCGGGTTATCGGACCGAACAAGGGATTTTTGCAGCCGATCAATCTCGTACCCGATCATTTCGCGAACTTCGTCGCGGACACAGGGGCCACTCCGGTGAATCATGCGTACGTCGATACATCGGGCATCGTGTTCATCCGGCCGAATCAAGTTGTGAACCTGACGATGCTGGTCGAGCCACACACCGTCGTTCACACGACGTGCGGCTTGTTGCCGCGCAAAGAAATCGGTTTGCGCCGCGAATGGGTCGATGAAGCGCTGGCGAAACTCTCGCCGACATTTCGATTTGGTCCGTTGCTGGTGGACCCTAAGCGCATTCGTATGCCGATCGCAACTGACATTCAAGGAACGTGGAGCTGGGATTATCGGGCAGACGCGAACACATGGGCGCAATTGCCGATTACCAACGCGACGCAAGACGCGCTGCTGCCGGCGGATCCGCCGTCGGGTACCGAAGGATGGATGCGGCTTACGCCGCCTATAGAGGAATAAGTCTGTATGCCACGATTCGAGGATATCAGCCCTGACCGCGATCACTTTACGCGCGATCTGGATATAAACACACTCCCCGCGGGTGGTAAGCCCGAGCAATTTCAATCCGCAAGCGGAAGAGGCATGACAATCGCGGGTTCGACGGATGGTAAGCGGATTTATGCAGGGAACAATTCCGGCGTTTGGCGATCCGACGACGGTGGGGAGAAGTGGATCCACATGACTAGGCGCCAACCGCCACAAGGCACGACCGCTGTTCCTGGCGCACTGCTGTCGCTCGATGTTTATGATCTGGCGGTCTGCCCTGCAGACCCGAACATCGTACTTGCAGCGACCGGTGGCGATATCCGGTTTCCCGACCAAAACGGGATCTATCGTTCGCACGATGGCGCTGTGAGTTGGACAAGAGTTCAGCCATTCCGAGTTACTGGTCAGATTTCTGCAACCGATGAACCTTCCCTCTTCTTTGCGGCCGGTGGCGTCGCTCTGGTAAAGAGCGTTGATTTTGGCGTCACGTGGTCGAATGTGCCGCTGCCGCAGTTCGTTCCAGGAACCGATCAAGTCTGGCATGTCGTCGTCGGTCCGAAGCCTGAAGCGACACGACGTATCTACGCACTCGGTACGCGCCTATGGTTCTCCATCGATGGCGGCAACAATTGGCAGGTAGACCCGCTTTTTCCGATGCAAGGTGGCCCTCCCGCGAACGCTCTCGGAATAAGCACGCGCATCCTGGCGATTCATCCATCGAACCCTGCAATCCTGTATGCGACAAACGTAGTCTCTAATTTGGGACAACTGCGGCGGGGAACAGCCTCGGCGGCTGGCGGTGCTTGGTCCATCATCGCGACTCTCCCGCAGACCCCGAGACAGGTAACGCCGAGCGGAACTGTGTATCTTGCCGCGCAGCAAGCGGGTCCTCGTTTTTATTTGGTCGTATGCGACCAATCCGCCGCGTATCTCTCCATCGGAGACTCTCCAGTCAACTTGGTCCGCATCGACGGCGATATCCATATGGATCCCCATGCAATTTGGTTATCACCCGACTTCCGCTTTCATACGGATGGAGGCGCCCGCGGCAGAATGTTGATGGTCAATGATGGTGGCGTTTACTTGAGCAAAGATGGAGGTGCCAGCTCGAAAATCGGGCGCGGCTTTTCCACGCTCAGTCCGGTCAACGTAGCCGTCAGCGCTGTGAGCGGGCGCACGCCGGCCATCTGTTTGGGCACAGGAGACAATGGCGCATTTTTCAGCGGCGACGGGGGACAGAATTGGAGATCCGCCGATTACCAGCAGGGAGACAACGACGCTGCTTTCGTCAATCCGAGGCAGCCTGCCTTCTTGTACGTCTTTGCGCCACGCGGCGTCGGTGTTCATGGAGACGTCAAGATGGTTTTCTACATGGCACCGGCCGGC